>OGGQ01003299.1_pt1 | contig 15337 bp, 15 predicted proteins | sample 1571191 | NCBI WGS metagenome assembly OGGQ01 (sample SAMEA2582061, study PRJEB24529) | metagenome | biome: Human gut stool | place: China | collected 2011
ATTGCCTTAATTTAAACTCGAAAAAGTCCCAAAGGACTTTTTCGACACGCTGAAATTATTTTCTTTTACTACAAAAAATAAAATTTGTAAAAAGCATATCTTTTTTTAATTATAAATGTTTTTAAAAATGTTGTAAACAAGCTGTTTTTTAAAAAATACCAAACTCAGGCCGTGACAGACGGTCGATTTTTATTGACTTGAAAGCCCAAGTGCGGTATATACTTATTGTGTAAAAAGTTATAAAATAATAAAATAAAGGAGGATAAATATGTACTGTGTAAGAAAAGTAACGGACGACCTCTTCTGGGTCGGCGGAAACGATCACCGTCTCGCCCTTTTTGAAAATATCCATCCCATCCCCCGCGGGGTTTCATACAATTCATATCTGCTTACGGACGAAAAGACCGTATTGTTCGACACGGCGGACTGGTCTGTCTGCCGTCAGCTCATCGACAATATAAAGGCTGTCCTCGGAGACAGGGATCTGGACTACATCGTCATAAACCACATGGAGCCCGACCACGGCGCTTCCCTCGAGGAGGTTCTCATCCGCTGGCCCAACGCAAAGGTAGTCAGCACGGACAAGGCTTTCACCATGATGAAGCAGTTTGGATTTGATATCGGCGAAAGGGGAATATCCGTAAAGGAAGGCGACAGTCTCTCCTTCGGCAGGCATAACGTGACCTTCGCCAGCGCCGCCATGGTACACTGGCCCGAGGTAATGGTGACATTCGACACCACCGACGGCATACTTTTCTCGGCCGACGCCTTTGGTTCCTTCGGAGCCCTTGACGGCAAGCTGTTCAACGACGAGGTCGATTTTGACCGCGACTGGATAGACGACGCCAGAAGATATTACACGAACATCGTCGGAAAATACGGCTCCTTCGTGCAAAAGCTGCTTAAAAAGGCCCAGAGCCTTGACATAAAGATCATCTGCCCCCTCCACGGCCCCGTATGGAGATCGAACATAGGATATTTCGTGGACAAGCATGACAAATGGAGCAGATACGAGCCCGAGGAAAAGGGCGTTCTAATCGCCTACGCTTCCATGTACGGCAATACGGAGACGGCCGCCCAGGCGCTTGCCTCAAAGCTGGCCGAAAGGGGATGCCTGAATTACAGGGTGTACGACGTTTCCAACACCCATGTGTCCACCCTCATCGCCGAGTCGTTCAAGTACAGCAACATCGTCCTCGCGTCCGTGACATACAATATGGGCATATTCCCCGTTATGCACGACTTCCTTGAGGATATGAAAGCCCTCTGCCTGACCGGCAGGAAATTCTCCGTTATCGAAAACGGAACATGGGCTCCCAAGAGCGGAACGCTCATCACGGATTTCATAAATAACGACCTGAAGTCAATGGAGATCATCGGCAATAAATTTACCGTAAATTCCTCCCTCAAGACAGATAAGGAAGCCGAGCTTGACGCTCTGGCGGACGCCATCGTGGAGTCGATGAAATAAATCTGAGTTTTGAGTTAAAGCACCCCCTGCCGAAACAGGGGGTGTTAGAGTGTCAAAAAACTAATCCATTGTGAGCGGAAGGGTTCGGGAAACGAAGCGTTTCCTGAGTTTAATCCGCAGGCGGAATTCATTTCCGCCGAGGAAAATCCCGTATTTCTGCGCCCTGACAAAGTTCAGGGCTTTCCGCAGAAATAGGGATTTATTGCCTTAATTTAAACTCGAAAAAGTCCCAAAGGACTTTTTCGACACACTGGCACCCCCTGCCGAAACAGGGGGTGTTCTTTTTATTTTATGTTCTTTACGTCCGTTATCAGTTCTTCCACGTCCCCGTCCTTCGTTGCCCAGCTTGTGCATATCCTTATGACGACTCTGCCGTCTTGGAGAGTCTCCTGTCTGGAAAAGACGTATTTCTCGGAAAGTTTTTCGTACACTTCTCCGGGAAGGATAAAAAACTGCTGGTTCGTCGGGCTTTGGGCATAGGAAGGATATCCGGCCTCAAGGAAGGCGTCCCTTATCCTCGCCGCCTGCTCATCGGCCTTTTTCGCCAGTCTGAAATAAAGCCCGTCCCTGAGCAGCTCGGAGAACTGCGCTCCCAGAAGCCAGCCCTTCGCGAGCATTCCGCCTCTCTGTTTTATCATATAGCGGAAATCCTCCTTAAGGGAGCCGTTAAGTATGACGACCGCCTCTCCGAACATGGCTCCACCCTTTGTTCCGCCTATATAGAACACGTCACAGTTGTCCGCCAGAAATTTTATGTCCATGTCGCATTCCGGACTTTCCAGACCGTAGCCGAGCCTTGCCCCGTCGATGAAAAGGTACATTCCGCACTCACGGCAGGCGGCATACAGCTCTGCTATCTCCTCCCTCCTGTATACGGTGCCGGTCTCCGTGGGCTGGGAAATATATACCAGCTTCGGCTGGGCGATGTGCTCGTGGGAATCGTCCTGCCAGTGGAGCCTGTGAGCCTCCCTCACGTCTCCGGCGGTTATTTTCCCGTTTTCGGACTCTATGCCGATAACCTTGTGTCCCGTGGCTTCCACGGCTCCCGTCTCATGGACGTTGATATGTCCGGTTACGGCGCATACGGCGCACTGGTACGGCCTTAATACCGACGCTATGACGATGAGGTTCGTCTGGGTGCCGCCCACAAGAAAATGTACGTCCGCCTCCGGCTTTCCCGTAAGTTTTCTTATAATATCCGCGGCCTCGGCGCATATCTCGTCCTCGCCGTATCCGGCGAACTGTCCGCCGCTTATGTCCGCCAGTCTTTTTAGTATATTTTCATGGCAGGTCTCGCTGTAATCGTTGTTGAATCTTATCATATTTTTACCTCCGCCCGTGTTTTTTTGATTATAAGTATAGCATAATTTCCGCCCTCTATCCAACCCCGCTCTTTTATAATTGCTTTTCGTCCCAAAGTATAATAAAATTTATTTAGAATATATGAAAATCAGGCAAAGGAGGAATAAGCATGTATCTCATAACCAACGGCAGGCTCATTACGAGAGACCCTGCCAATCCCTACTTTGAGGACGGCGGCGTGGCCGTGGAAGGCTCGACCATAGTTGAGGTTGGCGACGACCTTACCCTTAAGCTGAAATATCCCAACGCCGAGATAATCGACGCCGGGGGCAACGTCATAATGCCGGCGTTCATAAACGCCCATACCCATATATACAGCGCCCTTGCCAGAGGGCTTTCCATAAAGGGCTACTCTCCCACAAACTTTCTGGAAGTGCTGGAGGGCTGTTGGTGGAACATCGACCGCAGGCTGGATCTGGACGGAACGAGGGCTTCGGCCTATGCCACATATATCGAATGTATCAAAAACGGCGTAACTACAATTTTCGATCACCATGCCAGCTACGGCGGCATAAGGGGTTCCCTTTTCGAGATCGCCAACGTGGCAAAGGAGCTTGGCGTAAGAAGCTGTCTCTGCTATGAGGTCAGCGACCGTGACGGCGAGGAAAAATGCGCCGAGGCCATAGAGGAAAACGCCGAGTTCATCCGTTTCGCCGCCAAGGAGAACGATCCGATGATAAAGGCCGCCTTCGGCCTTCACGCTCCCTTTACCCTTTCGGACAGGACCCTTGAGAAATGCGTGGAGGAAAACGGCGACACCACGGGCTTCCACATCCATGTTTCCGAGGGACCAAACGATGTTGAGGACACATGGGAAAAGTACAAAAAGCGTCCCGTGGAAAGGCTTCGCGACAAGGGCATACTCGGCCCCAAAACGATACTCGGACACTGTATACACGTCAACGAGGCTGAAATGGAAATAATAAGCGACACGGACACCATGGTCGTCAACAATCCCGAATCCAACATGGGCAACGCCGTGGGATGCTCTCCCGTTCTTGAGCTTTACAAAAAGGGCATACTTGTGGGACTGGGCACCGACGCCTATACCCATGATATGCTGGAAAGCCTTAAGGCCGCCCTTGCCATACAGAGGCACAACTCAGGCAATCCGGCGGCGGGCTGGACGGAGGCCACGGGTATGCTCTTTACGGGCAACCCGGCCATAGCCGCGAGATATTTCCACGAGCCCCTCGGCGTTTTAAAGGCCGGAGCCTCGGCGGACGTCGTCGTAATGGATTATAAGCCCTACACTCCTTTCTCGGACGAAAACGCGGACGGACATATTTTATTCGGAATGAACGGCCGTCAGTGCCTGACAACGGTCGCCGCCGGAAAGGTACTCATGCTCAACAGGGAGCTTGTGGGCATAGACGAGGAAAAAATATTCACCGATGTAAAGCGGACGGCGGAAAAGCTCTGGAAAAATATCAATGGCTGAGGAGATGAAAACGGATGAGCGAAAAAATGTCGCCTTTGGGCTTTGACGAACTTATTGGGCTTGCCGTGGACGAGTATAAAAGATCAAAGACCGTCTTTGGCGTCCACAGACCATATATTAAGAAAAAGAACGGCTCCCTTACCCTTTTCGGCGAGGGGCTGGAGTCCCCTCTCGGAGCCGCCGCCGGGCCGAACACCCAGATGGCCCAGAACATTATATCGGCGTATTTCGCCGGAGCGAGGTTCTTTGAGCTTAAAACCGTGCAGATAATGGACGGGGAGGCTCTTGCCGCCTGCATAGCGAGGCCGTGCATACTGGCGGACGATGAGGGCTACAACTGCGAATGGTCTACGGAGCTTACGGTGGCTCAGGCCGCGGACGAATACGTAAAAGCGTGGCTTGCCCTTAAGACGCTTTCAAAGGCCTTCGGCCTTGGGGACGAAAACGGCTTTATGTTCAACATGAGCGTCGGCTACGATCTGGACGGCATAAAAAGCGAGAAGGTGGACGCCTTTATCGAGGTGATGAAGGACGCTTCCATACTTCCCTACTGGAACGTATACAGAAAAATACTTAAAAAATATTTCCCCGAATACACGGATTACATAGACACCATATCGCCCCATATATGCTCGGGCGTGACCCTTTCCACCCTGCATGGCTGTCCTCCGCAGGAAATAGAAAGGATAGCTTCGTATCTTATAACGGAGAAGAAGCTGAACACGTTTGTAAAATGCAACCCGACCATTCTCGGCTATGACTACGCCAGAAAGACGCTTGACAGCATGGGCTACGATTACATAGCCTTTGACGACCACCATTTCCGCGAGGATCTGCAATATGTGGACGCCATACCCATGTTCAAAAGGCTTAAGGCTCTTGCCGAAAGCAATTCCCTCGACTTCGGGCTCAAGCTGTCCAACACCTTCCCCGTGGACGTAAGGGCCGGGGAACTGCCCTCCGAGGAAATGTATATGAGCGGCAAGGCTCTCTATCCCCTGACCATAGAGATGGCCGCGAGGATATCCGCCGACGTGGAAGGCATAAGGATAAGCTATTCCGGAGGAGCGGACTATTTCAACATAGACAGGATATTTGAGGCCGGTATATGGCCCATAACAGTCGCCACCACCATACTCAAGCCCGGCGGCTACCAGAGGCTGACACAGATGGCCGAAAAGCTCGAGGGCGCTGAGTTTGGCGAATTTAAAGGCGTGGACGTGAAAAAGGCCCGCGCTCTTTCCGATTCGGCGAAAACCGATATACATCATATAAAACCCGTGAAACCCCTGCCTTCAAGGAAAACGGCCGAAAAAGTCCCCCTTGTGGACTGCTTCGCCGCTCCCTGCAAAGGCGGATGTCCCATTGGACAGGATATTCCGGAATATATATCCCTCGTTGGCAAGGGCGAGTATCTTAAAGCTCTGAAAGTCATAACGGCTAAAAATCCCCTGCCGTTCATCACGGGAACGATATGCGCCCACAGATGTATGACAAAATGCACGAGAAACTTTTACGAGGAGCCCGTTATGATAAGAGCCATGAAGCTGACCGCCGCTCAAAACGGCTATGACGGGCTTATGAGCGAAGTCAGGCCGGCGGACAGGCTTCCCGGCGTAAAGGCCGCCGTCGTAGGAGGCGGAGCGGCAGGAATGTCGGCGGCTTACTTCCTTGGGATAAACGGAGCGGAATGTACGCTTTTTGAGAAGGAAAACAGGCTCGGCGGCATAGTCAGAAGGGTCATTCCTTCCTTCAGGATAGACGATACCGCCATCGACAGGGACGAACAGCTCATCCGGAGCGCCGGAGCGGAAATAAGGGCGGGTGAAGCCGCTCCCTCCATGGACGAGCTTTTCAGACAGGGCTACACCCACATACTTTACTGCGTGGGAGCGTCCAAAAAGGGCGGCCTTGACATCGGCGGAAACGTCATAAACGCCATAGATTTTCTCGCTTCCCTTAAGACCGGCCATCCCTTTGAGCCGGGAAGCGACGTTGTTGTCGTAGGAGGAGGAAACACGGCCATGGACGCCGCCAGAGCGGCTAAAAGGCTCGGCGGAGTCAAAAACGTCTCCATCCTTTACCGCAGAACGAAAAAATACATGCCCGCCGACGAGGAGGAGCTTATGCTCGCCTCATACGACGGAGTCAAATTCATAGAGCTCGCCTCCCCCGTAAGCCATAAAGACGGCGTGCTGACGGCCAGAAAAACCATACTCGGCCCTCCCGACGAGAGCGGCAGAAGGAGCCCCGTGGATACCGACGAGCTTATGGAAATAAAAGCCGACACGGTCATAGCGGCAGTCGGCGAAGCGGTTGATTCCGATTTCTTCGCCGGTCTTGGCATAGAGACGAAAAAGGGCCGTCCGGCGTTCAAAACAAACATTAAAAACGTGTATACGGCCGGCGACGCCCTCAGAGGCCCCTGCACCGTCGTGGAATGTATAGCCGACGCGAAGGCCTTTGCCGAGGAAGTGCTCGGGAAGCCCATAACGGCGGACATTCCCGCCGGAGCCCTTGACAGCGAGGACGTTTCCATCGCCAAAAAGGGAATACTTAAAATGCCCGTATCCGATGAATCGGAAAGATGCCTTTCCTGCGGCGTTATATGCGGCAACTGCGCCGACGTCTGCCCCAACAGAGCCAACATCGTCGTGAAGCCGAAGGGCATGGGCAGTCAGATAGTCCATATCGACGCCCTCTGCAACGAATGCGGTAACTGCTCGGCCTTCTGTCCGTACGACAGCTCTCCCTACAGGGACAAGCTGACGCTCTTTAACGATATGACGGAATTCGAGGGCAGCGCAAACAGCGGATTCATATATCTCGGAGACGATAAATTCAGGGTGCGCTTAAACGGCGAGACGGCGGATTATGACCTTTCGGGCTCCAACGCCCTTGACAAAGACATAGAAAACATCATACTCACAGTCAAAAACGAATACGCTCCCCTCCTGACGAAATAACGGGGGCGTAAAAAGGAGGTTATATTTATGAAACTCGGAGTAGTAGGCGGAGCCGGTCTTTTAGGCTCCACATCGGCCTTTCTCGCGGGGATGAAGGGCTATCTTGAGGAAATAAAGCTGCTGGACGTAAAGGAAAATCTCGTTAAAAATCATGTTATGGATATGGCTCAGGCCATATATTCCTCGTCGGACACAAAGGTCACCTTCGCTCAGTACAAGGATCTTTCCGACTGCGGAGCCATACTTATTACCGCCAGCCTGCCGGAAAGGAAGGTCGCCAACAGGCTGGAATATCTCTGGGACAATATGAACATCATAAAGCCCGTCTGCGAAAGCATAAGGGAAAACTGCCCCCATCAGCCGGTAATAATAAACGCCACCAATCCAGTGGACATATTCAACTATATAATATGGAAGGAGCTTGGCTGGGACAGGAAAAAGATCGTCGGCTTCAACGGCAACGACACATACCGTCTCAAATGGGCGGCGTCCATAGTTACGGGAAAGCCCTTTTCGGACATCGACGGATTTGCCATCGGCGAGCATGGCAACGGACAGATAAACCTTTACGACAAAATGACCTGCGGCGGAGAGCCTCTGGGGCTCACCGGGGATGAGATAGAAAAAATAGAGAGCATTACGGCCAACTTCTTCTCGGAGATGAACGCCCTCAACAGCGGCAGGACTTCCGGCTGGACGTCGGCGGTAAACATCGAGAGCATCATTGAGGCCGTGGCAAAGGACAGCGGCAGAGTGCTGGAATGTTCCGCCGTGCTTGAAGGCGAGTACGGCCTGAAGGACGTTTCCCTCGGAATCCCCGTTGCCGTTGGCGCGGAAGGAATCAAGGAGTACAGGCTCCCTGAGCTTACCGAGGAGCAGGCTCAAAGGCTTGAGAAGGTAAGCGAAGCGATGAAGGAGATCATAAGGGAGGCGCGGAGCGCATAAGGCGCTTAAGTCAAAAGTCTTATGGACTTTTGACTTGATGTCGGTGAGGATTTCAAAAGTTCCACAGGAAACTTTTGAATTCAGGCCGTGGCTAAAATTTCAGTTCATCGGACGCCGGTGGAAATAAATTCCCCCGGCGTTTTTAGTTACGCGAAAGTTACCCGAAGCGCGCGGAGCGCTTGCTAAGTCAAAAGTCTTATGGACTTTTGACTTGATGTCGGTGAGGATTTCAAAAGTTCCACAGGAAACTTTTGAATTCAGGCCGTGGCTAAAATTTCAGTTCATCGGACGCCGGTGGAAATAAATTCCCCCGGCGTTTTTAGTTACGCGAAATTTCTTGCAATTCTCTCCCTCCGTTGGTATCATATTTCTTAATCACTTTTTTAAATTCCGAGGGGGGAGAAAATTGAAAGAGCTTAAATTCGCTCTGAAACGGGTGGCTCCGGTTCTGATATCATATCTTTTTGTCGGCCTTGCCAGCGGCCTGCTTATGAAAGACGCCGGATATTCGGCATTCTGGGCTTTCCTTTCGGCGGTGTTTGTATACGCCGGCTCCATGCAGATAGTTATGGTGCCTCTGCTTGCGGCTCACACTCCCCTGCTCACTTTGGCCGTCACGGCTCTGTTCATCAACGGCAGGCATATTTTCTACGGCATCGGCTTTATTGACGAGTTCGCTCCCGTGAGGGAAAAGAGCCGCCTGAAACACCTTTACATGGCTCTGACCCTGACGGACGAGACATATTCCGTGCTTTGCTCCCTTGACTGCCCGGAGGAGCTTGACAAAAACAAAGCCGAGTTTTTCGTCCTCGCCTCCGCCCATATACTGTGGATAATAAGCTGCACCGCCGGAGCCTTTATAGGCGATATGATACCGTTTGACACGACGGGCATAGAGTTTTCGGCCACGGTATTTTTTGTCTGCATAGTCGTCGATCAGTGGAAGCGCTTCCCCTCAAAGCTGCCCGCCGTCACGGGCGCGCTCTGCGCGGCTCTCACCCTCGCGTCCTTCGGCAGGGACGGCTTTCTCATACCGGCGCTCAGTGCCGCCCTTATTATACTCATACTGCTGAAGGACAGACTGAGCCTTGAGAAACTGAAGGAGGCCGCCGTCCATGAATGACATAATTTTTACCGCCCTTTCCATCGCCGTCATCGCCGCCGTGACATGGCTCTGCCGCCTTGCCGCGTTTATGATATTCGGCGGGAAAAGGGAAATACCGAAAACTGTAACTTATCTGGGCAGGGTGCTGCCCCCGGCCATAATGGTCATCCTTGTGTTTTACTGCCTGAGAAGCGTAGATTTTACTTCCCGCCCCTGGGGTCTGGCGGAAATCGTCTCTGTGGCCTTCGCCGCCGTTCTCCAGTGGAAAAAGGGGAACGCCATACTTACGACCATAGCCGCCACCGCCCTGTATATGGCGCTTATACGAACGATATTATAAAAAAAGGGCCTGCCGTCCCTCTTTTCTTCGGCAGACCCGATAATTTAAGCTCCCCGTAAAGGGTTGTTTTTTATTCTTCCGTTTCCGGCTCTTCCTTTGTAGCCATGGCGGTCGCTTCGCCGTCAACTACGACCTTTCCGTCCTGGTTGACGATGGTAGTCCTCATTATGACAAGGCGTTTCTCCGGAATGATCTTCGTCACCTCGGCGTTTACGGTTATGGTATCGCCGAAATATACGGGCGCGGTGAATTTAAGCGTCTGCCCGCAGTAGATGGCGTCGGCTCCCGGAATGAGCATGCCGACGATGGTCGAAATAAACGACGCCGTAAGCATTCCATGGGCTATCCTCTTGCCGAAGCGTGTCGTCTTTGCGTATTCTGCGTTGACATGCACGGGATTGATGTCTCCTATAAGTCCGGCGAAGGTATATACGTCGGACGCCTCTATGGTTTTTGAAACGCTGGCCTTTTTGCCCACATAGATCTCGCCTATGCTGAGGCCGCTCATGTTAAGACTGTTCGGGTCAAGCATTTTGCTCATAATATCAGCTCCTTTTTTATAATTCCCCATTTGTTTTATAATACCACGGATACGGAATTTTTCCCAGAGTTATTCGTGACTTTTGATTTTTGTTCCGACCTATGCTATACTTCAAAATAACGGAATGTTAGATTTTACGCTGGATCAAAGGAGCGATAGTTATGGAACCATTATTCTCAAACGCCTGTGTCCAAACGGAGCAGAACCTTCTGGAAATGACAAGGGCGTCCGTACCCGTCTGGTACAGGCTTTACTGCCGTCTGCTTTCGGCCGTCATGGCCGTTTGCGCCATAGTTATGGTATTTATGAAAATGTATATGTTCACGGCGCTGTTTTTTGCCCTCGCGGTAATACTTGCCGCCGTATACGAGGCCAAAATACGCTCGGCGGCCAAAAAGTCCCTTAAGAGAAACGAGGAGCTTTACGGCAGAGACGTGGAGACTCGTATATTTTTCTATGAGGACACGATAATCGGCAAAAACCTCCAGTCTGGCACGGCCGTAAGAACAGGCTATGACAAGGTCAAAAAAATAGTTGAGACACCCTCTCTTTATGTCCTCATACTGGACGGCAACATTTCCGTTCTTGTGGACAAGGGCGGATTCATTTCCGACAACGGAGCCGATTTCTCAAAATTTATAAAGGAAAAATGCGTCAACGCAAAGTAAGCGGGTGATATTATGTTAAAAAAACTTACCGAAAATATATTTTATACAGAGCCCGACGAGGCCACCGACAGGCCGGCCATGGGCTATATCAGGGGAGAGCGCCTCTCTCTTATGGCCGAGTGCGGAAACTCGCCAAAGACCGTGAAGGCCTTTCTTTCCGGCGTTTCTGAGCTTGGCCTCAAAAAGCCGGTCATTGCCTGCGCCACCCATTGCCACTGGGATCACTGCTTTGGCATGGGAGAACTCAAAAGACAGGGCGTCCTTACTGTCTGTTCCGATAAAACGAACGAAATACTTAAGGACATGTCCGGCTGGAAATGGTCGGCCGAGCTTCTGGAGCGGTATGTGGAGGAGGACAAGATCCCTCTTTTCTGCCGTGAGCACATCATAAACGAATATCAAAACATCGGCGATATAGAGGTCTGCCCGGCGGACATAGCATATCATGGGGAGATGAGGGTCGATCTCGGCGGAATAAGCTGCGTGCTTATGGCCATACCAAATCCCCATACGGAGGATGGAACGGTCATTTACGTCCCCGAGGAGGGCGTTGTATTTTTCGGGGACTGCGTCTGCGAGGAGCTTGTCCGTGACCAGTGGGTAGACAATCCCAAAAAGGTGGCGGAAATGTACGCTTTCCTTGACGGTCTGGACTTTTCCACCGCCGTTGAGGGTCACTTCCCGCCCAGACCAAAATCCGAGCTTATGAAGGAACTGAAGGAGAGAATGGAAAAATGAGCGGCCAGTTTTCCAGAACAGAAATGCTTATAGGCAGTCAAGCCCTCGAAAAGCTGAGCCGCTCCGTGGTGGCGGTGTTTGGCATAGGCGGCGTGGGCGGATATGTATGCGAGGCTCTCGCCAGGGCGGGCGTCGGCTCCTTTGAGCTTATAGACAACGACATTGTCAGCGTCACAAACATCAACCGCCAGATAATCGCCCTCCACAGCACCGTCGGCAGACAAAAGACCGCCGTTATGGCCGAACGCATAGCGGACATAAATCCGGAGGCAAAGGTAAGAGTAAGAAACCTGTTTTTCCTGCCGGAAAACAAGGCCGAGTTTGACTTTTCCTCCTATGACTATGTGGTGGACGCCGTGGACACGGTAACGGCTAAAATAGCTCTGATAGAGGAAGCAAAGCGCGCCGGAGTGCCGGTCATAAGCTCCATGGGAACGGGCAACAAGCTCTGCCCGGCCATGCTGGAGGTGGCCGACATATCAAAGACTTCCGTCTGCCCCCTGGCGAAGGTCATGCGCTATGAGCTTAAAAAAAGGGGCATAAGCGGCGTAAAGGCCGTATATTCAAAGGAAATACCGATAAAGCCGGCCTTTGAGGCCGAGGACGGCGCGAAACGCTCCGTTCCGGGCAGCATATCGTTCGTGCCGCCGGCGGCAGGGCTTATCATCGCCTCGGAAGTAATAAAGGATCTGATAGGAGGAGCCGAAATTTGAAAAGAGAACTCAGCAAATGCCAGCTCATTGAAAGAAGCATACAGAAAAAATACCGCAAGGAGCTCTGGCGTCCATTTACGGAGGCTGTCAAGCGCTACCGCCTTATAGAGGAGGGCGACAGGATAGCCGTATGCATATCCGGCGGCAAGGACTCCATGCTGTTGGCTAAAATGTTCCAGCTCCTTCACCGCATTACGGATTTTCCCTTCGATGTGGAATATCTGGTCATGGATCCGGGCTACAACGAGGCAAACCGAAAAAAAATAGAGGATAACGCCGCCCTTTTGGAAATTCCCATAACCGTATTTGAGACGGATATATTCGACGCGGCCGAAAGCGTCACGAAAAGTCCCTGCTATCTATGCGCGAGGATGAGAAGGGGGCATCTTTACAGCAACGCCCAAAGGCTTGGCTGCAATAAAATAGCCCTTGGGCACCATTTCAACGACGTCATCGAGACGACGCTTATGGGTATGCTCTACGGGGCGCAGATGCAGGGCATGAGACCGAAGCTGCTGAGCACGAATTTCCCCGGTATGGAACTCATCCGCCCCCTTTATCTCGTGAAGGAGGACGCCATAAAGGCATGGAGGGACTATAACGGTCTGGAATTTCTGCAATGCGCCTGCCACTTTACGGAGAAGGCAGCCGTCAGCGAAATATCCTCCAAAAGACAGGAGACAAGGGAACTGATCGCCTTTCTGAAAAAATCCAATCCATTGGTGGATATAAATATTTTCAACAGCATCCATGACGTGAACGTGGATACCCTTGTGGGCTACAAAACAAGGGGCGTCTCCCACGGCTTTCTGGATGAGTTTGAGGACGAGAAGCGCCGCAGGGGACTGACAGGCGCAAAAGAAATAAAAGAAGAAGTGAACGAAAATGAACAGTAAATACAAGCACGAGCTGGCGGTATACCTGCCGCTGGCTTTTGTGGGCGGATTTTTGGAAATATACACATATGTAAATATGAGCGGCCTTTTCGCCAACGCCCAGACGAGCAACCTTGTCCTGCTTTTTAACGGCCTGCTCTCCGGCAATATTCCGTCGGCTGTCTACTGCGTTATGCCTGTGATACTTTATATACTCGGCATAACCGTGACCGAGCTCACCCCGAAAAAAATGCGGGATCCGTCGGTAAGATGGCCCGAATACTGTGTGTTTATCGAGGCCGTGTGCATGGCCGGCGTAGCTTTCTGCCCGAAGATCATCCCGGCGAGGGTGTCGGCTCTGCCCGTGTTCTTTCTCACCGCCATGCAGTACAACACATTTAAGAGCATGCAGGGGCAAGGCGTGTCCACGGTGTTCTGCACCAACAACCTGCGTCAGGCCGTCATTCATTTCTGGCGCTGGAAGGAGAAAAAGGACGGCGCTCAGGCCGTATATATGAGCGTCTATGTTTTTGTCATCGGCATGTTTATCCTCGGCGTCGTCGCCGGTTTTTCCCTCAGCCATCTCTGGGGCGTGAAGGCCGTGCTGGCCTGCGACGTTGTTATGGCCTTTGTGTTTTTAAGGCTGCGCTTCCACGGGCATAAGTTTTTGATATGATTTAAAAAAGTTATCCACAGTTATTGGGGTTTTACCGCCCTTTTTGTGGATAACTTTTTTAATTTTTAGACAGTTATGACCTTTGATGAATTTTTCATTTTTTCCACGATCTCGTACATATTGCTTACCGTGCCGGCCTTGAGTTTGTCCGTTATGCCGTAATAGTTGAGACAGGTGCCGCAGACAAGCACCTCCGTGCCCTTTTCCATAAGCGTCGTTATGCTGTTTATAATGTCCAGCTTATCGCTTGTCGGCAGATTGACTCCGCTGTTCATAAAAATCACCGCCGCCGGAACGTCATCGCTCTCGGCCAGAGTGTAGAGCATCATTTTCGCCAGATTATGCCCAAGGGTATAATCGCCCTCGCCTACATAGTCCTTGCCGAAAAAAACGGTATATCCGCAGCCCGAGGCTGAACAGGAGACAGCCGGCCTTTCCTCGGCTTGAGAGTAAACTCTGTCCGCTCCGCCCTCGAATATAACATGAAATCCGCCGGCCACGGTCTCAACCTTTGCTTCCAGCCCGCTTCCGGCCGCCAGGCGCTTAAGGTTGCCCACGGCGATCTCGTTGTCCACAGCCACGGTAATATTCCTTTCTCCGGCGTCTATTTCCTTTTTCGCCAATACTACGGGCATGGGGCAGGCCTTGCCCATGGCGTCTATAAATTTTGACATGGAATCACCCTTTTCTTATCGTTATTCTGATATGAGTATAACCATATCTGCTGTAATTGTCAAAGCATATATAAAAGTCCGCCGCCGGCGGTTCGTTTTTTGACGGTCTGTTGCCTTTGGCCGTCAAATGTCCTATAATTTTTATGAGGTGTTTTTATGAGAAACGACAGCTATTATACCCTTGCCTTTGATTCCACCCATATGGCGGTGGCGGCGGAAAAATATCTTTCGGCACGGATTGCGGTATCCGTTATGCCGACCCCGAGAAAGATAACGGCGTCCTGCGGCATATCCCTGCGCGTAGAGCTTGAGGACGGCCAAAGGCTTATGGAAGCGCTTGAAGGCAACGTCTCCCTTGTGACCCAAAGCCGCCTGTATATGGTAAAAAACGGGGAGGTCGAACCCGTGGAGATAGGAGGGTCGGATTCGGGAAAACAGTTATAGTAAGCGAAAAAATATGCGTATGTTAAATTTTATAATGCTCCAAAAGGCGTTTGCACAGGAGCTCTAAGAAGCTCCGGTTTTAAAATTGAATAAAGGGGCGTTTTATCACCAAAATCCGCAGGACTTTAGGGCTCTGTAATCAAAAACCCTCCTGTTCAGGAGGGAGAAAGAATTTTAGGTTTTATATTGAAATAAATAAAGGGGCGTTTCTTTATCCTCAAAGTTCGCAGAACTTTGTGCCTCTAATTAAAAACCCTCCTGTTCAGGAGGGAGAAAGAATTTTAGGTTTTATATTGAAATAAATAAAGGGGCGTTTCTTTATCCTCAAAGTTCGCAGAACTTTGTGCCTCTAATTAAAAACCCTCCTGTTCAGGAGGG
>OGGQ01003308.1_pt1 | contig 15320 bp, 15 predicted proteins | sample 1571191 | NCBI WGS metagenome assembly OGGQ01 (sample SAMEA2582061, study PRJEB24529) | metagenome | biome: Human gut stool | place: China | collected 2011
CCTTCTGAGTCACTCTTTTTATTTTTTCTGTTGCACTTGTATTGTAAAGCGGCCCATAAGAAAGTCACCCGGGGCTTGGGGCGGAGCGCCCAAAAGGTGGGTGCAGGAGCTATCAGTCCCGCAAAAGCCCCCCGGGGTGCCGAGCATGGCAAGGCCATGCTCTCGCGGAGCGCCCGCTCAATCCTCCCCTTTTGTTTGGGATATACAGAAAAGAGGACAAATTTTTTCTATCTTCCACAAAAACATTTTGCCGGAACGCGTCGCCTTTATGCAATACAAGGGAAATTCAAAAAACGCTGGAAACGGCGCCGTTTTCGAGCTATAATGAGAACAGAATTTTGCCGCCCGGCAGCCTTCTGCACAGGGCGGAGGAGATAGGAAAAACGCGCCGGATTTGACCGCAGGTCATATCCGGCATTTTAAAGAAGGAGAGTTTGACGTGATCAGAAACGATTTGAGAAATATCGCCATCATCGCGCACGTCGACCACGGCAAGACCACCCTGGTTGACCAGATGCTTAAGCAGAGCGGCACCTTCCGCGACAACCAGAACGTGCAGGAGCGCGTCATGGATAACGGGGACCTCGAGCGCGAGAGAGGCATCACCATCCTGGCAAAAAATACAGCCATCAACTATAAGGGCACCAAGATCAACATCATCGACACCCCCGGACACGCCGACTTCGGCGGCGAGGTAGAGCGCATCCTGAAGATGGTGGACGGCGTCATCCTGCTGGTCGACTCCTTTGAGGGGCCGATGCCGCAGACCCGCTTTGTGCTGTCCAAGGCGCTGGCGCTGGGACACAAGGTCATCATCGTGGTCAACAAGACCGACCGCCCCGACGCCCGCAACGAGGAGGTCACCGAGGAGGTTTATGACCTGCTGTTTGACCTGGACGCCAACGAGGAGCAGCTGGAAAGCAAGATCCTCTACTGCTCCGGCAAGGAGGGAACCGCCTCCTTTGAGCCGGGCAAGATGGGTGAAAACCTCGACCCGCTGTTTGACACCATTCTGGAGGAGATTCCGGCGCCGGAAGGCGACCCGGACGGCCCGGCACAGATGCTCATCTCCTCCATCGACTACAACGACTTTGTCGGCAGAATCGGCATCGGCCGCATCTCCCGCGGCACCCTGCACGTCAACGACCCGGTCATCGTCTGCGATTACCACAACCCGGACGTCTCCTACCGCGCCAAGGTCGTCACCCTCTATGAGTTCCAGGGCCTGCAGCGCCAGCAGGCGCAGACCGCCACCGTCGGCGACATCGTCTGCGTCTCCGGCATCGAGAATCTGACCATCGGCCAGACCATCTGCGCGCCTCAGGCGCCGGAACCGCTGGAGTTTGTCAAGATCTCCGCCCCGACCGTCGAGATGACCTTCTCGGTCAACAACAGCCCCTTCGCGGGCCGCGAGGGCAAGTTTTTGACCTCCCGCCACCTACGCGACCGCCTCTTTAAGGAGACGCTCAAGGACGTCTCGCTGCACGTCTATGAGACCGAGTCCACCGAGTCGTTCCGCGTGGCCGGCCGCGGCGAGATGCACCTGTCCATCCTGATTGAAACGATGCGCCGCGAGGGGTACGAGTTCCAGGTTTCCACCCCGCAGGTACTGTTCCAGCAGGAAAACGGCCGCACCCTTGAGCCGATGGAGCAGCTGGTGGTGGACGTTCCGGACTTTGCCACCGGTTCGGTCATGGAAAAGATGGGCGTGCGCAAGGGAACGCTGGTCTCGATGAACCCATTTAACGGCCGCACCAAGCTGGAGTTTATCATTCCGGCCCGCGGACTGTTCGGCTACCGCAACGAGTTTTTGACCGACACCAAGGGCGAGGGCATCATGAGCTCGGTATTCTACGGCTACGAGCCGTACAAGGGCGACATTCCAAAGCGCGCCACCGGCTCGCTGATCGCCTTTGAGACCGGCACCGCCGTCACCTACGGCCTGTACAACGCGCAGGAGCGCGGCACCCTCTTTATCGGCGCCGGCGTCGAGGTATACGAGGGCATGATTGTTGGCCAGTCCCCGAAGGACGAGGACATCGTGGTCAACGTCTGCAAGAAAAAGCACATGACCAACACCCGCGCCTCCGGCAGCGACGACGCGCTGCGCCTGATCCCGCCGAAGATTATGAGCCTGGAACAGGCCATCGAGTTCATCGCCGACGATGAGCTGATCGAAGTTACCCCGAAGAATATCCGCATGAGAAAGCGGATTTTGGACAAGTCCGAGCGCATGAAGGCCTGGAGCAAGAACCGCGGTTAATCCTTTGCGAGGGGGCTGCGCCCCCTCTGCACTCCCCGCCGTGGGGAGGGCGCTCCGCCCCTCCGTCCCCGGGTGACTTTCCCGTCGCGGGGAAAGTCACCAAAGGCGCGCCAGAACCTACGGTTCTGGACTCCCTTAGTGCAAAGTCTCCGCCCTTTTCGCGCTCGCTTACGCATCGCGCCGGGCTGCTTTCTGTCACAGAACAAGACCGATTGGCCACTTTGAGTTGGTGGGCAAATCGGTCTTATTTTTCTCCCCAGGCTGCACCGAGGGTCACACTTCCTGCTGTCAATCCGTGGCTCGGCAGGTGGGTTTGTGTCTGGGGGCTAAAAAATTTACAAAAGCCCTTGTTTTTTTAGAATCTATCATCTACAATAAGAATTAGAACGATTTGTCACAACAAAGTGTGCGGGCGCGGGGGCCCTGCGCTCCACCTCGTTCGGCCCGGTTCATTCCGAGCGTCCAATCTTTCAAAAATGAGCAGATGAAAAAGAGGAGAGTGTATTATGCGTATGTTGAAAAAACGACTGTTGACCCTGTTGGTTGCCGCCTGCCTGCTGCTGTCTCTGAGCGCCTGCGGCAGCGCTCCGGAAGCTTCTTCCGAACCAAACACTTCTACCGAGCAGACCGAACAAACGACCGCGGAAGCCGAATCCTCCGAGGACACCACCGAACCGGCTGAACAGCCCGCCGACGCGGAAACCGAGGAGACAAAAGAGGCGGAAGAAACTTCCGACACCGGCTTGCCGACACTGGAAGAATTTATGAGCTCCGACCTCATGCAGACAACCCTCGACACCGCCATCTCGCAGTATGAGGAGGAGGGCTTTGAGGTAGCGCTGTATGCCGAAGGCGACCAGCTGCACTTCGACTTTACCGTCACCTCCCTGCCGGAGACCACCGAGGAGGAGCGCACGCTCTACGCCGATGTGCTGGAAAGCTCGATGGAGAGCGCCGGAACCACCTTCAACGCCGTTGCCTCCCAGGTCAAGGATTCGGTATCCAACGAGGTTGTGGAGGTTGTCATCTCCTATCTGGACGGTGCCGGCAACGTCATCTACTCGGTGACCTACTCGTCGGCTGACGCTGTCGTTTAACCTTTTGCGGGCCGGTAGTCCCTGCACCCACCGGGAGGGCGCTCCGCCCCTCCGACCCGGGGGGAGTTTATGCGGGGCCGATAGCCCCTGCACCCACCTTTTGGGCGCTCCGCCCCAAGCCCCGGGTGACTTTCTTATGAGAAGAAAGTCACCAAAGACTCACCAGGAACCTCCTGGTTTGGAGTTCGAAGAACTCCTGACCTCCGGCGAAGGGGGCGTAGCCCCCTTTGATCCCCCGGCCCCCTGCCCTAGCGGTATTGGTTGCGGGAACTTAAACCCTCAAGCATCCTCGGAGGCAACCCTGCCATGCCACGGATTGACAGCAGGGAGTGTGACTCTGAAGAAACCAGAGGAAAAAAGTAAGACCGATTTGCCCACAATCTCAAAGTGGCAAATCGGTCTATTTTTGTGGCTGAAACCCTATTTGGGGGGGTGCGGCAACGCCGCAGGGGGGACAACGTGCCCCCCTCAGGGGGTCCAGGGGCACAGCCCCGGCACGCCTTTGGTTCCTTTCGTCGTGAAACGAAAGGAACCCCGGGTGTGGGCCGGGTAGGCCCACTGGTGGGTGCTGGGGCTACCAGCCCCGCATAAACTCCCCCGGGGCGCCGAGCATGGCAAGGCCATGCTCTAGCGGAGCGCCCGCTCAGGGGAGTGCAGAGGGGCGCCAGCCCCTCCTCGCATTGGGGGCCGCAGGGGTCCCCGCCCCTGCAAAAGCCCCCCGTTGCCCCGCAGGCCCCGCGGTGCTATAATAAAATTATCTTTTTCTGGAGGTGTCTCCCATGCCTGATCGCCCGAAACGTGTCGCCGCCATCCATGACCTCTCCGGGTTTGGACGGTGCTCCCTCTCGGTCATCCTGCCCACCCTGTCGGTGATGGGGGTGCAGGTCTGCCCCATCCCCACCGCCGTCTTTTCCACCCACACCGGGGGGCTGGGCGAGGTGCAGCGCCGCGACCTTTCCGACTTCACCCTGCCGTGCCTGGAGCACTACCAGCGGCTGGGACTGGAATTTGAATGTGTCTACAGCGGGTTTCTCAGCTCGGAGGAGCAGATCGACCACTGCTTAAAATTTTTCTCCACCTACAAGGACGCCTTTGCGGTGGTGGACCCGGTGATGGGCGACCACGGCCGGCCCTACCGCACCATCACGCCGGGGATGCGCGCGCGGCTGGGGGAGCTGGTGCAGGTGGCCGACGTCATCACCCCCAACCTGACCGAGGCCTGCATGCTGCTGAGAATCCCCCCCTTCACCGAGGGCCTCTCCCGCTCCCAGGCCAAGAGCCTGCTGGTGCGGCTGAGCGAGCTGGGCCCCAACTATGTGGTCATCACCGGCGCGCCGATGGCCTCGGGGCAGATTGCCAACATCGGCTATGACCGGCAGCACAACAGCTTCTGGTGCATCCTGTGCGACTATGTCCCGGTCTCCTACCCCGGCACCGGCGACCTGTTTGCCAGCGTGCTGACCGGCGGCTTTTTGACCGGGGACAGCCTGCCGATGGCGATGGGCCGCGCGTCCTACTTTGTGGAGCGCTGCATCAAGACCACCTTCAGCTACTCCTCCGACACCCGCTACGGGGTCATGCTGGAAAAGGAGCTGGGGGCGCTGATCGACCGGCAGAATGTCAAGGACTTTTCGCTATTGTAACTAGTGTTGCATTTATCTTGAAAAGTTTAGCTATTCCGTCCATTGAAAAAGGTTCGAACCGGTGTTATGATGGAGGCAATCCGAATTGTTCACAAAGGCAGAAGATTTTGCGAAAATGGGACTGCGCCCGCTTTCCGCAAAACAATCTGCCGCCACCCTCCAGGAGGTAATGATATGAAACTTCGACGCCACCGTTTTCTGCTCTCCGCTCTCCTGCTGGCGCTGTGCTTTGCGCTCTCCAGCTGCTCCGCCGCGGGATTTGTTCCAAAGAGCGACACTACCTGGGGCGAGCTTTACCGCCAGTTTGACAGCGAGGAATTTTCCGAGCTTGACCCCCAGCTGCAGCAAATGATGGACGAAGCTGTTCTTTCGCAGGAGGTCGCGGAGAATGAGGCGCAGCCGCTGACCGAGGTCGGCTCGGTCTCGCCGATCTACCCGGAGGAGGACGCGGAGGAGATGAGCGCCATCATGGAAAGTTCCATCTATGCTTCCGCAGAAGGGCGGGTCGTCAATCCCGTGTCGGGGCCGTCCCAAATCTTCTTTTCCCTGGTCGCCTACCCGCACGCTGACCCCTGCTTCATCCAGTACGGCGCTCACCTGACCACCTTTGCCGAGTGCCCGGCCATCTGCCTTGCGGTCGCCCTGAAGGATGAAAGCGGCAACTATCTGGCCTTCGACTGCTCCGACGAGCCGACCGCGCTCACAGACGCAGACCCGGCCATGCGTCTTTTTACCCTCAGCGATGAGTTTGAGGAACTTGAGAACGGCTGCCCCTACACCATCGAAGCCAGGGCCTTTGTCCTCCCGCCGGAAGGAAAGACCATCGAAGGCTCGCTGTTCATGCGGGCAGAGATGACAACCCTGTAGCCCCACCATTTTCAGGAGGTGATGATATGAAACTTCGACACCACCGTTTTCTTTTCTCCGTCCTCTTGCTGGCGCTGTGCTTTGCGCTCTCCAGCTGCTCCGCCGCAGGCGTCCCAAAGAGCGACACCACCTGGGGCGAGCTGTTCCGCCAGTTTGACAGCGAAGAATTTTCCGAGCTCGACCTCCAGCTGCAGCAGATGATGGATGAAGCTGTCCTTTCGCAGGAGGTCGCGGAGAATGAGGCCCAGCCGCTCTCCGAGGTCGGTTCGGTCGCACCGATCTATCCGGAGGAGGACGCGGAAGAAATCGAGCCGGTGCTGGACAAGGCCGTCTTTTCCTTCGCGAAGGGAACGCTGTCCGACGAGGGCAGTATCACACAGGAATCTTCGTCGTCCACCTTCAACGTCGTTTCCTACCCGCTGCCGGAGGAGGATGGCATCCGCGTCGACAGCTACTTCTACTGTCCCGAAAAATGTCCCTCCATCTGCCTGGTCGTTTTCCTGCAGGACCCTGAAAGCGGCGAGTGCGTCGCCTTTAGCAGCTCCGACGATTTTTATTACCACGAGGGCCTTACCCGAACCGCCAGCCTGTGCGACCTGGAGGAAGATTTTACCGGCCTTGAAAGCGGCCGCACATACACCATCAAGGCCCGCGCCTTTGTTCTCCCGCCGGAGGGCAGAACCATCGAAGGCTCGCTGTACACCGAGGCAGGCCTTGCAACCTTATAAGCTCCCATTATAAAACAAAAGGGAGGGGAACGCTTTTGTAAAAGCGTTCCCCTTTTTTGCTGGAACAGAACTGGAACAAAACTTGGAAACAATGTTCCAAATTTTGAGGAAGAATAAATTCGATTCCAGCGAAAAATCTGTTCACAATTCGATAACAACCGTAAAAGTTCCAGTTTTGTGCCGGATTTGTTCCAATTCTGTTCCAGATTTGTTCCAGCGTTGCAGCAAGCTAACCTTCAAAAAATGGCGCAATCAAGCCATTGTTAGCTATCGGCAACTTTCTCTGGAACAATAATCCTCTCTCTATTTAATAAAAAAGTTTTATATAGCGTATATAGAGAGAATAGTTTGAGAGGCCATTGTTCCAGACTTTTGTTCCAGCCCCCTAATCGGCCTCTATCTGCTATGTACGCCCCGTACTCCCCACCGGGCACTCAGCAGTTTTTTTTGCTGGATAAGGGTAAGGCTATCGGCAGCCCGCTCTGCCGCGCCGCCCCCGAGGATGCCGCAGACCCTGTACCCCCTCCACCAATACCGCTAGGGCAGAAGCCGGGGGAATCCAAGGGGGTCCTCCCCCTTGTGCCGGAGGTCCAGGGACCAGGAGGTCCCTGGCGTATCTTTGCCTACTTTCTCTACGCGAGAAAGTAGGCCGGGGCTTGGGGCGGAGCGCCCAAAAGGTGGGTGCAGGGGCTATGTCCTTGCATAAATCTCCCCCGGGGCGCCGAGCATGGCAAAGCCATGCTCATGCGGAGCGCCCGCATCGGTGGGTGCAGGGACTGCCGTCCCGCAAAAAACTTCCCCGGGGTGCCGAGCATGGCTTTACCATGCTCTAGCGGAGCGCCCGCATATCGTGGGGTGCAGGGGCTCTACCAGCAGGGGCTACTCGCCCCGCAACATCTCCTTGATCTCCCCCACCGATTTCCCTTCCTCCCGCAGCCTGCGCAGCAGCTCAATCCGCTCCACGCTCTCCTCGCGGCGATAACGGCGGGTCAGGTTCTGCTCGGCCTGCTCAAAGGGCAGCAGCCCCTGCTCGGTGTAAAATTTTAAGGTGCTGTACCGCACGTCGGTCAGCCGCACCAGCTCCCCGATGGTGACATACTCCGCCTGACGGATGACCTCCATGCTTCTTTGTCGGGACATTTCTCTCCCCTCTCTTTACTGATACATCAGCATCAGCATCGGCATGATGCTGAGCATTCCCTCGACGTACTCGACCATCCGGCCCACCTGCCTGCCCTGCGGCGAGCGGACAATCGCCTTGAGCCGGTCCTTCATCTGCCCGCGCTCATAGGGGGAGAAGTAGTTTTTGATGATGCCGGCCTTTTCCAGCAGGATGACCAGCGCGGCGATGTCCTCGGTGACCTCGCCCTCCTCCAACAGCTCGGAGCGCACCAGGTCAATCACCCCGTCCAACGCCCCCTTGACCGGCGCAAAGCCCTCGTTGCTCAACAGGGTGGCGGGGGTGCGGGTGGCAAGGCCCATCTTTTCCAGCTCGCCGCCGATGCCGCCCATCAGGGCGCGCACCTGCTTGCTGCTGAGCGAATAGGTGTAGCTTTCCAGCAGTTTATCCATCTTGATGCTGCCGCCCTTTCCGCTGCCGATGTAATCGTAGAGCGAACGCAGATACTCCTTGTCCTGCGGCAGCGGGGCAGTGACGGTGGCCGCCTTTTGATCCATCGTGATACACTCGGCCAGCTGCAGCTCCAGCAGGCCCGCCGCCAGCAGGCAGACGACCTTCTCGATGTTCATGCTGCCGATCTTTCCCTTCTCGTTGACCGCACAGACCAGGTATTCCTGTGTCAATGTCATATCTTTCATATCGCTTTCCTCCTCACATTGGCAAGCAGCAATTACTTACTGCTTATTACTTACTACTTACGATTTAAGTATAGCAGATTTTTCCCGCCTGTCAAGGGGGGGATTTATTTTTTCTCTGCCGAGGGGGGCTGCCCCGGGCCCCAGCGTGACGATGCGAGGAGGGGCTAACGCCCCGTCCTCTGCGCTCCTCCCCTTGAGCGGGCGCTCCGCCCCGCGCCCCGGCCTACTTTCTCGCGTAGAGAAAGTAGGCAAAGATACGCCAGGGACCTCCTGGTCCCTGGACCCCCGGCGAAGGGGGCGTAGCCCCCTTTGATCCCCCGGCCCTGTGCCCTAGCGGTATTGGTTGTGATAACTTAAACCCTCAAGCATCCTCGGAGGCAACCCTGCCGCGCCACGGATTGATAGCAGGGAGTGTGACTCTGAAGAAACCAGAGGAAAAAAGCAAGACCGATTTGCCCACAATCTCAAAGTGGCAAATCGGTCTTTTTTTGTGGCTGAAACCCTATTTGGGGGGGCGGCAACGCCGCAGGGGGACAACGTGCCCCCCTCAGGGGGTCCAGGGGCACAGCCCCGGCACGCCTTTGGTTCCTTTCGTCGTGAAACGAAAGGAACCCCGGGTGTGGGCCGGGTAGGCCCACTGGTGGGTGCTGGGGCTGCCTGCCCCTCTCTCCCCCCCAGCAGATAAAAATAACCTTTACATTCTACCCCTTTTGTGCTATTTTAAATAGATATAAACAAACGGCTCTCACCGGTTGTCCCCGGGGAGAACCGGACACCATGGAAAGGTCGTAATCAGGATGTCTCATGCAGCAAACGAAAAGGCGGTCTATAAGCAGATCGCAGTCGATATCGCCGCCAAGGTGGTGAGCGGAAAATACCAGCCCGGACAGAAAATCCGCGGCCGCTCCGCGCTGGCCAGCCAGTACAATGTCTCCCCCGAGACGGTGCGCCGCGCCGTCTTTCTGCTCAGCCAGGTGGGCGTGCTGGAGGTGCGCCAGGGCTCGGGCATCACCATCCTGTCGGTGGAAAACGCGGAGGAATTTCTCTCCAAATCGGGCGAGCGGGAATCGATCAACACCATCAAGGGCCACATCGGCCGGCTGATGCAGGAGCAAAAGCAGCTCAACGCGCGCCTGCAGGAGAACATCAACATCCTGCTGGACGCCAACGACCGGTTTAACTACCTCAACCCCATCACCCCCTTCGAGCTGACCATCGGTCAAAACTGCCCGCTGGTGGGACAGACCATCGCCTCCACCCGCTTCTGGAACAACACCGGCGCCACCATCGTCGCCATCCACCGCGCGGGAAGGACCATCCTCTCCCCCGGCCCGCACGCGCAGTTTTTTGCCGGGGACAAGCTGCTCATCGTCGGGGATGAGGCCGCTTACCAGCGGGCGGTGGAGTTTATGCGGGGCCGATAGCCCCAGCACCCCACGGATTTTTTTCAGGAGCCGGGCGGCTCCTGAACCCACCTGCAGGCGCTCCGCCCTGCACCCGGGTGACTTTCTCCCCGATGAGAAAGTCACCAAAGAATCTCCCAGAGGGGACACCCCCTCTGGGTACTCCCCTTGGGGGGCATTATCATCCCCCCAGCAACGCAAGCGTTGCTCCCCCCAGAAAGGGGAGAAACTCCGGGCAGCCCGCAGGAACCAAACCCACCTGCCGCGCCACGGATTGACAGCAGGAAGTGTGACCCTCGGTGCAGCCTGGGGAGAAAAATAAGACCGATTTGCCCACCAACTCAAAGTGGCAAATCGGTCTATTTTTGTGGCAGAAGGTAGCCCGGGTGCAAGCGCAGCGCAGCACCAAAGAGGGCGAAGGCTCCGCACCAAGGGAGTCCAGAACCGTAGGTTCTGGCGCGCCTTTGGTGACTTTCCCCGCGGCGGGAAAGTCACCCGGGGGGGAGGGGCGGAGCGCCCTCCTGGTGGGGGCAGAAGCCAAGTCTGACGACTTGCTTCGGGAGCTGTGCTCCCACATAGGGGAGTGCAGAGGGGCGCCAGCCCCTCGCAAAGAAGCTAGGGTGCCCCACCCGCCCCTCGGTAGAGAGAGAAAAACGGGGAGTGCAGAGGGGGCTGCGGCCCCCTCGCATCGTCAAGCAGCGGCCTGCAAGGCCTTTTTCCAGTTTTTTTGCGTTGTCAGAACCCCCTTCTCCTGCTATAATGGGAATACAAATCATGATATTTGTAAAACCAATTGCAGAAAGGAAGTATCATCCATGCCACAGGCAGAGAAAGCAGAAAAACCGGTTCGGGAACTTTTGCAGGAGCAGTCCGAGGAGCTCAAAAGCTACATCGACCGCAAGCACCGCGAGATGGAGGAGCTGCTCGCCGAAAGCGAGGGCCGCCTCTCCGAGCAGCTGCGCGAGCACAACCGCTAACCCTCCGACGGTTAAACTTTTTATGAACTTCCCTTCCCCATGCTTGTTTTTTTCTACATAACTGCTACAATGGAAGAAACAGCATCGAAGGGGGACAAGTTTCATGCCTGCAAAAGAAAACATCCAAACCCGGTGGTCCGACCGCTCCCGCATCTTCGGCCTGCCGATCACCTTCACCAAATATTCCATGTCCGACGATCGGATCTTCTGCGAAAAGGGGCTGCTCAACATGAAGTTTGAGGAGATCCTGCTCTACCGCGTGCGCGATATCAGCATGAAGATCACCCTGGGCCAACGCATCTTCGGCGTGGGCAGCATCCTGCTGCAAAGCTCCGACAAGACCGCGCCTGTCCTGGAAATCAAAAACGTCAAAAATCCCAGACAGGTCAAGGAGATGATCCACCAGCAGGTCGAACAGGTCAAGGAGCAGCGGCGGATGCGTTTTGGCGAGGTATTGGAGGACCCCACCGACGACATGCCGGACTTTTTGGAGTAGAAAGAAGCGTTTGCCTTTTTACAAAAAGGCAAACGCTTCTTTTTTATCCTCTGAGTATAAAAGTATAGACCGTATCGGCCAACAGCAGCAGCGTCAGCGCTCCCGACACCGCCGCCAGCGCCCGCTTGCTCATCCTTGTGGTGAGCTTTTGGAAGAGCGGCTGCAGCAGGTACAGAAAAATCATCCCGCCGATGCCGAAGCGGATGCTGGGGTTGAGCGCAACCCTTCCTTGAAAGTTAAAGGCAAAGCGGGTATAGTCCCACAGCCATTCCCCGTGGGTAAACTCCATGATGTAGCTGGCGGCCAGTTCGACCAAGGTGGTGATGACCACAATCCCGACAAAGACCAGCGCCGGTGTGACATTGACCCTGCCCAGACAGATCCGTCTTTCTTTCAGCCACCCGAGCGAGGCGATCAAAATCAGCGCGCCAAAGCCGTACACCACGCAGTAGGGCCCCAGCAGCACGCCCCGGTTGGAAAATCCCCACCGGTAGACCACCACCTCCAAAAACACCTCATAGCACCAGCCAATCACCGAATAGAGCACAAAGTAGATAACTGCTTTCTGAATTTTGGTCAGCAATGCTTCCTTCATCCAATTCTCCCTTCACAACAAAAAACACACGATTCCTTCCCTCCCATTCTACCATATCTTTCCCCCTTTTTCCACCCACCTTTTCTTTGCCAAAAAGAAAAGGTGGGCCAAAAGAAAGGAGTTTAGCCCGACGGGTAGCTTCTGCGAAATCCATCTTCCTCCCTTTTCTTTGCCAAAAAGAAAAGGGAGCCAAAAGAAAGGGGTTTCGCTCGAACGGTAGCTTCTGCGAAATCCATCTTCCTCCCTTTTCTTTGCCAAAAAGAAAAGGTGGGCCCAAAAGAAAGGGGTTTGGCCCGACGGGTAGTCTCTGCGAAATCCGTCTTCCCACCTTTTCTTTGCCAAAAAGAAAAGGTGGGGCCAAAAGAAAGGGGTTTCACTCGAACGGTGGTTTTTGAAACATTCCCTTTCGCTTTTCACAAAAAAGAGGGCTTCAGCGAAGCCCTCTTTTTCTTATACAATCCGTAAAATCAGCGCAAAATAATACAATTATTGCAGCAGTTCCAGCACCTGTTCGACGCTGGCAAGGTCGGTGAAATCGACCTTCTGGTGATAGGTGCGGATGATTTCGCGGTCCTCCGCGCTCTGCTGCTCGGGCGGTCTCTTTTTGAGCATCTGGACCATCGCCCACATCATCGCCCGGTGTTTGAAATTTAAGCGGCTGTAGTCGATGCCGCCGCGCAGGTGGGCAAACTGCGCTTTCTGATAGAGGGCTCCTGGCAGCTGCTTTTGCAGCGACGCGCGGATGTGCGCCACATTTTCCGGCTCGGCCGGGTCCGCTACCCCCACAGTCACAACCACCAGCTTCTGCTCTGGGGCCTGTTCCAGCTGGGGCAGCACCGCTTTGAGCCCCACCACGCCGCCGGCATACAGCCCGCCCAGGTAGACCACCGCCTCATAGTCCGCCAGCTTCTGCGCCTGCTGCCAATCCACCGCCGGCCAGCCGGTGCGCCTTGCCAGCTCCTGCGCATAGGCGCGGGTGGTGCCGTAGTTGCTTCCATAAACGACAATTCCCTTCATCTTGCTTCCTCCTCTTTTGCTGTCCTCGCTGTATCTTTACGCCGCGTCGGCGTCCTGCTGCACTGCATCTGCCGCCGCAAAGCTGCCGTCCCCCTCCAGGAAGGTCTGCAGCGTCTGGGCAGTCTGCTCCAACGTCTCCACCGCAAACGGGGAGTCCAGCCCCACCGCCTCCAGCACGGTCAAAAAGCTGTCGTCCGCGCTCTGGGTCACCAGCTCCTCATAGGTCTTTAGCGCCGCGCCGTAGTCCTGCAGTCCCATCTGCAAAAACTGCATCGCCACGCAGCCGGACAGGGCATAATCGATGGCGTAGAACGGGCTGTCGAAGTACTGGTTGGTGGTGAACCACCCCTTGCTGAAGCTGTCCATATCGAAGTAGGGGGAATCGACCACCAGGCCATACTCGGCCGCAAGCGAGGCGTACAGCTCGTTGAGCTGCTCCACCGTCAAATCGGGGTTGGCGTAGACCTCCTCCTGAAACTCGTCGTTGAGCGCCGCGGTCAGGATGCCCGCCACCACCGTATAGACGTCGTACCGGCGGGCGCCCCCCGCCTCCTCCCCATAAAATTCCTCATAAAAGGGCATGGTGAGGATCTGCATCGCCTGGGAGTGGATTTCGCAGACATCCATGCTGCGCCCCTCCTCATGGCTGCCCTGCTGCAGCTGCCGCCACATGGCGTAGCAGTGGCCAAATTCGTGCGAGACGCTGAACACGTCCTCCGCGCTGCCGTCCATATTGGCGAACAAAAACGGGGTGTTCAGTGAATAGATCAGCGTGCTGAAGGTGGCGTTTGCCTTGACCGAGGAGGGCGCGGCGTCGATCATCTCGTGAGAGAGCAGATAGGAGTAGCAGTCGCCGGTCTGCACAGCCAAAGCGCCCTGCGTTTGCTCCTGCATCCGGTTGTAGACCTCCTCCAGGCTCTGCAGCGTCTGCTGCCAGCTTCCCTGCGGGCTGGGCGCTGGGTCCCCCAGCAGATAGACCACGCCCGGCTGCGTGCGGTTTTCGGCGCGGCTGTAAAAGTCCTCAAGGTAGGCACGGTAGACCGGCGTGAGCGTCTGCTTGAGGTCCTCCCGGAACTGCCGGATGTCCTCGCGGGTGTAGCCCACCCGCAGCATGTCGAGGTCGGCCACCTCGGTGTAGCTTTCATACCCCAACAGCTGCGCCATCTGCTGCCGCAGCTGCACCAGCTGCAGATAAAGCTCTCCCAACTGTTGATTATATTTCTCAATAAACTGGCTGTAATAGGCTTCCTGCCCTTCCGGCTCCAATTCCGAATAGAGCACCTCCCCCTCCGGGGTGGTGACGGTGGCGTTTGCGTACTCCTCATAGTACTGCGCTTCCAGCTGCTTCTCCTGCTCCTGCAGCGAGAGGATGTCGGCCGAGCTTGCGCTGGCGCTCATCTGCAAATCCTCGCTGGCGCTCTCCCCAAAGATATCGCCGGTCAGCGAGCCGAAGCGGGACTGCTCGATCATGGTGAACAGCTCGCTGTAGCTGTTCTGGATGCGGGCGTCCCAGGTATTGAGATAGTCCATCTCCTCGCTGTAAAAGCGGTCGCTTATGTCGGCGTAGTTGCGGATCTGGGCGATGGTCATCATGCTGTAAAAGTCCTGCGTGGCCTCGCTGATCTGCCGCAGCGAGGAGATCAGCCCAAAGGGGAGCCAGTCGTTCTGCGCCTTTTCCTGCGCCTGCTCGATCAGATCCAGCACCGCCTGCCCGTCCGGCCGCTCATATTCCACCTGCGAAAAGGAGAGCTCGGTCGGCTCCAGACTTCTCTCTCCCGCACAGCCGGACAAAAAACTCATCAGCATACAGCCGGTGACCAGCAGCGCGAGCAGCTGCCTTGCAAAAAATCGACGTTTTAAAAATTGGCGCAATCGTTCCCACTTCCTTCCTGCCTTTCAGTATATCACAGGGCGCGCGTCAAAATGCGAACTTTCCGAAAACAAAATGCCTTTTTCATGCATCCAGAATCTTCAAGGTTTATCCCGGCGCCGGCGGCGGCACAATAAAGTCGATGCTTCTGAGAAAAATTTTTAGAAGCAAATTTCAGACAGGAGTGATTGTTATGCCAATGAACCTTCCCACCATTCTCACCGGCGCGGCCGTCACCGCCGCCGTCGGCACCGCCGCTTATATGATGACCGGCAAGAAGAAAAACACCGCCAAGCAGCTCAAGAAAAAAGCTGGCAAAGCGGTGCAGGCTGTCGGGGATATTGTAGAAAGTATTTCCAGCATCATGGGCTAATGTAGCCCCTACCTGATCCGATGCGAGGAGGGCTGCCGCCCTCCTCCGCGCTCCACCAAGTGGGGGCCTCCGGCCCCCACAGCCCCCGATGTGGGAGCACAGCTCCCACACCCTCAGAGAGCGGGCGCTCCGCCCCGCGCCCCGGCCTACTTTCTCGCGTAGAGAAAGTAGGC
>OGGQ01003309.1_pt1 | contig 15319 bp, 12 predicted proteins | sample 1571191 | NCBI WGS metagenome assembly OGGQ01 (sample SAMEA2582061, study PRJEB24529) | metagenome | biome: Human gut stool | place: China | collected 2011
GCGCCTGCGGCAAGCCTGTGCTGCCCATCGAGAGCGCCACCGTGGAGCAGCTGGTCACCGCTGGCATCACCACGGTGGCCGCGCTGATTGCCTGGTGGAAGAACAACAGCTTCACCATCGCCGCAATCCAGGCGGACAAGTACCTGGAGGACAAGAAGAGCCAGATCGGCAAGTAAGCCAGCCGCACTACTTAGCCGCCCCGGCGGCAGGCCGAAAGGCCGCATAGCATGACAACAGCCCCGTGGTTCCGGTGATTCCGGTTCCATGGGGCTGTTTTTTGCAGCGCATTCCGACATGTTGCGAGTTATAAGCCCGAATTTTTGCGCCACTTTTTGCGCCACCATTTCAGGGTCATCTGCGGAAAAATGGAGAAATTAACGCACTTTTCCGCGCAGAAGTGCCTTATAAAAACGATGCAAAAAGACCCGGAAAAGCTAGGCTACAAGCCACTTTTCCGGGTCTTTCACGTTGGAGCTACTGACCTGATTCGAACAGGCGACCTGCTCATTACGAGTGAGCTGCTCTACCAGCTGAGCCACAGTAGCACATTGCACATATTCTGCAACGGACAATATTTTACCATATTTCAGCATGTCTGTCAAGGATGGATTTTCCACCGGTGAACGTCACAGGATAAAACATGGCATGGAATATGCCCCAGTTTCTTGAAATCCATCTAATAAAAAAGATACTCCTTGTGCAGCTATACGGCTGCACAAGGAGTATCTTCAATATAACGATAGAACAACACTGCGTCCAAAACAAGTGTCAGGCGTTTTTTATCAGCGCTCAATGGAACAGCTTCTGCCCGATCCAGATGCAGATGCAGGCGCCGATGACTGAAATGATAAAGGACGTGATGCTGCCGGTGGCATAAATGCCGAACAGGCCGAACACGAATTCGCCCACAAAGCTGCCCAGGATGCCCATGAGGATGTTGCGGCCGAGCGAAGTCTCCGTGCCCATGAAGCGGCCGGCCACATAGCCTGCCAGCGCACCCACCAGCACGCCTGCGACCAGAGAAGCGATCACGCCCACCAGTGAGAACAGGCCCATCAGACAGCCCACCAGAATGCAGAGCAGGGTGATGATCAGCAGAATCGTCAATGTGATCATAAAAATTACCTCCTTATTGCGCCGTGTCTGCGCCGGACTGTTCCCGGGCGTAGCGGCAGATATCATTCAGACAGCATTTTTCGCATTCCGGCTTGCGGGCATTGCACACAGCGCGGCCGTGCATCACAAAGCGGTGGCACAGGTCGCTGCCCTCTTCCGGCGGAATGATCTTCCACAGGGCCATTTCCACCTTCTGCGGCTCCTTGATGCCGTCCACAAGGCCGATCTTGTTGCACAGACGGATGCAGTGGGTGTCGGTGACAATGGCCGGTTTGCCGAACACGTCGCCCATGATCAGGTTGGCGCTCTTGCGGCCCACGCCGGGCAGCGCCAGAAGCTCCTCAAAGGTAGTAGGCACCTGGCAGTTGTACTTGTCCCGCAGCATGCGCATGCAGGCCGAGATATCCCGCGCCTTGGAGTGCCCCAGTCCGCAGGGCTTGACGATGGCCTCGATGTCCTCCGGCTCGGCAGCGGCCAGTGCGGCCACGCTGGGGTAGCGGGCAAACAGGTCCTCCACTACGATATTCACCCGGGCGTCCGTGCACTGGGCCGCCAGCCGCACGCTGACCAGCAGCTGCCATGCGTGATCGTAGTCCAGTGTGCAGCCGGCATCCGGATATTCTTTTTTGAGCCGGTCAATCACCTCCAGCGCCAGTTTCTTTTTGGCGGTGAGATCTTCCGGCTCCTTTTTACGGGCGGGCATACCGTCGCCTCCTTTCGGCAAAAAATGTTTTCCTTATCATAGCATGTTTCGACCGATTTGTAAACGCCTGCCCGGAATTATCTGAGAATCATTTTCAGAAAATCTCTTGTCCTCCGCGCAGAAATGCGCTATACTATAAAAAACACTGGGGTATTCCCCGGCATGGGAGGGAAACACAATGAACGAACCACTGGCGCAGCGCCTGCGGCCCAAAACGCTGGCAGATGTGTGCGGGCAGCAGCATCTGCTGGCCCCGGGCAGGGTGTTTCGCCGCACCATCGAGAGCGGACGCATCCCCAATATGATCTTCTACGGCCCGTCCGGTACCGGCAAGACCACAGTGGCCCGCATCATCGCAGAGAACAGCGGCATGACTCTGCACAAGCTCAACGGCACTTCCTGCGGCACCGGCGACATCAAGGCGGTGCTCAAGGACATCGGCACGCTGGCGGGGGCGGGCGGCATCCTGCTGTATCTGGACGAGATCCAGTACCTGAACAAAAAGCAGCAGCAGAGCCTGCTGGAGTGCATCGAGGACGGCTCGGTCACCCTCATTGCATCCACCACCGAGAACCCGTATTTCTACATCTATAATGCATTGCTGTCCCGGTGCACGGTGTTCGAGTTCAAATCCCTGTCCGCCGCCGACGTGGAGCAGGGCCTGCACAATGCCCTCAAAAAGCTGTCGAAAGGGGGGAACACCCCGGTGCGCATGGACGAGGACGCCTGTGCCTATCTTGCCGAGAGTGCGGGCGGCGATTTGCGCAAGGCACTGGGCTGCCTGGATTTTGCGGTCACGGCGGCCCCGGTGGAAGAGGGTGCCCGGCACATCACGCTGGATATGATCCGGCAGGTCACCCGCCGCACAGCCATGCGGTACGACCGAGAGGGTGATGATCACTACGACATCGTGTCGGCCTACCAGAAGTCCATGCGCGGCTCTGACCCGGACGCGGCATTGCACTATCTGGCCCGTCTGCTGGAAGCCGGCGACCTGCCCTCGGCCTGCCGCCGTCTGATGGTGTGCGCCTGCGAGGATGTGGGCCTTGCCTACCCGCAGATCATCCCCATCGTCAAGGCGGCGGTGGATGCGGCCAACATGGTGGGTCTGCCGGAAGCACGCCTGCCGCTGGCCGACGCGGTGATCCTGGTGGCCACCAGCCCCAAATCCAACAGCGCCCATGACGCCATCAATGCAGCCATTGCGGATGTGCAGGCCGGGCGCACCGGGCCCATCCCGCGTCAGCTGCAGAACAAGCACTTTGACGGCGAGGATGCTCTGGTAAAAGGGCAGAACTACAAGTACGCTCACGACTACGACCACCATTGGGTCAAACAACAGTATCTGCCGGATGCCCTCAAGGACGTGAAATACTACACCTACGGCGACAACCGTACCGAACAGGCGGCCCGCGCCTACTGGGTAAAGATCAAAGGCGAGGAAAACGTCTGAACCCAAAAACAAGAAAAGGAGAACGATATGCGCTATTCCAAACAGCGTGAGCTGGTCATGCAGACGGTGGAGAACCTCTGCAACCACCCCACCGCCGAAGAGATTTACGACACCGCTGCAAAGGAATGCCCGGGCCTGAGCCTTGGCACCGTGTACCGCAACCTGAACAGTCTGGTGGAGGCAGGCCGCGTGCGCCGGGTGTCCATCCCCGGCCAGGCTGACCGGTTCGACCATACGCTGGCCTGGCACAGCCACCTGTACTGCACGGTGTGCGGCGGCGTGACCGACGCCGAGGTGGACGAAAAGCAGGTGACGAAGCTGGTACGCGGCCAGAAAGGCCGGGTGCAGGACTGCGCCGTGGTGTTCATCGGCGTGTGCGAAAGCTGCTGTGCAGCACAAAAAGCGGTCTCCGAGGCGTAAACTTTGCCCGGACCCCCTTGCCCACAGCGGCCAAAGAGTGTATACTAAGGAGAGCTATTCATAAAAGCGGAAAAAGAGTGTTCACCGTGCGGGGTTTTCCCGGCGGAGAAGGATGGTTTGATTGGAATACATTAATTTTGAGCATAATAACATCGCCGCTGATCTGGTAAAGCAGGCTTACGACACCCCGCCGCTGGCCTTTGTGCACAGCTATGGCTGCCAGCAGAACGTCAACGACGGTGAGCGCATCAAGGGTGTGCTGGTGGATATCGGCTACGGCCTGTGCGACAAGCCGGAGGACGCCGACCTGATCCTCTTCAACACCTGCGCCGTGCGTGAGCACGCCGAGCAGCGGGTGTTCGGCAATGTGGGCGCCCTCAAGGGCCTCAAGGAGAAAAAGCCCGGCCTGATCATCGGCCTGTGCGGATGCATGGCCAACCAGAAGCATGTGGTGGAAAAGCTGCGCCAGAGCTACCCCTATGTGGACCTCGTGTTCGGCGTGGACGGCATCGACACCCTGCCGCAGCTCATCGCCCAGAAGCTGCAGAAGCACAAGCGTGTGCTGCTGGACCCCGCCCAGCGCCCGGTGATCGTGGAGAACATCCCCATCCGGCGCGAGAGCGAGTTCCGCGCCTGGCTGCCCATCATGTACGGCTGCGATAATTTCTGCACCTACTGCATCGTGCCCTACGTCCGCGGCCGCGAAAAGAGCCGCAAGCCCGGCGACATCCTGGCCGAGTTCCGTGGGCTGGTGGAGGCCGGTTACAAGGAGATCACCCTGCTGGGCCAGAACGTGAACAGCTACGGCAAGGGCCTGGAAGAGCAGATCGACTTTTCCGACCTGCTCAACCTGCTGTGCACCGTGCCCGGTGACTACCACATCCGGTTCATGACCAGCCACCCCAAGGACGCCAGCCACAAGCTGATCGATACCATTGCCGCTCAGCCGAAGCTGTGCAAGCACCTGCATCTGCCGGTGCAGTGCGGCTCCGACCGGCTGCTGCAGCAGATGAACCGCCATTACACCATCGAGCAGTATCTGGAGCTCATCGAGTACGCCCGCAAGACCGTGCCCGGCATCACCTTCTCCAGTGACATCATCGTCGGCTTCCCCGGTGAGACGGAAGAGGATTTTGTCAAGACGCTGGAATTGGTGCAGAAGGTGGGCTATATGCAGCTGTTCACCTTCATCTACTCCAAGCGCACCGGCACTAAGGCTGCCGAACTGCCGGACCCCACCCCCCGCAAGGAAAAGACCGACCGCATGAGCCGCCTGCTCAAGGTGCAGGACGAGATCGCCATGGCGCTGGTCAAAGGCCAGGTGGGCCAGACCGTGCAGGTGCTGGTGGAAGGCTACGGCCGCAGCGAGGGCACCCTCTCCGGAAGGCTCGACAACAACCTGACGGTGGAGTTCACTGCCGACCCGGCACTGCTGGGCCAGTATGCGATGGTCCGGCTGACCGGTGCCCGTGCTACCGTGCTGCTGGGTGAGCTGGCAGACTGAGAGAAAACGCGATTCCGGGGCCGTGTGCCCCTGAAACAATAAAAAGCGACAAGGAGAACAACTACCATGGATTGCATTGATCTGTTCAAGCGCGCTGCAGTGGCCCTGCAGACCGACCCCCGTTACCTGGCACTGGACCAGGCCCGCAAGGCAAACGACAACGACGAGAACCTGCAGAACCTGATCGGCGAGTTCAACCTGGCCCGCATGGACCTGAACAACGAGATCGGCAAGAGCGAGCGCGACGACGCCCGCATCACCGAGCTGAACGAGAAGGTCAACAACCTCTACGGCCAGATCATGGGCGACGAGGGCATGACCGCCTACAACGAGGCCAAGCGCGAATGCGAAAATCTGGTCAACTACATTGATGCCATCATCAACACTGCCATGAACGGCGGCGACCCGATGACCGTGCAGGAGCCTTCCGCTTCCTGCACCGGAAGCTGCTCCACCTGCGGCGGCTGCCACTAACACGATCCGGAACAAAACGCGGCTGTGCAATGCAGACCGCGTTTTGTTTGCAAAAGGCGGTTACCGGCCGCAAACCATGCACAGAACATCGAACGGGGAGAGAGGGAAAACCATGGCAGAGCTGTCGCCCATGATGCAGCAATATCTGGAAATCAAAAAACAACACAAGGACGAGATCCTGTTCTACCGCATCGGCGATTTTTACGAGATGTTCTTTGAGGATGCCCTCACAGCGTCCAAAGAGCTGGATCTGACCCTGACCGGCAAGCAGTGCGGTCTGGAAGAGCGGGCCCCCATGTGCGGCGTGCCCTTCCACAGCTACGAGGGCTATGTGGCGCGTCTGATCGCCAAGGGCTACAAGGTGGCCATCTGTGAGCAGGTGGAGGACCCTGCCAAGGCCAAAGGGCTGGTCAAGCGCGACATCATCCGCGTGGTCACCCCCGGCACGGTCATCGAGAGCAGCATGCTGCAGGATGACCGCAACAATTACATTGCCAGCATCTATCTCAAGGGCAAAAAAGCGGGTCTCTGCTTTGCGGACGTCTCCACCGGCACGGCCCACATCACCGAGCTGGCGGCGGACAAGATCGCCCCGGCGGTGATCACCGAGCTGTGCCGCTTCCACCCCAGCGAAGTGCTGATGAACCCCGGCCTGCTGGACTGCCGCGAAGTGACGGCCTACATCAAAAAGAATATGACCTGCTCGGTGGAGCTGGTGGAGGATGAGCGCTATGCGCCGGGTCTGGTGGCGGCTTCGCTGGAGAGCCAGTTCGGTCGTGACTGGCCCCAGACCACCGGCATGGCCGAAAACGGTCTGGTACGGTTTGCCATGGCGGCACTGCTGGAGTATCTGCACGACACCCAGATCAAGGGCGTGGAGCGCCTGAAAACCGTGGTGACCTACAACGAGGCGCAGTTCATGCGTCTGTCGCCGGTCACCCGGGCCAATCTGGAACTCACCGAGACGCTGCGCGGCCGCGAAAAGCGGGGCACGCTGCTCTGGGTGCTGGACAAGACCAGCACGGCCATGGGCAAGCGCATGCTGCGCAGCTGGATCGAGCAGCCATTGTTGTCCAGCAAGCTCATCAACCAGCGCCTCAACGCGGTGGAGAGCCTTGTGCGGCAGACCGTCGTGCGCGGCGACCTGACCGACGAGCTGCACTACATTGCCGACATGGAGCGCCTGATGACCCGCACGGTCTATGGCTCGGCCACCCCCAAGGAGATCTATACGCTGGCCCAGACCTGTGAGCATCTGCCGGTCCTCCGGCAGCAGGCAACGGCCTGCGGCTGCCCGGAGCTGGCAGAGCTGGCGGAGGAGATCGACCCGCTGGAGGACATCAAGGCCCGCATCTATGCGGCCGTGGACCCGGATGCACCGTCCACCCTGAAGGACGGCGGCGTCATCGCCAAGGGCTACCACACCGAGGTGGACGAGCTGCGCTCCATCCGCGACAACACCAAGGGGGTCCTGGCCCAGCTGGAAGCCCGCCTGCGGCAGGAGACCGGCATCCCCAAGCTGAAGATCGGCTACAACCATGTGTTCGGCTACTACATCGAGGTCAGCAACTCCTACAAGAGCATGGTGCCGGAGACCTACATCCGCAAGCAGACCCTGACCAGCGGCGAGCGCTACATTACGCAGGAGCTCAAGGAACTGGAAAGCAAGATCCTGGGGGCACACGAGCGGCTGATCACGCTGGAGCGCCGCCTGTTCGACGAACTGATGGAGAGCATCAGCGCCCAGCTGGACCGCATCCAGCGCACGGCCAACGCCGTGGCAAAGCTGGATGTGCTGACGGCCCTGGCGCAGGTGGCGGCGGAGAACAACTACTGCCGCCCCGTGGTGGATGACAGCGACGAGCTGACCATCACCGAGGGCCGCCACCCCGTGGTGGAACAGGTGCTGAAGGGCAGCCTGTTTGTGCCCAATGATACCACCCTCAACTGCGGCGAGGACCGCTGCCTGATCATCACCGGCCCCAACATGGCGGGCAAATCGACCTACATGCGTCAGAATGCGCTCATCGCGCTGATGGCGCAGATCGGCTCCTTTGTGCCGGCCGCCAGCTGCCATGTGGGCGTGGTGGATGCCATCTTTACCCGCATCGGTGCATCGGACGACCTTTCTGCCGGGCAGTCTACCTTTATGGTGGAGATGACCGAGGTGGCCGAGATCCTGAAAAACGCCACCTCCAAGAGCCTTGTGGTGCTGGACGAGATCGGCCGCGGGACCTCCACCTTTGACGGCATGAGCATTGCCCGCGCCGTGGTGGAGCACATTGCAGACCCCGCTAAGGGCCTTGGCTGCAAGACGCTGTTTGCCACCCACTACCACGAGCTGACCGAGCTGGAAGGCACCGTGGAGGGTGTAAAGAACTACAATATCGCGGTCAAGAAGCGCGGTGAGGACATCACCTTCCTGCGGCGCATCGTGCGCGGCCCGGCCGATGACAGCTACGGCATTGAGGTGGCCAAGCTGGCCGGTCTGCCCGGCAGCGTGACCCGCCGCGCCCACGAGGTGCTGCGGGCACTGGAAGCCACGGCCCCGAAAAACAAGGTGGAACAGATGGACTTTGATGCCCTGCAGGAGTACAACTCTCCGGCGGTGCCCAGCGAGATGATGGAAAAGCTGGAAGCCGTGGACGTGGAGACCCTGACCCCCATTGAGGCACTGAACTTCCTCTACGAACTCAAAAAGACCCTGAATGGCAGCCTGAACGGCTGACCCGTTCTCCATAAAAACGCATAAGGGAGGGAACGACCATGGCCGTGATCCATGTTCTGGACAAGCACACCGCCGAGCTGATCGCAGCCGGTGAGGTAGTCGAACGTCCGGCGTCCGTTGTCAAGGAGCTGCTGGAAAACTCCATCGACGCAGGTGCCAGCCAGATCACCGTGAGCATTGAGTCCGGCGGCGTGAAGCTGATCGAGATCAGCGACAACGGCACCGGTATTGAAGCCGAATACATTTCCACTGCTTTCATCCGACACGCCACCAGCAAGATCCAGACGCCGGACGACCTTGTCAGCATCCATACACTGGGCTTCCGCGGCGAGGCATTGGCCTCCATTGCCAGTGTGGCCCGGGTGGAGCTGACCACCCGCACCGAGCAGGACGAATTTGCCACGGTGTACCGCATCGAGGGCGGGGAAGAGCTCTCCCGTGAGCCGGGCGCCCGTGCCGTGGGCACCACCATCCGGGTGCAGGATCTGTTCTACAACACCCCCGCCCGCATGAAGTTCCTCAAAAAGGACTCCAGCGAGGGCACCTTCGTGGCCGACACGGTCACCCATGTGGCCCTCAGCCACCCGGAGGTGAGCATCAAATTCATCCGGGAAGGCAAACTGCAGTACGTCACCCCCGGTGACGGTCAGCTGCGGGGCGCGGCCTACTCTGTGTTGGGCCGGGAGTTCAGCCGGGACCTTGTGGAGGTGGACAACCAGGAGGGCGTCTACCACATCAGGGGTCTCATCACCCCGCCCAAGAGCTGCCGCGCCAGCCGCAGCATGCAGCATTTTTACATCAATGGACGCTATGTCCGCAACCGTACCATCATGGCCGGTATGGAAATGGCGTTCAAGGGCACCATGATGCAGGGCAAGTTCCCTGGCGGCATCCTGCTGCTGGATATGCCGGCAGACCTGGTGGATGTGAATGTGCACCCGGCCAAGATCGAGGTGCGCTTTGCCCGGGAAAACGACATCTTCGATGTGGTTTACCATGCCGTCAAGCTGGCACTGGCCCAGCCCGGCACCGGCGAGCGGCATTTCACCTTTGAAGAAACAAAAACCAACGAAAAATCCAAAATCGAAGTATCTGACAGAGAATCGCCGGAAAATGCTGTAAAGAAAAACGACTTTACAGGGCTTTCCGCCATCATTCCGGGGCAGGCGGACCCGGGCACCCTCCCGCCGCAGTCCGCTCCGGCCCCGGCGGCTCCCGCAAAGCCTGCAACGAAGGCATCTGCACCTGCTGCGCCGGAAAAACCGACGGCTGCGGCACAGCCTCGCTGGAAACAGAGCAGCGTGGATGCCGACATCCTGGACCCCTTTGTTGCCCTGCACAGCCCGGCCGCCCCGCAGGAAAAGCCTGCTGAACCCTTCCGTGCGGCGGCCAGCGAAACACAGTTGGACGTGAAACCGGATTTCGGTGAGACAAAAGTGCAGGCAGGCCAGAACCACATGGCGGCCTGGGACCCGCAGCCTGCCGTTCCGGTGAAAGGGCCGGAAAAGCCCGCAGCGCCGGTACAGCCTGCACGGAAGGAACCGGAAGCAGCTGCCGAAGAGCCGGTGGAGCCGGAGCAGATGAACTTTGCCCCCGCCGACGGCCCGGAGCCGCTGCGCTATGTGGGCGAGGTGTTCCGTACCTATATCCTGGCCGAGCGCGGCGACGAACTGTGCCTCATCGACAAGCACGCTGCCCATGAGCGCCAGCTGTACGAAAAGCTGGCAGCCAACTACGGCAATGTGCCCAGTCAGATGCTGCTGGAGCCGACGGCCATTGATCTGTCTGCAGAGGAAAAACAGGCCCTGCTGGATCATGTGCCCCTGCTGGAAAACGCAGGGCTGGAGATCGCGGACTTTGGCGGCAACACGGTGGTGCTGCGGGCGGTCCCGGCCGATGTGGAACCGCAGAACGCCGAAAGCCTGCTCATTGAGATCGCCAACAAGCTGCTCAAGGGCGGCCACGACGCACTGAACGAGCACACCGAGTGGGTGCTGCATTCCATCTCCTGCCGTGCGGCCATCAAGGCGGGGGACAAGTCCTCCCCGCAGGAGCTGCTGGCGCTGGCCGAAAAGATCCTTTCCGGCGAAGTGCCGCCTTTCTGCCCTCACGGCCGCCCCTGCGTGCTCAAGTTGACCCGAAAGGAGCTGGAAAAGCAGTTTGGACGCATCGTATAAACACCCGGTCGTGGCAGTGGTGGGCCCCACGGCCACCGGCAAAACGGCCTTGGGCGTAGCGCTGGCCGAACAGTTCGGGGGCGAAGTAATCAGCGCGGACTCCATGCAGATCTACAAGGGTCTGGATGTGGGCACCGCCAAGGTCACGCCCGAGGAGACCCACGGCATCCCGCACCACGGGGTGGACATCCTGGAACCGGACGCACCGTTCAGCGTGGCAGATTTCACTGCCATGGCGGGCCGCCTGGAGCAGGAGATCGCGGGCCGGGGGCATCTGCCCATTCTGGTGGGCGGCACCGGTTTATATGTACAGAGCTTTCTGTACGGTGTGCGCTTTACCGAAGAAAAAGCACCGGCCGGTCTGCGGGAGCAGCTGGCAGAAGAACTGGCCCAGAAGGGCGGTGCCGCTCTCTATGCCGAGCTGCAGCAGGTGGACCCGGAAGCGGCGGCTGCCATCCACCCCAACAATCAGGTGCGGGTGCTGCGGGCGCTGGAACATTACCGCGCCACCGGCAAAAAGCTCAGCGAGCAGAAGGCGGCATCCCTGCCGCCGGAACGCCCCTACCGCAGCCTGATCTTAGGGCTGGATTTCCCGGACCGGGCGGCGCTGTACCGCCGCATCGACCTGCGGGTGGACAAAATGCTGGATGCCGGTCTGCTGGCAGAGGCAGAGCTGGTCTGGAACAACCGCAGCCGCTTCCGCACCGCGGCGCAGGCCATCGGCTACAAGGAGTTCTTCCCGTATTTTGAGCGGACGGCCTCGCTGGAAGCCTGCGCGGACAAGCTCAAACAGGCCTCCCGCAACTACGCCAAGCGGCAGCTGACCTGGTTCCGCCACATGGACGGCGTGGTCTGGCTGGATGCCGGGGCACCGGAGGTGCAGCAGCGTGCCTGCCGTACCGTACAGGAATTTTTGTCGAAAGGATGATGGATAATGGCCGATCGGGCAGAAAAAAGCCGGAGGGACCGCAGGGAACCGCATCCGCTGGCGGTGCTGGCCGGGGTGTTGGCGGTATTTTTGCTGCTGGCTGCATGCTATGTGGGATATCAGGCCCTGCACATCCTCTTCCCGCAGAATGTATATGAGACCGCACTGCCGGCCACCGTGTCGGACAACGTGGAGGCCGACGGTGTGCTGCTGTTTGATGAGGTATATGTTTCCGGCAGCGGCACGCTGGGATATCTCGCAGCCGACGGCGAGCGCGTCTCGGCCGGGACGGCTGTGGCGGAGATCTACAGCGATGCTTCCCAGGCGGTGCTGCGCCAGCAGCTCACCCAGCTGACCGAGCAGATCGACCTGCTGCAGCGCTCCCAGAACACCACCTCCCTGCAGCTGGACGCCCTGCTGCGGGAGCGCTCGGCGGCCCTTTATGACATGATGGACGAGCTGGATGCCGGAGCATACGACGAGGTGAGCAGCGGTGCCAATGCCTACCTACTGGCCCAGAACAAGCTCTGGATCGCCACCGGCGATTCCGCCAACTTTACCGATCAGGTCACGGCTCTGACCCAGCAGGCCCAGAGCGTGCAGGCCCAGCTGGGCAACCCCACCCAGATCACCGCCCCGCAGACCGGCTACTTTGTCCGGGCGTCCAGCAGCGGGCGGCTCAATGCCGGGGCGGACGACATTCTTGCACAGGACCCGGCTCAGCTCAAGGCGTATCTGGATTCTAACCCCACCCTGCCGCTGGACGGTTGTGCCGGCAAGATCGTTTCCGGCTTCACCTGGCGCTATGTGGGCGTGTGTTCGGCCGAACAGGGCCAGAAGTTGCTGGGGCAGAACGGCAAGCCGCTGAGTTCCAGTGTGCAGATCCGCTTCCCCGGCCAGACGGACAGATCCTTCAAGGCCACCGTTTCGGAGGTGACCATTGACGAAGAACAGGGCCTGGCTCGCTTTGTGCTCACCTGCAATGTCATCAACGGCGATGTGCTCTGCCTGAACCACGCAGCAGCCCGCATCTCGGTGGGGGAGAGCACCGGCCTGCGCATCCCGGCTTCGGCAGTGCACTACCTCAAGGAGGACGGCACCGAGGCAGAGACGCAGGGCGAAAACTACATCCCCGGCGTGTACGTCAAGTACGGCAACATCGCCCGCTTCTGCAAGATCGACCCCGTGGACAACGATCATCCGCTGGTGACCGACGGCGATTACATCCTCGTTTTGCCCAAGGGAACCGACGGTTCGGTGAGTCAGGTGCGGCTTTATGACGAAATCATCGTTTCCGGACAAAATTTGTACGACGGAAAACTTTTGTAGTTATTGACATCCGTGTCAAAAAATCCGATAATAGTAAAAGCTATTTGCATTCTTTTGCAAAGTATGCCGGGCAGCCCGGCGCTGCCTGAATGAAAGGAGCAAATCATTATGTCTTTGGTAGATAACCTCAAGAAGAGCCTGTTTGGTTCAGAGGACGAGTACGAGGATCAGTACATTGACGACGGCCCCCAGATGGTGAACAACAACAACGGTGTCGGCCTGGGCGCAGATGACGAGACCGAAGAGCCGGCCGAGGGTGCCAAGAAGAACAAGGTGGTCAACATCCACGCCACCACCCAGCTCAAGGTGGTCCTGGTCAAGCCGGAGCGCTTTGAGGATGCCAGCACCATTGCGGACCATCTGAACAACAAGCGCACCGTCGTGCTGAACCTGGAGTCCACCAACAAGGAAGTGTCCCGCCGTCTGGTGGACTTCCTGTCCGGTGTGGCCTATGCCAACAACGGCCAGATCAAGCGTGTGGCCAACAGCACCTTCATCATCACCCCGTACAACGTAGACATCATGGGTGACCTGCTGGACGAGCTGGAGAACAATGGCGCGTTCTATTGATCCGGCCGTTCATGCAGTCCGGGGCTTTGTCCCGGCCCGCACCGATGAAGAGCGCTTTCTCATGCGGCATATCGAGGACCTTGCCCGCACGGCCCAGTCCCGCGGCATTGCCCGGTATTCCGGTTTCCTGAGCGACCGCGAGCAGGAGCTTGCCCGTGCCGCTCTGGGCCGCGCCGGGCTGGAAGAAGGCTTCCGCTTTGACGGCGGCTGGCCGGAGGCGGAACGCCGGATCCTCTGCCTGGAACCGGAGTACAGCTACCCGGAAAACCCCATCTGCTGTGTACAGCTGCAGTGCCGTGCACAGGCGGGGGCTGCACTGCCCGCCCACAAGGACTACCTTGGCAGCCTGATGGGGCTGGAGATCCGGCGCGAGGCGCTGGGCGACATCGTTCTGCCGCCGGATGCGCCCGGCACGGCCTATGTGTTCGCATTGGAACCGGCAGCCCGGCTGATCTGTCAGGAACTGCTGCAGGCAGGCCGCACCGAACTGGCCACCCGACTGCTGGCACCGGACGAGGTGCCGGAGTTCCGGACGGCAGAGCGCCGGAAATGCACCGCAACGGTGTCGTCGCTGCGGCTGGACGCCGTGCTGGCCGCCATGCTGCGTTGTAGCCGTGGGCAGGCCAGTGAGCTGGTCACCGCAGGCCGGGTGGAGATTAACCATCTGCCGGCGGAAAAGCCGTCGGCCCCGGTGTACGAGGGCGATGTGTTCACGGTGCGCGGCAAGGGGCGCTTTGCTCTGACGGCGCTGCCCGGAAAGAGCAAAAAGGAACGACTGATCATTGAGTTTTTTCAATATTGAAAGCAATTGGAGGAAAGAATTATGCTGACCCCGCAGGATGTCCGCTCCGTGCAATTTGAAAAAAACCTCCGCGGCTACCGCACGGAGGACGTAGACCGTTTTCTGGACAAGATCGAGGAGCAGCTGCAGCAGGATGATGCGCAGGCGGAGCAGCTCCGCAAGCAGATCGCAGATCTGACGGCGGAAAACCAGCGCCTGCATCGGGAACTGCAGAGCTATGAGGCGGACGGCGAGATGCTCAAGAGTGCGCTGATCAATGCGCAGCGCATGGGCGAGAACGTCATCCGTGAAGCCAACCAGAAGGCCGAGGAGATCATCCACCGTGCCAACCTGCGCGGCGACGACATCATCCGTGACGCCAACGAGCTGCTGCAGAAGGCAAGCGACCGCGCCGACGAGATCGAGAGCGAGGCCAACGACAAGCGTCTGGCCGAAGAGCGCGAATATGACCGTGTGCGGCTGGAAGTGACCCGCTTCAAGTCCGACGTACTCAACCTATACCGCAGCCATGTGGAGAGCCTGAGCCGTCTGCCGGAGTTCCAGAAGGACGAGAAGGCTGATGCCGACAAGAAGGCCGCGGACGAGCCTGCCGAACCTGCCGCAGAAGAGCCCGTGGAGGACCAGGCAGCCGTTCAGCAGCCTGAGGCGGAGGCCCCTGCACAGGAGCCGGACACCGCCGGCAAGGAAACCGATTCTGCCGCTGATGCCGAGGACGACAAGGCGGCTGAAAGCAGTGAGGATTTCTGGGAAAAAGATGAAAGCCAGCTCAAGCTGGATCCTCCTGCGGATGCAAAGCCGGACGGACCGGACTATGATGCCTTCCAGGGCGTCAAGTTCAGCGAGTAAGGCGCGTGTCCATAAGCAAATATAGAGGAGAGTGTAACCATTGGCTAAGAACAAATCTCAGTACGACAGTACCCTGAATCTGCCCAAGACTCTGTTTGAGATGCGTGCCGGTCTGCCCAAAAAGGAGCCGGTCATGCTCAAGGATTGGGACGACAACGACCTGTACAATCAGCTCATGAAGCACAACGAGGGCAAGCCGCAGTTCATCCTGCATGACGGCCCTCCGTATGCAAACGGCAACATCCACATGGGCACCGCCCTGAACAAGA
>OGGQ01003310.1_pt1 | contig 15310 bp, 15 predicted proteins | sample 1571191 | NCBI WGS metagenome assembly OGGQ01 (sample SAMEA2582061, study PRJEB24529) | metagenome | biome: Human gut stool | place: China | collected 2011
GCACACTTGCCCCTTGAGAGGTGCAAAAAGCCACGCACAGGTCGCGGCTTTTTGCAGATTGATGAAGAGTAGGGCAACTGATTTCTTTTCGCTATATAGGTTTTTCGACAGTCTGAAATGCTTTTGCTTTTTACAAATGGCGGCACAAAGTACGCAGATCTTCCCCGGTCCACTCCACAGCTTGGAGAGCTGCTGGGGTCAGCAAGATCCCTTCTTCATTTTTGATCGCCCGCAACATCCTCTCAAAAGCATCGCCCAGCCCTTGATAATAGCGGAGATAATGGCGGATGCGCAAAGCAGCCCGGACAAACTGGGCACTGAGGGGGATTTCCTCCGCTCCCCGATCTTCCGGCCAACCGGACCCATCGGCATTTTTATGATGCCACAAGGCAATTTCCGCTCCATAGCGGAAAAATGGGCTGTCCCCTTCCTGGGAAAACAACTCCCAGCCCAGTCGGGTATGGCGGGCATACAGATCGCCGTCGGCCCCTTCCTGCTCTTCGCCTCCCTGGATCACCTGATCCGGCAGACCCAAAAGGCCAATGTCGCAAAAAGGAGCCGCCAAACCGATCCATGCGGCATCATCCCCGCTGAGCTTCTCAGGCACTCTTTGTGCCCACCGACTGGCAAGCAGTCCGGCAATGGCCCCGGTCTTCCGCCCCTCTTCCCAAGAAAGGACAGGGCGATTCTGACACAAAAGCTCCATCCGGCGTCCCCAACGGCGGGCCAGCTCTTCCTCCTGATCCTGGGACTGCAAATGGGCATCTGCTCCAGAAGATGCTTTCTGCTTTTCTGCTTTCTCCCTGTTCTTCTGGTCCAGGATGGTGCTTCCCTCCGGCCAGGAGCTTCGAACCACATTACACACCCGCTCCTGCACGGTGTGAGGGTCCACCGGCTTGACAAGGAAGTCCACCGCTCCCCGCTCCACACTGGCCCGCACATCTTTTTCGTTGGCATCGGTGGTAATGAGGATCACCGGCAAACCAGAGGTGGAAGGATTGCCCTGCAACTGATGAAGCACAGTAAAGCCCACCCCTCGTCTCCCCAGGCAAATATCCAGCAGCACCGCACAGATCCGGTCCTGGTTGTGATGCAAAAAGGTGAGCCCCCGCCGGGAATCGGAGCAACATTCCACCCGGAACAGGTTTTTAAAAATCTCATTGAGAATGGCCAGATCCAGTTCGGAATCGTCGATAATCAGCAATGTATCCCGCATCAGTTTTCCCCTCCCTCTTTCTGATACCGGAGAATGAGACGGGACAGGGCCTGGCTCTCTTCCCGCACTTCTCCCACCAAGGCCGCCAGCTTTTTCTTGTTTCGAAACTGGGAGGAACGGAATTCTACCAAAATAGCCTGGGCACAATCGTAAATCGGCTCAATGCTCAGATTGCCCGCCAATCCTTTCAGATTGTGCACATCCATGTAAAACCCCTCTTCGTCTTCCTCTTCCAACAGGCGAACCAGCCTGTCCAGATTCAGCTTTTCCGGCAGTTGTCCCACAAAGGACAAAAACAGTCCCTCATTTCCCATAAACCGACCCAGCGCCTGCTTGGTATTTACCCCCATTTTATCCAGCTGAGCAAAGAATTCCTGCTTTTCCATAGCGATCCCTTCGTTTCCCTCCTATGTCAAGGCTTTCATTTCCCATACAAACCAAACTACTAAGCATTATACCATAATTTCGCCTTTTTTCTCCACTTTATTTCCCTTTCTCCCGTTCTTTCTTTTTCTTGACAATGCATTGCAAAAAGGCTATAATATTTTTTGCTGAATTGCATTTCTGTAAGGGCGATTAGCTCAGTTGGGAGAGCGCTGCGTTCGCATCGCAGAGGTCGAGGGTTCGAATCCCTTATCGTCCACCAATGCAAAAAAATCCGAACCATCTGTGGATGGTTCGGATTTTTTTATTTTCCCATTGACCAGCCCTTCTCCCTCTTTTATAATATCTCTATTCGATATATCAGGAGGTGCTCATGGAATACCTGATCCTAGGGCTTTTGATGCTATCCCCCATGACGGGATATCAACTACAACAATTTATCAAAGAAAACCTGGCTCTGATCTGCTCTCACAGCGCAGGAAGCGTGCAAACGGCCCTCAGCAAACTAGAGCGGGAAGGCTTTGTCTCCGCCACGGCCAGCCTTCAAGGAAAGCGGCGGAAAAAGGTCTTTTCCATCACCCCATCTGGCCGGAAGGTTTTTTCCGCATGGGTCGCCCAGCCCATGCAGGCGAAAAAGGTGAAAAACATGGAGCTGGCCCATCTGTTTTTCCTTGGGCTGGCTCAGCCGGAAGAGAGAAAAGCCGCCATCCGGAATTACATCCGTCAGATGGAAGAGACCTCTGCCATCCTCCAGGCCATCCGGCAACGCTTTCAGCAGGCCAAAGAAGGCCCCCTTCCCTCGGGAACCGATTGGGAGACCGTTTTTCGCTTCCAGGAATACACCTTGGAATACGGCATCGCCGCCGCTCAATTCCAGCGGGATTGGTACCGTCAACTGCTTTGCAAATGGGAGGAAAACCTATGAACATTCTCGTTTTAAACGCCAGCCCAAAAGGCAAAAACTCTGCCACCGTCCAAACGGCCCTTTATCTCCAGGCCCTTCACCCGGAACACACCTTCACCTTTCTCCCTGTGGGCCAGCGCATCAAAAGCTATGAATCCGATTTCACCCCAGTGCGCCAGGCCTTAGAACAAGCCGACCTGGTTTTGTTCTGCTATCCGGTCTATACCTTCATCGCCCCGTATCAGCTTCACCGGCTGATGGAGCTGATCGCAGCCGACGGGGTGGATCTTTCCGGCAAATTCGCCTCCCAGATCACCACTTCCAAGCATTTTTACGATGTGACTGCTCACCGATATGTGGAGGAAAACTGTTTGGACTTTGGAATGAAAGTGATTCGTGGGCTGTCAGCCGATATGGAGGATCTGCTCCAGGAAAAAGGACAGCGGGAAGCCCGGATGTTTTTCGATCAGCTGATCTTTTCCTGTGCCCATGGCCCTTTTGTCACCCCTTCTCCCAAAGCACCCCATCATCCGCCCCGTCTCTACCAGCCTTCCCTTTCCCCTGCTCCCAAAAGCCGGGAAAAAGATGTGGTCATCGTCACAAACTGCGCCAAGGACGACCAAAGTCTCCAAGGCATGATCGCCGACTTCCAGGCCGCCCTGCCCTATGAGAGCCGGGTGGTCAACCTGCGGGACTTCCCCTTTGCCGGTGGATGTCTGGGATGTTTTGGCTGCGCCATCACCGGCCAGTGCGTCTATCAGGATGGTTTCGACCGTTTTCTCCGGGAAACCATCCAGACGGCCGATGGATTTGTCTACGCCTTCACCATCTCTCAGCACTACACCCATTCCAGCTTCAAATGCTTTGACGACCGGCAGTTTTGCAACGGCCACCGTACCGTGACCCACGGCACCCCCATCGCCTACCTGATCCGGGGCGACTACCAATATGAAAGCAATCTGCGCATGATCGTGGAAGGACGCAGCGAAGTGGGCGGCAACTACCTGTGCGGCGTGGCCACCGATGAGGGAAATACCAAAGAGGATATCCAGAGCCTGGCCCAGAACCTGGCCTTTGCCATGGAGAAAAAGCTGACCCGCCCGGCCAATTTTTACGGCGTGGGAGGCATGAAGATCTTCCGGGATCTGATCTACATCATGCAGGGACTGATGAAAGCCGATCACCAGTTTTATAAATCCCATGGCATCTACGATTTCCCCCAGAAGCAGAAGAAGCGCATTTGGCAAATGCGCCTGGTGGGAGCGCTCATGGCCATTCCCTCGGTACAGAAAAAGGCCCGGGGAAAGATGACCGACGCCATCATCGGCCCCTATCAAAAGGTGGTGGCCCAGGCCAAAGAACAAAAGGGGGAATAAACTTTGGTGAAAAAGAAAAAGTGCTGGCCCAAAAGGCTATTTTTGGGCGCGCTGCTTCTACTGGTGCTGCTGACCGGCGGATTTTTCTGGTATGTGTCCGACTATTACCGGGCCGAAAACCTGGCTGTGACCGTTCTCTCCCAGGGAGACAACATCGTCCAGCAGGACAACCTGACCATCTTGTCCCCATCGACCCCTAGCGATACCGCCTTGATTTTTTATCCCGGAGCCAAAGTGGAGGCCATCGCTTATCTGCCCCTCTTAGATCAAATCCGCCGGACGGGCGTCACCTGCATCCTGGTGGATATGCCCTTCCACATGGCCATTTTTGATTCCGATGCCGCCCAGGATGTGATGGAGCAATTTCCCGATATGGAGCATTGGTATCTGGCTGGCCATTCCATGGGCGGGGCTATGGCCTCTCAATTTGCCAGCCAGCATCCCCAACAGGTGGATGGTCTGATCCTGCTGGGAGCTTATCTCTATGGAGACTATCCTGTGGAACAGACGCTCACGGTCTACGGTTCTCTCAACCAAAGTGTGGAAGACAAACTGGATTACACCGAAAATGTGGTGGAAATCCAAGGCGGAAACCATGCCCAGTTCGGAAACTATGGCCCCCAAAAAGGCGATCCGCCTGCCACCATCTCCTCCCAGGAGCAGCAAAGCCAGACAGTAACAGCCATCCAAGACTTTCTGGAAAGAAACCGGAAGTCCTAAAAAAGCCTGCAAACTCTAAAATTCCCAGAGTTTGCAGGCTTTTTGTTTTTTATAACTGGCCTTTCCACACCCGGGCCAAGATGTCCTTGAGCACCAAAAGGGCATCGGTGTGATTATAGCCATATTCCACTTGCAGCCGGGTCATCGTCGTCATCAAAAGTCTTGAGCTCCTCTCTGCCCGGACTTTTTCATGGTAGGTGGCCAGCACAGGGTATTTGCTGCTCCAAACCTTATTCCAATCGATTTTCTTCTGGGTCTCCTCGCTGATACTGTCGATCATCTCCCGGGCCTGATTCTCATCAAAATCGTATTCGATCAGCTGATCCAGTGTCATATGATAGAGCATGGCCAATTTTTTGGACTGGCGGATATCCGGCAAAGTCTCGTCGGTTTCCCATTTGGAGATGGTCTGGCGGCTGACTCCCAGCTGTTCCGCCACATTTTCCTGGGAAAGACCGCTTTTCTTCCGGGCCTGATACAGGCTTTTTCCCAAACTCATATACTTCCTCCTCATCGGCTGTTTTTCTCTATTATACCGGCTTACTTTTGCCAATACCACCAAGGCACTCTGTCATTTCTGCCCGTTTTCTTCACATTCTTCCTGGAATTCCCCTCCCATTGCTCCGGGCCCCAAGGAAAAATCCCGGACAAAAAGCTGATCCTGATGGCTTTGCAAAAGGGCCAACGCACTGGACACCAAAAGCGGCATGGTCTCTTCCGGATCGTCCAGTCTGAGCCCAAAATCCTCTTTCAGCTTCCGCAGCCGGTAAAGTACGGTATTCCGATGGGTAAACAGCCTTTCGCAAGTCTGCTGAATGGAATGATGGCAGATGCAATAGGTGTACAGCGTCAAACAAAACTGTGTGCCATGGCGCTCATCGTAAACGGCCACCTCTTTGATCTGGGGATCGATGAAATCCGGCCGTTGGGCCAGCTGACGCAGCCGCATCAAATTGCGACATTGGCCGGTTTGCACGACAAATGCCCCTTCCCGATGGGTGAACAAATACTGCATCACTTCCTGAGCGGCCTGGTAGACCTGTGGAAGCAGATACAGATCCTCAAAAGGATCGGTGACCACCACCCGCAGCCGGTTTTGCCTGGCCAGAGCCTCCAGCGGCTCCAATACCTCCGGCTCCTCCAAAAGCAGCAGCACTTCATCCCGATACAAAAAGGGAGGCGATTGAGGGAATTCCCGCTGCAATTCATGCTTGAGCATATCATCCCGGAAATTCAAGCTGCGATACAGCCCCAGATTGATCAGCACCAACCGGGCCGGTCGGTAATTGATCAGCCGGGTGGTCATGGCCTGGGTGTAAAAAGCAGCCCGTCCGGAAAATTTGCCGTCCAGCAAATGGGTGAGCACTTCTTCCGCTGTGGTGCCATAGGTCCGCCCCCGCCGCTCCAGGCAAAAGAGCTGCTTGGCCAAGATGGCTTCCAGCCTGAGAAAATCGCCCTTGGGCCTTGCCGCCAGATCTCCTTTCACATCCACGCAAATCAGGTAACCCACCCGCATTCCGCCGCTGTTGAGGGTGGAGAATCTTCTGACATACACACTGTCCTCCACTGGCAGAAATGCACCGTCTGTGGGATCGGGTCTTGCATCCCAGTTGAGCGCGGACACCACTTCATAAGTGATCTCCCCCCGGCCCAGGGCCGCTTCAAACACCCCATCCCGAAATCCTTCCGGCACATAGCTGGCCATGATATGAAAGGCAATATCCACCACCAGAAGAGGACAGCCCAGCATAGCGCCAATATCTTTCACCAACGGTTCCAGACGATCATCCCGCAAAAAATCCTGCAGCAGCCTGTCCCAATCCATACTTTTCCTCCTCTTGTGCTGACAGCACAAATGCTTGATTCAAAATTATATCATCAGCCCCGTGCAAAGTCCAGGTTTTGAGACTATGATAAGCCCCAGAAACAACAAGTAGGTGGATCGGAGGAATTGATATGAGTGCAGAAAAAAAGAATGTGAACATCTGGAAAACCCTGCAAAAGGTTCCCGCCGGAACCATGTTTGTTCCCTTGATCATCGGCGCGCTGATCACCACAGTGGCCCAAGGAATTTTCCAGTTTGATTTGTGGAACTATCTCGGAAACCCCATGAAGGATATGTTCTCCTCCAGCGGCCAGATGCTGCTGATCGGGCTGATGCTGTTTTGCACCGGTACTTCCCTCAAGCTGGGAGACCTGAAAGATGCACTGCGCCGAGGGGTTCTGCTGATTCTTGTGCGTTTGGTCATCGCTTATGCCCTGTGCGCCCTGTTCTATGTGGCCTTTGGTTATGACGGCATTCTGGGCATTTCTTTCCTGGCCTTTGTCTGCGCCGTCACCAGTGCCAACGCCGCTTTATATATGGGCATCATTCAGCCTTTCGGTGACAAATCGGATAAGGCCAGCTTTGGTGTGATGCTCATCTGCTCCATGCCTCTGCTTCCTCTGCTCTTCCTGGGATTCTTCGGCACATCCGGCTTTGGCATGGCCCAGGTGCTCCAGATCGTCTCTTTGCTCATCCCCTTTGTGCTGGGCATGATCCTGGGCAACCTGGATGAAGATATCCGCAAGGTGTTTGCCGGCGGCAACGCCATCATTCTACCCTTCTTAGGCTTTGAATTCGGCTCCACCATCAATCTGTTTGATGCCTTCAAAATGCTCCCCCAGGGGCTGCTGCTCAGCGTGCTCTACTTCATCATCGTCATCACACCCTCTTATATTTTTGAGCGCCGTGTGCTCCACCGCCCGGGCTATGCTTCGGTGGCCAGCGCGTCGCTGGCCGGCGTAGCTCTGGCCATCCCTTCCATGGCCGCCCAGGCCAATACCGCTCTGGAACAGTACACCACCAGCGCCGTGGCTACACTGGCCTTTGTGCTGGCTGTCACCAACATCCTTTGCCCCTTTATGGTCCGCTGGGTGCTCAAACGCCATCCTGCCGACTCTACCAAGGCGGCCCAATAACCCATCCCCTTTGTTAACCATTCCAGAAAGGAAGTTTTATTATGATCAAAATGATCCAAGCCTCTACCCTTAATGCCCTGATGCTGGGCAATTTTGACTGCACCACATCCGTAGGCTCCTTCCTCAAAGAAGCCGATACCGGTATCGGCACCTACACCGGCCTGGATGGTGAAGCCATCTTTGAAAACGGCGTGGCCTACCGGGCCACAGCCGATGGCAATGTCACCGTGATGTCCCCGGAAGATGGCGTGGCCTTTGGCACAGTAGCCAAGTTTGATACCACCGTCCCTGTGGAAAAACTGGAAAACATCTCCTCCATCGAAGTACTGAAAGAGAAGCTGGCTCCCTATGTGGAGAAAAACCCCAACATCTTCTACATGCTCAAGGCCACAGGCACTTTCGGAAAAATGCATGTCCGCAGCTGCTATGCCTGCGAAAAGCCCTATCCCACCTTGTCCGAAGCGGCCAGCCATCAGAAAGAATTCCAGTACCAGAATGTATCGGGCAGCGTCATTGCGGTATACTGTCCGCCCTATGTGGAAGGAATCAACCTCCCCGGCTGGCACTTCCACTTCCTCAGCCAGGATAAGACCACCGGCGGCCATATCCTGGGACTGCAGGCCGATTCCCTCTCCTTGCAGCTGAACCCCATCCTGGATTGGGAGCTGCTGCTGCCTGAAAATCCCGAATTTGCCTCCCGGGATCTTTGCGAAGATCTCAGCGCCAAAACCGCCGCTGTGGAGGGCAACGCCAAGCACTAACCACCATAAACCTCCTCTCTTTCTGCATTTTCCCCCTGCTCTATGTATATCCATATACCCCCTTTGCCGGGCCATTGACCCTGACCCAGCAAAGGGGGCTTTTTTCGTTTGCTCTTCCTTTTCTTTCCTTGACAACCTGGGCAGAAAAGCCTATAATTATTTTAGAACAATTCCAATTCCAATCCAGAGGTTTTTATGACAAAATACGCACAAGCCATTCAACAAATTGTAGAATCCTCCGGCTGTCATATGACGGCCGATCAGATTTTCATTCAGCTGCGGCAGATCTACCCCACTGTGGCCCTGGCCACGGTGTACAACAACCTGGGAAAACTGTGCCAAAGCGGCCTTTTGCGGAAAATCTCCGCCGAAGGAATGCCCGACCGCTATGACCGTCCCCAGCGCCACGACCATTTGATCTGCCAGGTCTGCGGCAAACTGGCAGATCTGCACCTGGCAGATCTCACCGATCAACTGCAGCAGCAGCTGGACATCCCCTTTTTGTCCTATGATCTGAAGCTGATCTACATCTGTGATGAGTGCCGTCAGAAGATGGAACAGGGAGCACACCGGGACTCCATCACACCCTAAAACAACGAGACACCTTGAAAGGAGGAACAATATGAGCAAATGGATCTGTCAAATTTGCGGCTATGTCTATGACGAGGAGAAGGAAGGCGTTCCCTTTTCCCAGCTCCCGGACTCCTGGGTCTGTCCTTTGTGCGGAGCCGACAAAGCTTCCTTTTCCCCGGAGGGCGGCGTGGAGGAAAAGCCTCAGGCACCCATATCGGTGATCCATGAGGATCTGGAAGAGCTTTCTCCCGGCGTTCTGGCGGCCGTATGCTCCAACCTGGCCCGGGGCTGCGAAAAACAGTACCAGGCCGAAGAAGCCGCTCTTTACCAGCAGCTGGCCGACTTCTTCACCGCTGCCGCGCCTTCGGCCCCTCAAAACACCCTGGAGGATCTGTCTTCCCTGGTGTCCCAGGACCTAAGCCAGGGCTATCCCACTCTTCGTTCTGCCGCCAAGGCCGAAGCCGATCGAGGCACCCAGCGGATCTGTGTCTGGGGTGAAAAAGTGACCCGCATTGCAGACTCCCTTCTCAAGCGCTATCAGAAAGAAGGCGAAACTTTCCTGCAAGGCACTCGGATCTGGGTTTGCTCGGTGTGTGGCTTTATCTATGTGGGAGACAGCGCCCCGGAACTTTGCCCGGTGTGCAAAGTTCCTGCATGGAAATTTGATGTTGTGGAAGGGAGGAAGGGAAAATGAAACAATATGCTGTGCGAAACCTTCGTCTTTGCACCAAGGACTGTCTGTGCCTCTATGTGTGCCCCACCGGAGCCACTGATACAGAGAACAGCATCATTGATGTGAAAAAATGCCTGGGCTGCGGCCTTTGTGCTGATGCCTGCCCCAGCGGAGCCATTTCCATGGTACCCACAGAATATCCCCCGCAGCAGCCGAAAACCCAGGCGGTGTGCGCTCCCGCCTTTGCCTTGGCCCAGAACAAGGCCCTGGAGGAAAAAGCAGCCTTGCAGCTGGCGGAAGGCGCCGAAACAGACGGCCTGTACCGGCTGATGACCGCCCTGGCCAAATCGGCCCGGCTGGTGAACGAAGACCTGCTGCGGGAAAGCGGCTACATGCTCCCCCAAAGCAAAAACGCCCACAATCTTCTGGAAAAATGGGTGCAATCCCCTCCCTCTCCTCAATTCCCGGTGGAAGCCGCCCAGAAACTTCTGGAGCTGATTCCCTGCAATGAATGTGACAGCAAAGGAGAATCTCAGATTATGAGCCAATGGAAATGCAAAGTATGTGGACACATCCACGAAGGCGAAACCCTTCCCCCTGATTTTGTCTGCCCTGTCTGCCGCCAGCCGGCCTCTTCCTTTGAGAAGATCGAACAACCGGCCAAAACCAACCCCTATGCCGGTACCCAGACCGAAAAGAACCTGGCCGCCGCCTTTGCCGGCGAATCGGAAGCCCGGAACAAATACACCTATTTCTCTTCGGTGGCCAAAAAGGAAGGCTATGAGCAGATCGCCGCTCTCTTCCTGAAAACCGCCGAAAACGAGCGTGAACACGCCAAAATGTGGTTCAAAGAGCTGGGAGGGCTGGGAGACACCGCCCAGAACCTGCTCCATGCCGCCCAGGGCGAAAACTACGAATGGACCGATATGTACGAAGGCTTTGCCAAAACCGCCGAGGAGGAAGGCTTCCCCCAGCTGGCAGCCAAATTCCGCCTGGTTGCTGCCATTGAAAAGCACCATGAGGAGCGTTATCGTGCTCTGCTGCACAATGTGGAGACCGCTCAGGTCTTCCAGAAGAGCCAGATCAAGGTGTGGGAATGCCGCAACTGCGGCCATATCGTCACCGGTCCTTCGGCCCCGGCTGTCTGCCCCACCTGCGCCCATCCTCAGAGCTTCTTCGAGCTCAACTGCGAAAACTATTGATCTCCACATCCCCCATACATGCAAAAAGAGAGCCCCAAAAACGGGGCTCTCTTTTCGCATTCCATGAAAGTTAAACAATCCGCAGATCTTTGGACAGTGCATTGAGGACCTGGCAGCCATCTTCGGTCACCAGCACCAAATCTTCGATGCGAACGCCGAAGCGGCCGGGCAGGTAGATCCCCGGCTCCACCGAAAAGACCATCCCCGGCTGAGCAATGGCCTGGCTTACGCTGCTGTTATCCGGTGGTTCATGGCACTCCAGACCACATCCATGGCCCAGGCGATGGGTGAAGAAGGGACCGTACCCCGCCTCTTCGATGATCTTGCGGGCCGCCTGATCCACCTGGGACAGCGGAACGCCGGGGCGAAGCACCTGCTCTGCCGCCAGATTGGCCTGACGGACCACCTCATAGACCCGTTTCTGCTCCTCATCGGCCTGACCGAAAAACACCGTCCGGGTCATGTCGCACCAATAGCGGCGGATGGGCATGAACAGATCCAGCACCACCGAATCGCCCTGACGCAGCACCGTCTGATCCGGGCTGTGATGGGGATCGGCTCCGTTGGCGCCAAAGCTGACAATGACCCCTTCGCCCCGGTTGCCTCCTTCTTTCTGGTACAGATTTTCCACCAAGGAAGCGATCTCCTGCTCGGTGACTCCTTCCCGCAAAGCGGCAATGGCCTGCTCCATCACCCGGTCATTCACCTGGGAGGCATGGATCATGGCCTGCTGCTCTTCCTTGTCCTTGTACATCCGCACCAAATCCACCGGTGCAGAGCCGTGGACGGGCATCACATCGCTCCGCGCTTCCAACAGATCGATCAAAAAGCGGCTGGGCCAGAACTTATCCACCCCCAGCTTACCAGGAAGCACCCGCTGAGCCAAGGCCGCGGTGGGCTGGTCGCTGTCACTGTGCAGCACCAACTCCGCTCCCGCCTGCTCCTCCACGCCAAAGAGTTCATTGGCATAGAGCACGCAGTCTTTCTCCGTGATGTACAGCACCCACATCCGCTCCATGGGCGAAACCCACAGACCGGTGAGATAATACACCGAAGCGGGAGCCGTGACCAAAATCTGCTCCAGGCCCTGCTCCGCCATGGCCTGCCGTACTCTTGCCAGACGCTGCTGATTCATCCCTGTTCACCCTTTCCCGCCCCCTGAGGGGGCTTATTTGCTTCCAGTCTACCACAGCCCGGGAAAACTGTCCAGGCCTGGAAAAGGGCGAAAAAGGGCCGTTGTTAGGCCAGTGGCTCCATGTATTCCGGCCCCTTCTTGCAGATGGGGCAAACAAAATCCGGGGGGAGAGTTTCGCCTTCAAACACATAACCGCAGATTTTGCACCGCCAGCCTTTTTGCGCCGGCTGCTCCTTTTCTTCTCCCTGATAGGAAGGAGCCTCCTTGGGGGTGCCGCCTTTCTTTACCTGATGGTAATAGGCATAGGTCATGCTCTCCCCTTCCAGGCACTCGGCCTGCTCCACCTGGCCCACAAAGATCCGGTGGGTTCCCACATCCATCTGCCCTGTGATCCGGCAGAAGAAGCGAGCCGTCATGCCCTCTTTCACATAGGGCACCCCTGCCTCATCCCGCAGGTAAGAGATCCCTTCAAACTTTTTGGCATCCCGGCCAGATTGAAAACCGAAGCGGCCGATTTGCTCCAGCTCCACCTTCCTGCTAAGCACAGCAGCTTCAAACACCCCCGACTGGGCGATCAATTCTCCGGTATAGCTGTTTTTGTTGATGGTCACCGCCAGCTGGGGAGGTTCTGCCGTCACCTGCTGCAAGGTGTTGACGATACAACCGCTTTCTTTTCCTTCGTGGGCGCTGCTGATAAGATAAAGCCCGCAGCTCAGCTGATTGAATGCTTTCAGATCCATAATACCATCCTCCTGTTTTTCTCTTGGAATCGGTCTGCCTTAAAGTATACTTTACAAGTATACTTTTGTCAACATTCTTCTACCCCTTTTCCCCACCGCATAGACTGTCATAGACAGACCACGGGGAAGGAGGGGGTCATCCCCCATGAAAAAGGCTCGGAAATTTTTGCTCAACACCTTGATTCTCACCGCCACATCCCTGTTTCTGCGCACTCTGGGCATGGGGTTTTCGGTATACATCTCCAACAAGATCGGTGCGGAAGGAATGGGCATCTATCAGCTCCTGCTGTCCATCTATTCTTTCGGTATCACCCTTTCCCTAGCTGGGGTAAGCCTGGCCACCACTCGCCTGGTGGCCGAGCAGTTGACCCACTCTTCTGCCCAGGGAGCCCGCCGGGCGGTGTTCCGCTGTTTTCTTTACAGCTTAACTGGAAGCCTGCTGGCCGCCTGTCTGATCTTTCTAGGTGCGGAGCCCATTACCAACGCCTGGTTCCATGGGAAAATCTCTCCCCTGCCTTTGCGTCTTTTGGCTTTCAGCCTTCCTTTTATGGCCGGGGCTGCTGTTTACAGCGGATATTTCACCGCTGTGCGGCGAGTAGCCAAGGGCGCCGCCGCCCAGGTGCTGGAACAACTGAGTCACATGGGCATCACTGTGGCTCTTTTCACCTGGATAGCGCCCCGGGGACTGGAAGCAGCCTGTCTGGCCCTGGTCATTGGTGGGGCTTTATCGGAAGTCTGCTCTTTTTTCTGCCTTCTTATACTCTATCGTCTGGACAGCCGCCGTCTCACCGGTTCCGCTCCATCCAACGGCCCTGGGCTGCATCAGATCCTTTCCATCTGCTTGCCGGTAGGGCTCAGCTCTCTGGTGCGCTCTGCCATCAACACCGCCAAACAGGTGATGGTGCCCCTGGGGCTGGAACGCTACGGCCTGTCTTGCCAAACAGCACTGGCTCAATATGGGCTGATCCGAGGCATGGCTATGCCCATTCTCCAGTTCCCCTCTGCCCTTTTGGCTTCCTTCAGCGCTCTACTCATTCCGGAACTGGCCGAAGATCATATCCAGGGCCGCCGGGGTCATATCCGCTATATCGTCACCCGGATCTTCCGCCTGTCCCTGCTTTTTTCCATCGGCGTCTGCGGCATCCTGCTGTTTTATGCCCAGGACATCAGCCTGGCCATTTACCAGGACCCTCAGGTGGCCCACTTTCTCCGCATCCTCAGCCCCATTGTGATGATCATGTATCTGGACGACATCGTGGACGCTATGCTCAAGGCCATGGACAAACAAAGCCATCTGGCCCGGATCAACATCGCCGAAGCCCTGCTTTCCCTGGGTCTGCTGGCTCTTCTGCTTCCTTCCACCGGAATTTATGGTTATCTGCTGTGTTTGTTTTTCAGTGAGATCTTCAACGGCACTTTGAGCATCCGTTGCCTGCAAGACACCGCCGGCTTTTCTCTTCAGTGGAAAAAATGGATTTTGGGCCCGGTTCTCTGCATGGCCTGCGCCTGCTTCACCGTACGCTTGCTACTTCCTGGCCCTTTTATCCCGGCTATTTTGCTCACCGGACTTTTTTATATTTTCCTTCTTTTCCTCACGGGACACCTGACCCAGGAAGATCTGCGGGTATAAAAAAATAAAAAAGCACCGCATCCAAAGGATGCGGTGCTTTTTCCATGGTGGAGACAGTTGGGCTCGAACCAACGACCTCTCGCGTGTGAGGCGAACGCTCTAGCCAGCTGAGCTATGCCTCCATGATGGTGACCCGTGCGAGAATCGAACTCGCGTTACCGCCGTGAAAGGGCGGTGTCTTAACCTCTTGACCAACGGGCCAAAAATGGTAGCGGCAGTGGGACTTGAACCTACGACCGTCCGGGTATGAACCGAATGCTCTAGCCAGCTGAGCTATGCCGCCATTTTCACTCGCTGCCGTTCGCTGTGAAGCTGTGAACCCGGGCGAGCAAGACATATTATAGGGCCTATCCCCCGAAAAGTCAACCCCTTTTTTGAAAGTTTTTTAAAAAAGTTTTTTCCGGTCATTTTCAGGGGAATCGGCGCGGAAATCACATCATCCGCGCCGTGTAATAAACCGCCATCAAAAACAGCACAGCCGCCACGGCATACATGGCATAATAGCCCACGCTGCCGCCCAGGAAAAAGGCCGCCAGAAGCAGCACAGCACCCACTGCCGCCACAGCGGCCACAAGGGTATGCTTGGTATCATGGTTAAAAACAGCGATTGACACCTTGCCCCATTTCAGCCGTCCCCGGTTGGAACGAGTCACAAGATAAAGGACTTCCAAAGCGGCGCACACCACCAGTCCCAAAGCCAGGAAAACTCCAGTTGTACCGGAAAAGCTGTTGCTGGCGGCGCTTTTGGCCACCAACCACAAGAAAGCGGCCTGGAGGGTCATGGTTGTGGCAATGGTAAAGAACTCCCGGGGATACACGCTATAAATCAAATAAAGGATCGCCCAAACAGGGATGATGACATAAAGAGCCCGCAAAGCCTGCTGCGGCCCAAAATCCACCATCAGATAGCCGCACAGGGACAAAAGCAAGCCCAGCATCAAAAGACCGTTGCCATTGAACAGAGTAGTGCTTTTATAGGTACCTTTGGCCAGCTGCCGTCCTGTGAGAACCAAACCAGCCAAAGCTAAAACCAAC
>OGGQ01003311.1_pt1 | contig 15309 bp, 16 predicted proteins | sample 1571191 | NCBI WGS metagenome assembly OGGQ01 (sample SAMEA2582061, study PRJEB24529) | metagenome | biome: Human gut stool | place: China | collected 2011
TTTTTATACTTTATTTTAGAAATCAATCTCCAGGTCGTAATAGCAAGCCTTCAGCAGCTTCTCCATCTCTTCCTGGGTGGGGATGCGGGGGTTGGTGCCGGTGCAGGCATCGCCGATGGCCAGCTCGGCCACCTGGGGCAGCTTCTCCATGAACTCATTCTCGTCGATGATGCCGCCCTCGTAATCCTTGATGCAGGAGGGGATCTCCAGAGCCTTGTTCATCTTCTTCAGCTCTTCAATCAGGCTGGTGACCAGCTCTTCGGTGTTGCTGCCGGAGAGGTGGAGGAATTTAGCGATCTGGGCATAGCGCTCCGCAGCTTCCGGATTCTTGGCGTTATAACGGATGACCTTGGGCAGGTACATGGCATTGGCGCAGCCATGGACGATGTGCCCGCCAGAGAAGGCGGCGCCGGTCTTGTGGGCCATGGAATGAACGATGCCCAGCAGAGCGTTGGAGAAGGCCATGCCGGCCAGGCACTGGGCGTTGTGCATCCGATCCCGAGCGGCCATATCTCCCTGGAAGGAGGCGATCAGGTCCTCATGGATCATATGGATGGCGTGGAGAGCCAGAGGATCGGTGTAATCGCAATGAGCGGTGGACACATAGGCCTCGATGGCGTGGGTCATGGCGTCCATACCGGTGTGGGCTGTCAGCTTCTTGGGCATGGTCTCGGCCAGATCCGGGTCCACAATGGCCACATCGGGGGTGATGTTAAAGTCGGCTAGAGGATACTTGATGCCCTTCTCATAGTCGGTGATGACGCTGAAAGCTGTCACTTCGGTGGCTGTGCCGGAAGTGGAGGGAATGGCGCAGAAGTGAGCCTTGGTGCGCAGGGTGGGGAAGTTGAAGGGGGTGATCAGCTGCTCAAAGGTGGTCTCCGGATATTCATAGAAGGCCCACATAGCTTTGGCCGCATCGATGGGGGAACCGCCGCCCATGGCCACAATCCAGTCGGGCTCAAACTCCCGCATCATCTGGGCGCCGCGCATAACGGTCTCCACAGAAGGATCGGGCTCCACATTCTCAAACAGCTGCACTTCCATGCCGGCCGCCTTCAGGTTGTTCACCGCTTTGTCCAGGAAGCCGAAACGCTTCATGGAGCCGCCGCCTACCACAACAATGGCCTTTTTGCCTTTCAGATTCTTCAGTTCTTCAATAGCGCCCTTACCATGATACAGATCCCGGGGCAATGTGAATCGTGCCATATCAATTCCTCCTAAGTTTGCGGCCCGTGCCGTATTTGTTATTTTTTTAACGCTTAACCTCAAAAAAAGAACGCCGCAGCGTTTCCTTTGATTTCGGCCTTATTATGCGCCTTTTTTTCCCAAAAAGAAAGAGGCAAAGTGGACAAAACTTTGATATTTTTTTGTCAATATCGACGAAACAAAAGGGCCGGAGTTTTCCTCCGGCCCTTTTTGAAATTTACAGCACTTTGGACAAGAATTCTTGCAAACGGGGGTTTTCGGGATGGCCGAAAAACTCCTCCGGGGGCTGATCCACCAACAGATGGCCCTGATCCATAAAGAGCACCCGGGTACCCACTTCCCGGGCAAAGCCCATTTCGTGGGTGACCACCACCATGGTCATGCCCTGGGCGGCCAGGTCCTTCATAACCTCCAGCACCTCGCCTACCATTTCCGGGTCCAGAGCCGAGGTGGGCTCGTCGAAGAGCATCACATCGGGCTGCATGCACAGAGCACGCACAATGGCGATACGCTGTTTCTGGCCGCCGGAGAGCTGCGCCGGATAGGCCTGGGCCCGATCTTCCAAATTTACCTTGCGCAGCAGGTCCATGGCCATGCTTTCCGCCTGAGCCGGGTCCATCTTCTTCACCTTGATGGGAGCCAGAGTCATGTTCTCCAGCACGGTTTTGTGGGGGAAGAGGTTAAAATGCTGGAACACCATGCCCATTTTCTGGCGGTGCTGATCCAGATTGATCTTTTTATCGGTGATATCCACACCCTCGAAGATGACGCTGCCTTCGGTGGGAACCTCCAGCAGATTGAGGGAGCGGAGCAGGGTGGATTTACCCGAACCGGAGGGGCCTACGATGACCACCACCTGGCCCTTGTCGATGGTCAGGTTCACATGGTCGAGAGCGGTGATCTCCGGGCCGAACTTTTTCACCAGGCCCTGGACTTCGATGAGATGATTAGCGGGCGTCGCCACGGCGCATCCTCCTTTCCACATAACCCAGCAGTTTGGAAGCCGGGAATGTCATACACAGATAGAGACCAGCGGCCAGCAGCAGGGGGCCCATGGTCTGATATGTAGCGCCGCGGGTCAGGTTGGCGCCGAACATCAGCTCGCTGACGCCGATGGTGGAGCAGATGGAGCTTTCCTTTACCAGGGTAACAAACTCGTTGCCCAAAGCGGGAAGGATGTTCTTCACAGCCTGGGGCAGCACGATCATGCGCATGCACTGGCCCTGGGTCATGCCCAGGGAGCGGGCCGCTTCGGTCTGGCCCCGGTCCACCGCCAGGATGCCCGCCCGGATGACTTCCGCCACATAGGCCGAGCTGTTGATGGCCAGAGCGATGATACAGGGCAGGAACATGGCAAAGTTCATAAACCCGAAGAGCATGTAGTTGGGCAGCTTTACCGCACCGAACACACCATAGTAGATAATCGACACCTGCACCAGCATGGGAGTGCCACGGATAATCTCAATAAAAGCACTGGAAATGAATCTGAGGATCTTGTTGTTGGACAAACGCATCAATGCCAGACAGATAGCGGGGATCACAGCAATAACCACCGTGAGGAAAGCCAGCACCAATGTGTAATAAACACCGTCCCTGAAATAGGGCCAGTAGTCCGGCAGGAAGGAAAAGGATATATTCAAGCCGGTAACCTCCTTTTTTCTCTCTCTTATCGCCTTGGAAAGCGCTCAAGAGCCGGACGGAGCGTTGCCCCGTCCGGCCCATATTTTTTAATACTCGGAATCCAGGTTGGCCTGGTTGACCATCTCGTCCATCTCACCGGAAGAAGTCACATCAGCGATGACGGAATTGATATGATCCAGCAGCTCGGTGTTACCCTTCTGCACAGCGATGCAGCTGCCCTTGGCCTCATAAGGCACCGTAAAATCGGCGATCATCAGATCGGGGTTCTGGGCGATGAAGCCTTCGGCCACGGCCACTTCCACGATAACGCCTTCTACCTTGCCGCTGCTGAGGGACATGATCTCATCGGGCAGCTTGGGCAGGGAAACCAGCACAGAACCGGGGAACTGCTCCTTGGCGATGCCTTCCTGGATGGAGCCGGTCTGGGCGGCAATCTGCTGGCCTTTGAAGTCTTCCACGGACTTATATTTGTCAGCATCCTCTTTGCGGATGATGCAGCACTGATCACCGAAGTAGTAGGGATCGGAGAAGTCCACCTGCTTTTTCCGCTCTTCATCGGGAGACAGGCCGGCAGCCACAAAGTCCACGGTGCCGTTGTTCAGCTCATTGAGCAGACTGTTGAAGTCCATGTCCTTGATCACCAGCTCTTTGTCCATCTCTTCGGCGATCTTCTTGGCCAGAGCCACATCGAAGCCCAGGATGGTGTCTTTGCCGTTGACCATCTTATGGAACTCATAGGGGGCAAAGTCGGCGGAAGTGCCCAGCACCAGCTGATCCTTCTCTTCGCCGCCCTTGGAGCCGCCATCATTGCTCTGGCCCTCTTCCTTGGTGCAGGCCGCCATGGAAAGAGTCATCACAGCTGCCAGCAGCAAGGCTGCAAATTTCTTCAGTTTCATCTTCATTTCCTCCACAGTAATCCCCTTGCGGGGCGATTTGATTGCGTGCAATAATTATACATCGCTATTCATATTGATTCAATAGCAAAATACCCATCAACTTGTATGAAATCCCCCAATGGAAAGGGAAAATACTGGTTCAATGTGACGGAAGAGTGAAGGGATCAATCTTCCGAGGGAGCCTGGGCCTTGGCTTCTTCCATATACTGATCAAACAGGCCCTGTTCCTTCACTTCTTTTACCGTTTCATTGATCTGCTCCAGCAGCTGGGTGTTGCCCTTTTTCACTGCCACAGCGCAGGTGCTTTCTTCGTAAAACACCTCAAAGGATGCCTGGGCCAGGTCGTCATTTTCCGCCAGATAACCGTCTGCGGTGTCTTTATCCATCAAAACAGCGTCCACCTTGCCGGTTTTCAGCTGCATGATCATATCGGGCACCTTGCCCAGGGAGACCAGGGGAGAGTCGGGCATCTGATCTTTGGCCACTTCCTCATGGATGGAGCTGGTCTGGGCCGCCACCGAATGACCGGCCAGGCTGTCAGGGGTGGTGTAGGTATCCACATCTTCCGCCCGCACCAGGCAGCAGATGCCGCCGGTATAATAATAATCGGAAAAGTCCACCTGCTCCTTACGCTCCTCATTGGGGGCCAGGGACGCGATGACGAAGTCTACCGTGCCGTTGTCCAGCTCGGTGAGCAGACTGTTGAAGTCCATATCTTTAATGACCAGCTCTTTGCCCATGTCGTCGGCGATCTTCTGAGCCAGGGCCACATCGCAGCCCATAATGGTGTCCTCGCCGTTGACGATCTTGTGAAACTCAAAGGGAGCGTAGTCGGCCGAGGTTCCCAGGACGATCTGGTCTTTTTCCTCCTGGTTCTGGGAGCCGTTCCCGCTTTGTCCCTCTTCTTTGGTGCAGGCCCCAAGGGTGGCGGCGGTGATACCCGCCAAAAACAGGGCGGTGAGTTTTTTCAGCAGTTTCATTGCAATTCCCTCCATCAATCTGAAACGCTTCCGCGTTGTCTTCGATGGGATAATTATACGATATTTCGTATAAAATTGCAATAGTTATTTATCCATCATTCTGCATAAATATCTCATTCCAAACCGTCCAGTGTATAGGCAATGAGCAAGTCCGCCATATTGCCGTAGCTCTGAATGCCGGCGGTTTGGTTCTGGGCTTTCAGGTAGGCATCGTTGACGGCGGTGCCTGCGGTTTTGGCCGGGCCTTCGAACTGGCTGAGATAATCGTTGAGAGCCCGGATATCCCGGCGGAGGTTTTCTCCCACCTGACTGCTGAGCAGGGAGGACAGCTCTGGGGATACATCATAAAGGGCGTTGGACAGATAAATATAGCCATTGATGACGCCGCTGTACTGGACACCGGGATCATCGCTGTTCACACAGGCCAGATAGGCGGAAAAGCCTGCCTCATCCTCGGGAGCCACTCCCAGGCAATGGGCCTGCTCATGGGCGATGTTATAGGCCAGGTGGGTGCTCACCGTGGGCCCTACGGTGGGTTCGGCGGTAAAGGGGAAGTAATAGCCTGCAATGCCCACCCAGGGCATCAGTTTCCCCAGCACCTGGGCCTGCTTGGCCATGGTTACCCGCCCGGCTCCATAGACCGGATAGCTTTCTCCCAGCTTTTCATACTGGGCACCGGTCTCCTGGCTGAGGGAAGAAAAATCCCCGGACAAAAAGGTTCCATCCTCATCCCGGGGCACCTGATCGGCCAGCTCATTGGCCTGCTGGAGAAGGATCATGGCGCTCTCCATCAGCTCATCCACCGACCGGGGCCGGACGGAGAGGCCCAGTTCCTCCGCCAGGGAAGGAGCCTGATACTGTACGCCCCACAGAAAGGTAAAAGCGCCGCCCAGCCAAAGAGCCAGAGCCGCCACAGAGCAAAGCCCTCGCAGAAATCCCCGGCCTTTTCCCCGGATGGCGCCGCCCAGCAAAAACCACAGCACAAGCACCACCGCCAAGGCCAGAAATACCTCCGACAGGGGAATGGGGATCTTTTCGGTGCAAAAGGCGATGGCACCTGTCACCGCCCGGGCCATGGCCCGGCTGCCCTCGCCGAAAAAGCGCCCCATCAGTAAAACGATGAGCCAGAACAGTCCGCCCCACAAGGCCGCAGGGAGGGCCCGGCCCAATAGCTGCCGCAGTTTCCCATAGCCTTTTTTCAAAAAGGCCAATATGTTCCGCCCCCTCATGCCAAAAGCTCCATGGCCCGGGCGAATTTGGACTTTTCCCAGCCCTTGAGGCCCAGGCTTTTTTCCAGCTCCCGGCGCAAAGCGTCAAAATCCTCTTCCGAACCTTTTTTCAGCTCCAGCTCCCATTCGTCGATGGGAGCCTCTTTGCCCCCGGCCCGAATGCACCCTTGATCCCGGCACAGCTCCACCGCCAGCCCCTCCCGGGAAAACAGGGCGGACAGGCGGCAAAACTCCATCCGGGCCTTTTCCTGAAACGGCCCATTCAATGCCTCCCGCCAGCTTTCCGGCAGGTCGGGACGGTTCAAAAGGGCCTGCACCCCTTGTTCCAGAGTGTCTGCTTTTTCTTCGATCTCCACCCGACGGGCTACGCCATCCCGCATACCGCCGCCTTTGACTGTGCACACCGACTCCGGCCCTTCCTGGCGCAGACGCAGGGCAAAGCCCGCCTGAGCACAGCCGGACTCTGGCGTATCATAATAGAAGGCGCTCATGGGCGTCTCCTCCAAAGGCCCCAGGAAGGGGGCCAAAAGAGGATGGGCAAACAGGTCGATGCCTTCCTCTCCTTTGTATTTCACTTCGATTTCCATGTTCTGCTCCTTTGCTCCGCAGATGATCTGCGGCTATGCCGTGCCTATCATACCTATTTTATATGGGTATTGTATCACGGCCCGTCCCCTGTCTCAAGAAGGGGGTTTTTTCCCTTAACAAACAGCAGTTCCTATGATATACTTTTATATTAGGTATATTATCCTTAGAAAAGGCGGCCAAAGCCGCCGGAAAGGGTGGGGTTTCTGTGAAAAATCGAGTGACGGTGACCATCGGAGGCATGGAATATCATCTTCTGGCCGACGACGACCCCCAATATGTGAAAAAAACCGCCGAACTGGTAGACCGCAAACTGCGGGAAGTGCAGCAGGGTTCTGCCAATCTTTCGGCTTTGACAGCGGCAGTGATGGCCGCTTTGAATATTGCAGACGATTATTACAAGGCCCAAACGGCTTCGGACAGCCTGCGCAGCCAGATCCGGGAATATGCCGATGAGGCCGCCTCCCTGCGGGCCGAGCTGGCTCGCCTGAAGCGAGGATAACCGGACCAACAGACAGACCAGGCAAAGGAGGAAAACAAAGCCATGGCTTTGGAGCTGATGAGCCCCGCCGGTTCGATGGAATCGGCCATGGCCGCCATCGCCGGCGGCGCCGACGCCATCTATTTCGGCGCCGGAGACTTTAACGCCCGGCGCAGCGCCAAAAATATTTCCGGAGAGGAGCTCCCCGAGCTTTTGCGCTATTGCCGCCTGCGGGGCGTGCACACCTATGTGACGGTGAACACCCTTCTCACCGACCGGGAACTGCAAAAGGCCGCTTCCCTCATCGGCACACTGAACCGGGAGGGAGCCAGCGCCGTCATCGTTCAGGATCTGGGCGTGCTGCACATGGTGCGGGCTTTGGCCCCCGATCTGCCGGTGCACGCCTCCACCCAGATGACCGTCCACGACCTGGCGGGGGCCATCGCCTGCAAAGAGATGGGCTTTTCCCGGGTGGTACTCTCCCGGGAGCTGCCTTTGGATGAGATCCGCTTCATCACAGAGCGCTGCGGCATCGAAACCGAAGTGTTCTGTCATGGAGCTTTGTGTATGTGCTATTCCGGCCAGTGCTATCTCTCCGCCGCCATCGGCGGCCGCAGCGGCAACCGGGGTTTGTGCGCCCAGCCCTGCCGCATGGCCTATGGTTTTGATGGCGGAAAGCCCGCTCCCTGGCTCAGCCTGAAGGATCTGTCCCTTTGTACCCATTTGCAGGAGCTGGAACAGGCCGGGGTGGCCTGCGTCAAGATCGAAGGACGGATGAAGCGTCCGGAATACACCGCCCTGGTCACCAGCATCTATAAAAGAGCCATCCAGCAGGGAAGGGCGCCCACCCAGGAGGAAATGCAGCAGCTGGAGCAGGTTTTTTCCCGCAGCGGCTTTACCGACGGGTATTATACGGGAAAAACCGGTTCCCAGATGTTTGGTGTCCGCCGGGAAGAGGACGCCCGGGCGGCCCGGGGTGTTTATGCCCAGGCCCGCCAGCTCTACGAAGGGAAGGAAAATCCCCGGGTGCCTATTCATCTGTCCTTTACCGCTCTGGAAGGGCGGGAGATGCAGCTGACCGTCACCGATGGAGACGGCTTTTCCTATGAAGCTCAGGCTCCCATGGCAGAACGGGCCATTTCCCGGGCCACCACCCAGGAAGAAGTGGCCCGGAACCTGTCCAAAACCGGCGGCACGGTGTTTTACCCGGAAAAGATGGACATCGCTCTGGACCCCATGCTGCGCATCCCGGCCAGCACCATCAACGCCATGCGCCGCCAGTGCCTGGACGGTCTCACCTCGCTGCGCCGCCGGCCGCCCCGGCGGAGAGAAGGGGAGTGGCAGCCCGGTCTCCGGCGTCTGGAACACCAGGGAGAGCCCGGCCTGATCTTCCAGGTCCAGCGGTTTGACCAGCTTTCCGCCCCTCTCCTTGTTCTGCATCCGGATTATGTGTATCTGCCTCTGGAGGAGTGCGCCCGGCATCTGCCGGAGTGCATCGCCCTGCAACAGGAAAAGGGCATCCAGGTGGCCCCGGTTCTGCCTCGGGTGATGTTCGACAGCCAGTGGCCGCCGTTTCTGGAGATGCTGCGCCAATGCAAAAAGGCGGGGATCGGCCAGGTGGTGTGCTCCAATGTGGGCCACGCCGCCCTGCTGAAGGAAAGCGGCTTTGCCCTGCGGGGTGATTTTGGGCTGAACATCATGAATTCCCAGGCGTTGAAGGAGCTGAAAGCCCAGGGGCTGCAAAGCGCCACATTGTCCTTTGAAATGACCTTCCCCCAGATGCGGGATGTGAGCAAGGCGCTGCCCTGCGAGGCCATCGTCTACGGCCGTCTGCCCCTGATGATCTTTGAAAACTGCGCCATCCGCCGGGGAGCGGGAAAATGCGCCTGCAAGGAAGGACAGCATTTCCTTTCGGACAAGACCGGCCGCCAGTTCCCCCTCTTTCCCGAGCCGGGATGCCGCAACACCCTTTATAACAGCGAACCGGTGGTGCTCAGCGACAAAAAGAAGGATTACACCCGTCTGGGTCTTCGCTATGTCCGCCTGTGCTTCACCACCGAAAGCGCCCAGGAATGTGCCGCCGTGGCCCGCCGCTATGACCAGGGTCTGGCTATGGAAGGACGCTTCACCCGGGGCCTTTATTACCGGGGTGTGGAATAAATCCATAAAAATTTTCTTTTTGTTCGCCAAATTGTCTGTCTGATGCGTTAAGATAGGAGTACTATGGAAACACTAAAAATACAATGTATCCCTGATAAAATGGGCCGGCTGGCTCCCGTGCCCCAATATGCCACCCCCGGCTCCTGCGCCATGGATCTGCGGGCTTTTCTTCTGGAGCCCATGACCTTGCAGCCTATGGAGCGGGCCGCCATCCCCACAGGCATCGCCATTCAGCTGCCCGCCCTCCATGCCGGGCTGGTGCTGGCCCGCAGCGGCCTTGCCACCCGGCAGGGGCTGACTCTGGCCAACGGGGTGGGGCTCATCGACACCGACTACCGGGGAGAGATTCTGTGCAGCGTTGTCAATCTTTCCTCCTCTCCCATCACCGTGCGGGACGGCGACCGGATCGCCCAGCTGATGGTGGTGCCGGTGGTGCAGGCCGAACCCATGCCCTGTGAAACCCTGGACCCCACAGAGCGGGGTACTGGTGGTTTCGGCTCTACCGGCCGAAATTAAGGAGGATCTATGCTGATTCTGGCTTCTGCCTCTCCCCGCCGCCGTCAGTTGCTGCAGGGGTTGGGGCTCTCTTTTGATGTTCGCCCGCAAAACTGTGAGGAAGTGAGCGACGCCACTCTGCCTCAGGATTATGTCACCCAAATCGCTTTGCAGAAGGCCCGCAGCGCTTTGGCTGAGGCCGGGGAAGGGGATGTGGTGCTGGCCGCCGACACCGTGGTCTGCCTGGAAAACACCATCCTGGAAAAACCGGGCACCCCAGAGCAAGCCCGCCAGATGCTGGAGCAGCTCTCGGGCCGCACCCACAAGGTGTGCACCGGCATGGTGCTGATGAGTCACAGCCGTACCCTGACCCACTGGGAAGAGACGGCGGTGACCTTTTATCCCCTGTCCCAGGAAATGATCGATTGGTACCTTTCCACCGGCGAGCCTATGGACAAGGCCGGTTCCTACGGCATCCAGGGCAAAGGCGCTCTGCTGGTGCAGCGGGTGGAAGGAGATTTTTATAATGTGGTAGGCCTGCCTTTGGCACCCCTGGCCCGACTGTTTTCGGAGATGGGGCTTCCCTGGGCGGGAGAAGGGGGCCGCGGGCCCCTGTTAGATGATCCGGCGTGAGGTGCCACAGAACATGAAACTTTTTTCTTCCAAATTATTTTGCTGGGCTTTGGCCCTGTTTTTGTGCTCCTCGGTGCTGCTGGGGTTCAACCTGGCCACAGGAAGGCTCACCTTCCTGACAAACGGCACCGGTGTGCTGGTGACCCCGGTGCAGCAGGCTTTGACCCGGGCCGGGAATTTCGTCAGCGATGTGTTCGGCTATTTTTACCGCTATGACAGCCTGGTGGAGGAAAACCAGGAGCTGGAAAAGCGGGTGCAGGAGCTGGAACAGAAGGAGCGGGAGTATTACGCCGCCATCGACGAAAACACCTATCTGCGGGAACTGGCCGGGCTGCGCCGGAAAAACTCCCAGTTTGAATATGAGCTGGCCGAGGTGATCGGCCTTTCCAGCGATGGCGTTTCCACCACCTATACCCTCAGCCGGGGGGAAAAGGACGACATCGAAGTCAATGACGCCGTAGTCACAGGAGACGGCCTGGTGGGGTATGTATCCAGCGTGGGTTATAACTTCTGCGAGGTCAAACCGGTGACCGATATCTCCCTGAAAATGGGCGCTGTCATCTCCCGCACCCGGGAAGTAGTGGTGGCCCAGGGCAGCTATGACCTGGCAGAAGACGGACTTCTGCGCCTGTCCTACCTGAAAAACGACAGCGATGTGCTGGTGGGTGACACGGTGGAGACTTCGGGCTACGGCGGCATCTTCCCCAAGGGCCTGCTCATCGGCACCATCACCGAAGTGCTGCCCGAAAGCCACGGCATCTCCACCTATGCCAAAGTGAAACCGGCCGCCCAGCTGGATTCTTTGAAAAAGGTGTATATCATCAAGTCCTTTACCATCACGGAGTAAGCCATGCAAGAAAGAAAAAATTTTCGCTGCCGGATGGCTCTTTATGCCCTGTTGCTGCTTGTGTGCTTTCTGCTCCAGTTTTCCCGAGGCACACGGCTGATTTTATGGGAGGTTTCCCCCGATGTGCTGCCTTTCCTTTTTGCAGCGGTGGCCCTGTTTGAAGGGCCCTATGTGGGAGCCATCTTCGGCTTTGCCGGGGGGATTCTTTTGTCGGTGAATTCTGCGGCCCCCGAAGCCCTTTTGTCCATGTATTACAGCCTGGGCTGTTTGGGCGCAGGCTTTTTTGCCTCCCGCTATATGCGGAGAGTTTTCCCCACGCTGCTGATGTGCGGCATTTTTCTTTCCCTGTTCAAAACCCTTTTGTCCTTTTTCTTCTTTTACGCCCTGGTGTATGAAGCCCATTCTCCAGGGCTATTGCTGACGGCGGGGAAGAGCCTTCTGCTGTCCCTGCCTTTTTCCCTTGTGGTCTATCTGATCGTCAAACACATTCATTCCCGCTTTACGGAAGCGGAATGATTTATCCCCCGGAGAGGATCGTCTATGAACCGAAGAAGTCAACTGAAACGAATGGCCCTGCTCAGTGGTTTTCTAGTGGTGGCCCTGGGCCTGATGGTGCTGCGCCTTGTGGATTTGCAGATCGTCAACGGCGCTTCCTATCGGGAAAAAGCCCAGCGGAAGATCCTGCGCACCTATGACCAGCCGGCCTCCCGGGGAGAGATCCTGGATTGCTATGGCCGGCCGCTGGTGTCCAACACTCTGGGCTTTTCCATCTCCTTCGATTACTATTCCTGGGAAAAAGAAGAACAGAACCAGGTGATTCTGGATATCTGCGCCATCACCCAGCAGGCAGGCATCGAGCATTATGACACTCTGCCCATCACAACGGATGCTCCTTTTGCCTATACCTTTGCCTCTTACGAAGAAGACACAGCCAAGAACCTCCGCTCCTTCATTGAGGACAACGAGAAGCGGTGGCGCATTCCGGTGGAAAAGGAAAAGCTGAAAAAGGCAGCAGACAAAAAACTGAAAAAAGATGCAAGCACCGATGAACAGGCGGTACACACGGCTCTCCAGGCCCTCAGCGCCGTGGCCGAGCAGGCTGTTCCCGATTACATCGTCCGCACCCTGGAAGATCTGTCGGCTCCGGAACTGATGGAGCTGCTGCGGGAAAAATACGACATTGACCCCTCTCTCTCCGACGCCCAGGCCCGTCTCATCGCCGGTGTCCGGTATGAAATGGATCAGCAGCAATTCTCCTCCTACAACAATCTGTACACCTTCGCCAGCCAGGTGGATGTGGAGACGGTGTCCCTGGTGGAAGAACGGAGCAGTCAGCTGCCCGGCGTTACCATCACTGTGGACAATGTGCGTCAGTATGACACCACCTATGCTTCCCATGTACTGGGCCGGGTGGGGAAGATCTACCGGGAAGAGTACGAAGAGCTGAAGGACCAGGGCTATGGCCTCAACGATACCATCGGCAAAGACGGCCTGGAAAAAGCCTATGAATCCTATCTCCGGGGCGTCGATGGAGAAAAAGCGGTGGAAACCAACATCAATGGAGACATCACCAATGTGACTGAAACCAAGCAGCCTCAGCCAGGAAGCAATGTAATCCTGACGCTGGACTTGGATTTGCAGGCTGTGGCCGAAGAGTCCCTGGCCAGCACCATTCAGTCCATCAAAGAACGGGGCCAGCGCAACCACAGCAGCGGCTGGGATGTGCAAGGCGGCGCTGCGGTGGTCATCGATATCGACACCGGCGGCATCCTGGCCTGTGCCTCTTATCCCACCTATAACCTGGCTACCTTCAACCAGGATTATCAAATGCTCTATGACGACCCGTTGAAACCCATGTTCAACCGGGCCACCATGGGCGCCTATCCTCCCGGTTCCACCTTCAAACCGGTGACCGCCCTGGCCGCTTTGGAAAGCGGCACAGTGACCCCCTCTACCAAGATCCGGGACGAAGGCGTTTACACCTACTATGCTTCCAGCGGCTATACCCCTGCCTGCTGGATCTGGAATGACAAGCGGGGCACTCACGGTCTTTTGGATGTGAGCGGTGCTCTGAAATACTCCTGTAACTACTTCTTCTTTGAAGCCTCCCGGCTCATGGGCATCGACACACTGAACTATTACGCCAAGCAGCTGGGTCTGGGGCAGAAAACCGGTGTGGAACTGCCCAGTGAAGCGGCAGGCAACCTGGCCGGTCCGGAAAGCCGGGAGAAAAACGGTGAGACCTGGTGGCCCGGTGAAACCCTCCAGGCCGCCATCGGCCAGAGTGAACAGCAGTTCACCCCCATTCAGATGGCCAACTATATGGCCACCATCCTCAACGGCGGCACCCGGTACCGTCCTCACTTCCTCAAGCAGGTGGTAAGCTATGATTACACCCAGGTGGTGGAAGAATACGAACCGGAAGTTCTGGCGGAGATGGAGATATCCGAAAGCACCATTGAAGCCATCAAGGAAGGCATGCGGGGCGTGGTTACCGACGACGGCACCGCCGCCAGCGTCTTCCGGGATTATCCCATTGCCGTAGGCGGCAAAACCGGTTCGGCCCAGACCACCGCCAGCAAGAGCCAATCGGCCCACGGTGTCTTTATTTCCTTTGCTCCCTATGACGATCCTCAGATCGCCGTATTTGTCCTGGTGGAGCACGGCGGCAGCGGCGGCAATGTGGCCCCCATCGTCCGGGATATTTATGATGCCTATTTTGGCAAACAGACCAACCCCGATCCGGCGCCCCAGGAAAACACGCTGATTTTCTCATAAGCCGCCGATTTCCATTGCATGCCGGCATCTGATACAGTATAATAAAATCACTATGGGGAGAATGCTCCGCCGGCAAAACCGGCGGAGCTCAAACGGGAAGGAGATGTTCTTCGGTGGGAACGGTGATCATCACGGCCTCCGGCAAGGGGGGGACGGGTAAAACCTCCTTTTGCTGCGGCACAGCGGTGGCGCTGTGCGCCCTGGGAGAAAAAGTGCTGCTGGTGGATGCCGACAGCGGTTTGCGGAACCTGGATATCGTTTTGGGCATGACCGACCAGCTGCTGTTTTCCTTTTCCGATGTGATCGCCGGGCGGGCTTCCTTGAAGGAAGCGGCCGTCAAGCATCCCATTGTCAAAAACCTGCGGGTGCTCACCGCCCCGGCCTCCAGCAAACTGGAAAGCTGCGTCACCAAAGAAAAAGTGGCCGCTTTTCTCCAAAACTGCCGGGCCCATTTCACCTATACCATTGTGGACTGCCCTGCGGGGCTTCCCGACACCATTTCCTATTTTGCCGCCGGGGGAGACCGGGCGGTGATCGTGTCCACCCCGGATTATACCTCCCTGCGAGGGGCCGAGCAGGCTGCCCAGATCTTCTACCGGGAAAAAATGGACAATGTGCGCATCGTGGTCAACCGGGTGCGCCCGGGAATGATCGAACAAGGGGACATGGTGAACATCGACCGGGCCATGGATCTTTCCGGCCTGGGTCTTTTGGGAGTGGTGCCCGAAGACCGGGATATCATCGCCTGCGGCAACGCCGGGAAGGTGCTGATGCTCTATTCCGAAGGCCCGGCTGTCACCGCCTATCAGAACATCGCCCGCCGCCTGAAGGGGGAAAAGGTGCGGCTGATGAAGCTTTGAAAAAAGGCCGGGGGTTTCCCGGCTTTCCATACAGATCGGAGAAACGGAGTGAGAATAGATTATGAATATCGCCATCATTGCGCAAAACAGAAAGAAAGAGCTGATGGTTCAGTTCTGCATCGCCTATTGCGGCGTTCTCTCCCAGCATGAGCTGTGCGCCACCGGCACCACCGGCAAATTGATCATGGAGGCCACAGGGCTGAAGGTCAACTGCCTGCTGCCCGGCATCAGCGGCGGCGATGAGCAGGTGGCCGCACGGGCGGCTTACAACGAGCTGGACATGGTGCTGATCTTCCGGGACCCTCTGGACAAATACAGCGGCGATTCCGATTTCACCAACCTGCAGCGTCTGTGCGACATGAACAACATCCCCTTTGCCACCAATGTGGCCACGGCGGAAGTGCTCATCCAGGGCCTGATCCGGGGCGACCTGGCCTGGCGTGATATCGTCAATCCCAAAAACAACAAATAATAAAAAACGCCGCCTGAAGTACAGGCGGCGTTTTTTGTTATTCATC
>OGGQ01003315.1_pt1 | contig 15275 bp, 17 predicted proteins | sample 1571191 | NCBI WGS metagenome assembly OGGQ01 (sample SAMEA2582061, study PRJEB24529) | metagenome | biome: Human gut stool | place: China | collected 2011
ACTTGCACCTGTTCCGCTTTTTCTTCCTCTGTGTTTTCATAGACCGAAAGGATTTCTTTTGCGTTCTGATAGGTCTCCGCCATCTCCCACTGGGATGACCAGGCATGAAGCACGGCGTCCTGATCCTCATCCACCTCATCCTTCATCTGCGCATCCTCAAAGGTGAATACACCCAGTTGGAGATTGTCCGCTTCCCGGATGATCATGTTCTTGATGGCTTTGAACTCCTGTTGCTGAGACAGCGGTTTGTGCTCTCTGGGCGTGTCCTTGTAGTATCGATCCAGTTCATCCCGCAGCCGGTTCCAGTGGTCATAGCACTCCGCCACTTCCGGGAGCTTGGCAAGCTCATCCACAATGGAATCCACCTGGGCTTTCACCGGCTTTTTCAAATATCCGTACACCTTTTTACCTTTCACTTCCGACAACATTTCAGACAGCATTTCCATCTGCTCCGCAATGACCGGACTGTCACATAGGCCGGACTTCATTTCTCGGATGAGCTGCCCCATGGCTTCCGCAGCTGTGTCTCGTACCTCTTGATAGGAGATATCCTTCTGCTGATACAGGGACAGCAGCTCGTCCTGAAAAATGTCATTGGAGAGTTGAGAGCGCATCTGCTCAATGCCTCGTTCGGTCAGGTAACCTTGCTTTGGATCATTGGACCATGCCATCATGTGAATGTGCGGATGGTGCTTTTCATCGTGGAAGGCAGCGCACCAGCGAAAGCTGCTGGGCGGAATTTTCATCGCCGTTGCCAGCTCTGTCTGGTGAGCCAGCAGCAATCTACGCCAGCTCTCACCGTTCTCATAACCCAGCCGTGCGGCGTCCTCCCGCTTCAGGGAATAGACGAAGGTCCACACCGGACCAGCGTGTGCATTGATCTCTTCCATAGTTTGCTCCAGATCCGCAGCACCGTCCGCAGCGAACAGACCATGAGAGCGGGGACGCTCGGCCATATATTCCAGGTAGCCACTCGCCGCAGGTTCAATCATTTCTACGCCATCCCGTGTGGCAATGTACTCGGCATAATGTCCACCGCCGCTGCCTGGCTTGATATAGCCGGACTTTTGAATGAGGCCGTTCATTCCGTAATCTCCTTTTGGAACCGGAACGCGTCCTCGAAATCAATTTCCCCGTTGGTCTCTTTTACATTTTTTACACAGCGGACCCGGAGTTTTTGCAGCTTGTCCAGATCTACATTGCTCAGGTAGGCAACCAGGTTCGCCATGATATCCTGGTCCACCGCCTGCTTGAACAGCAGGTGTCCCATGCGTTTTCCGAAGGCTCCTAACTTTCCCTCCAGCACATCAGAGAGAACTCGGGGCAGGTAGGCATCTGCATGCTGCGTATCCAGGTATCCGGAGTAGAACCGGACCGCCTTCTCTATGTACTCACTCTGGCTTTTACAGTTGTCCTGTTTGTAGTGAGTCTCCACTTCTCTCTTAGCCTCCGGCGTGATCCAGAGGGCAAACTTTTCTTTTCCGATTACCATACTTTGAAACCTCCTTTTTTCGTAGGAACGCCCGGAAACAACTTGCAATTCGTGGGTTTTATGCCGGGGCAACGCCCTAATGGGAAAAAATTTGTTTTCGGAACGCCCCCCGTCCTCCCCTGAAACTGCCCGCACTGCGGGCAGTTGTGGCTCTGCCGAGGGGCACATGACCCCGGCAGTTTCTCCTGCTCCGCTCCCCCAAACTGCCTTGCGCTCTTCTTCAGGCCCAGCGGCGGCCCAAATTCGCTTTGAAATCCTTGGCGGGCAGGGACTCTGCCCAGCCTTGAACTGTGGCATACAGCGCCTTACAGCGGGCTACGAAGGGGATTCTTGCCCTGTTGCTGCATGAGCATCCGTTCTTCCAATCGAAGCATCTGCTGCTGGTAACAATGGTCCATGGCCGCTTGGATCGGCAGGATGGTGTACAGGTTGTTGCCATTTCGTTTCATCCCCTGTCTGTCAATGTAGGTCGTATTCTCCACCGTGATGAACTTTCTGTCCACCAGCTTTGCGATGTGCTTCATCACAGTAGCCACCGTAAGATGCACAGCTTCCGAGATGGTGCGGTAGCTCGGATGACATTGATGCGTGCGGCGGTCTTCGCAGTAGAGCAGATAGGCATAGACTGTGATCGCACCGTGGCCGGTATTCAGAAAGAACAGTTCATTGGGCAGAGAGAAAAAATATTTACTGGCATTCTTGAACATGGGAACTCCGTTTTCATTGATCAGTCCGCGATGGTTCAGTTGATCGAGCTGCTCCATGGCCATATCCACACTCATGTGCAGTTGGACTGCGATCTCATCCGCACCTGGTACCGCAAAATTTTTGCGGTGCGTATGGAGATAGCAGAGATAGGCAAGGATAGCAAACCCCTGTGGCTTCAGTTCCCACTTCCAAACATCATTTGGCATTTGGAAGCGGCATTGTTTGGAATCACGCAGACGGAAAAGTGTATTCATTTGCAGTTCCCTCCCTCCGTGTGTTCAGTCACCCATTGGATGAACTGTTCCTTGGGCACCACCATGCGGCTCCCGATGCGCAGCACTGGGAATCCTGGTTCATGCATTAACTCATACGCACTGGACGGTGACACGCCCAGCACCTGCGCCACCATTTCCGAATTGAGAAACAGCGGCAGATCATCATAGCTTTTGTAGACCGATTTTTTCATGTATTATCGCCTCCGATTGACTTATTTGATTCTATCTGATACGATGGTAACAAAGCTCAAACAAGAGTTCAATGGTTTCAGGGCAGGTTGGGTAAATCCCAAAAGTCTATCGGCTACAAACAGGAGGCCACATGAAAAACGAGCCACTTGATACAGAGGATATTTTTACGGATGCAGTAGATGCTTTTACGGCACTCTTCTACAGCGACCGCATTTTTATTGGTGAACGTGAATATCCAATTGGGCAGTGTATGGTGGACATTTTGAACTTGGAGGAGTCGGAATTGCTTCGGCTCGATCAAAGTCTGCTGGATGTTTATCACGCCATACAATCTGTGTGGCAGGAAGACACACAGGAATCCGTGGAGCGAGCACAGAAAAAACTACAGGAAGTTTGGCTTCTAGTGTCCGCACTTCCGGTTTATCGGGATCTGAATATTGACTGGTCACAGCCACTTTTCCAAAATGCCGACCTACTGGAAACATTTTGGGGTGGGATTCGTTATCTGCCCAGTGAAGCTAGAGCAGAAATAGAAATGCGTTTGCGTAGCATAGTAGGTATAACGGAAATCTTGCGTGTGTTTCGAAAACAGATTTCTCTGATGCTGGACGGTTACTTTGAACCCTTGGAGCGGAGAAATTCCGAGGCCTACGCAGTAGGTGTCTTTCAGTTTTACAGCGACATGATGACAGCCAAGGTTATAAACCATGACGAGGAACCTTTTGATCACTGCTTCCCTCTCAAAGTAGCTTTTGTGCCCATGATGTCTCCCACGGGCGCGGACAAAATTATTTTGGCAGAACGGACGGAGTTCTCCGGTCTGATAAGCTTTTTGGAAGTAGAGTTCTACCGAGGGCTGACTGTGGGGAATGTACCGCGCCGCTGCCACAACTGCGGAAAATATTTTCTCCTGACCGCAGGCTACAACACCTGCTACTGTAACAATATTGCTCCAGGTGAGACAGAACGCACCTGCAGGAAAGTAGGTGCTCACCGGAAGGAGGCCCAGGGCAAAGCGAACCGCACTCCAGCTCAGTTGGAATACGCCCGTACCTATAACCGTTTGAAACAGAGGAAGAACCGTAGGAAGATTAGTGTGGATGAGTGGAACTCCGCTATAGCCAGAGCACAGGACTTGCTAAGGCGCTCTGAATGTGGGGAGTTGAATGACGCGGAATTAAAAAAACAGCTAGAAAATCTGTAACAAAACATAGGCCGGCAGGAACTATCCTGCCGGCCACATTAATTGTGTACGAAAAGTATTTCTTTGTTGTACACTGTATCAACCGCAAAACAATACCTGCTCCAGCGCCAAAGTATTGCTTTCTTTTCTTCTTCCAATATGGTTTTGTCTGTTTCATACTCCATTTCACCCGTGAAGGAAATGCACCAGTCCATGTGTTCCCTAGAACCTTTTCCCATTCCTCCGGTCAACATCTTGTAGCAGTTGACCTTATCCCCAGCTTTCCTCAATATAAAAGGCAGCACCCTCCGGTTACATACGGAGGGTACTGTTTTTTCTTAATCTGCAGCTAGAAGATACTAAATCAGGTTTGAAAGAGTCATTTTGCGTTCATGTTCGGCAGCACATCGGGAGGGATAGGACAGGAATAAGGCTTTCCTCCCGTTTTGTCAATAAATTCCCGATGGGCAGCTTCGGAAATCTCGGGATTTTCAAATATTTTTTGTCCAGCATAAGCCAGTACCTTTGCCGCATACAGCATACCTTTGACTGCCGTTCCACTTTTACCCTGGGCAACCATTTGCCAGGAATGTGCCGGAGTACCCGGCGCAAAGCAGGCGCCGATAAATTGACCGGTGGGAACTACGTGGCTGCAGTCACCTACATCAGAGGACCCCGGAATATCCATATCCTCGTGATGGTATTCCACCACAAAATTGGCCATGGGGAGCATTTTATACTTCTGAGCCAGTACCGCCTTTTCAGGATCTCTTATGCCCATTAAGGATAGATCAGTGCTTGGGTCGATGTGCTGGTATGTTTCCTTGATCGCTTGAGCAAATTCCAACTCTTCCGGCGTATATTGCGGCAGCGGAACGGCACAAAGGCTTTCATACAGCAGCTGTTCCAATACAGAATTGGACAGAATGTTGGAGCACGCTTTGTCAAAAACAACTTCAACCTGGGTTTCGGTCATAAGCGCGGCACCCTGTGCAATCTTACATACACGGTCATACAGAGCTTTGACTTTTTCCGAGGTAGTGGAGCGAATCAAGTACAGTACTTCGGCGTGGTTTTGCACCACATTTGGGGAGATACCACCAGTATCTGTAACCGCATAATGCAGACGATCGGTCGGCTCGATATGCTCCCGCATGTAATTGGCACCAACATTCATAAGCTCAACTGCATCCAATGCGCTGCGTCCCAGATAAGGGGTAGCGGCCGCATGCGAAGAAATTCCTTTAAAACGGAAATAAGCCTGGCAATTCGCCTGCATTGAACCGGTTACCACAGCATTTCCGCCACCAGGATGCCAAGTTAGAGCCAGGTCCAGGGCATCAAAGACACCGGCCCGCGCCAGGTATGTCTTTCCGGACCCGCCTTCCTCTGCAGGACATCCAATCAGGATGATGGTTCCTGATAGTTTGTGTTCGGCTAAATAGTCCCGCAGCATAAGCGCTGCACCGACCGAGGCGGTGCCCAACAAGTTGTGGCCGCATCCATGACCGTTTTCGATCCCCTCCCGGGGACAAGGAACGGCGATGTCCGCACACTGACTCAGTCCCGATAGAGCGTCAAATTCAGCGAGCAATCCAATTACGGGGTGTCCGTTTCCAATCGTTGCGGTAAAGGCCGTGTCCATTCCTGCCAGACCGACTTCCACAGAAAAACCTTCGTTTCGTAAAAGATCGATCATAGCCTGAGCAGAACGGTACTCACAGAATTTCAACTCTGAAAAATCCCATATATTACAGTTCAGTTCCGTGAGAAGCTGTGTGTATTTTTCCATCGTGATGCGCCTCCATCCACAGGAAAACAGGATCAGTTACCCTTAAAGCTTTTTCCGAAAAACATCCGGCTGGTGATTACCGCAAAGGCAAAGGAAATCAAGGCGATACCAAAGGCTACCGCAGCGGTGACCATTGCTCCGGCATTTAGCGGGAGAACAACAAAAAGATTTAACATGGCAAAGAAAATGATTCCGCTGATGGTGTAGGACAGGGAGTAGTTGGCCAAAGCGGGACTTTCCAGGTCAGGATCACATACACGCAGAAGCAGTACCCCGGTAAGAAATACGCCAGTAGACATTCCAAATGTAGCGATCATCTGCTCAAACCAATATCCTTTGAGCAAAAGTTTGCTGAGGAAAAACAAGCTGAGCGCAGTAATGATGTAGCCGAGTGTTACCATAACAAGAATGGGTACAATATAGGTTGCCACCGCTTTAATGGGAAGACTGGCAATCGCTGCGATGACGGCAAACTCGGTAAACGAACTGGAAATCTTGCTTTTGACTTTGCTGTCTACAAGATAGTTGATTTTCAGCTTGCACATGATCCCCCAAATCAGGAACATGATAATCATACCATACGCCCATACAGAGATATCAGACAGCACCGGAATTCCCTTAACCAGCTTTAGAACCAGATAGGCCAGTCCACAGGCGAGAAAAATCAATGCAGCATGAAAAGCCATTGTATCAATGGAGGAAGACATGGTGGTCTCACGGCCCAGAGAGGCTTGTTTATGGATATCCTTTTCAAAGCCGCGGCGAATCGGCTCCGGAATATCGGCGGGCTTTTTTAACAGAGCTGTCTGTCCATGACGGGCAGCCCAGTTGATCATCAAGATACCAATCAGGATACCGCCTACGATGCCAAAGGTTGCAGTTGTAGTGGCCACTCCCTGAGAAATCTCCCAGTAGGGCAGATTCAGCTCAGAGAGCATATTGCCCAGTGTACCAGCCGTTCCGTGTCCGCCTACAAAACCAATCGCGAGCTCGATGCCGAACACATGATACAAATCGTATAGATTGGAAAAACAAGCTTGAGTCAAGTAGCCGATCACAAATTGAATCATGGATACGCCAAACCCGATTCCGAGCAGGGGAAGTACATTTTTTAAAACCTCGGGATCATCACCACCTGTTCCCCGGCCAATGGTCAGTCCAAGCGGTACTGCTGCCACCACGGGGACGATCAATACACCGGGCAGCAGGGAGTAAACAGAAAACCATTCTGAAGGGACGGGAAGAATATCCAGACATTGAGGGCCAAAAATCAGCAGAAGAAAACCACCAATGACAGAGGCCGGAATAAACGCTTTTTGTAAAATCTTTACTTTTGCACGCAAAAATACTCCTAGAAGCAGAAATGCTCCCAACAAAGCCATGCTTTTGAGGAAATCGGTTAACATTGCGGATGTCATATCAAAATCTCCCTCTTACAAATTCATAGTTTTGAATATTGCTCAGATGAAGATATATCCAGTTCAATGTCAACATAGCATTTTTCCAGAAAAGTCAATGAAATAACTATGTTTATGTTGCGATTCAATCAGGTCGTATTACATTCTTTTCTAAAAAGCAACCGGAAGGCTGCGTTCAAAACGGAAAAGATGCTATGGGACCTCAGGCATTCACAGGCCTTACTACCACCCTAAAGGCAGGAACCATTCATATATCTTCAGCGTTTAGCGATATCCAGTTTGGGTATGTCAGGTGTCCTGTGAAGGCTGCGGGTATCCCCGAACCTCAGGTGTGAAAATTTGCTTTGCAGCTTTGAAATGTAACTCGATCAGTCTTCGCATATTTCTTTTGCCAACTGCGAGATCGTCTTGTTCAACAACGGATGCCGTTTATTGGGCGCAATCTCCCGCAGGGGCTTGAGCACAAAGTCGCGCAGATGCATTTCCACATGGGGGATAATCAGATCATCCGTTTCCAGAACCAGATCGTCGTACATCAAAATATCCAGATCCAATGTTCTGGGTCCCCAACGGATGATCCGTTCCCGATGGGCCGCCTGTTCAATTTCATGCATCCGATCCAGCAGTTCCTGCGGCGGAAGGAATGTCTGAAGCATCAGGCAGGCATTTAAAAAGTCATCCTGCTCTACCCCGCCGTAGGGTTTGGTCACCAGGAAGGACGAAACCTTCTGCACGCGGCAGCCCCGAATCTGATCCAGCGATTGGATTGCCATGTTCAGGTAACCAGCCTTGTCCCCCATATTGGATCCAAGGCCCAGGTAGGCAGTGTGCCAGAACCGGGTGATCTTCACAGAAACGGTTTCCAACGGCAGACCTACGGGCGCCCAGGGCTTCTTCAGCTCCAGCGTTACCCCCTTCAGCAGAGGGTATTGCAGCAGCAGCTCTTCCGCCAGGTGTTCTGCGGCGGCTTCAATCAGCTTGAAGGTATTCTGCTTCATATAATTGGTCATGAAGCTGCTGATTTCACCATAATGGACGGATTGTTCCAGACAGTCAGATCGCCCGGCGGGTCTGGAATCCACATACATAACAAGCGAAATCAGAAATTTCTGACCAAGACGGGTTTCCTCCGGAAAAACGCCGTGATTTGCAAAAATTTCGAGATTTTCCACATGAATCTCATCATAGCCCATAGTATTCATCTCTCTCACCGCCCCTCACGCATGATCGCCTGAGTCATACGAATGGCCCGGAGATTCTCTTTTACATCGTGGACACGGACAAAAGAAGCCTTCTTTTCCACGCCGATCACCGTCGTTACCATAGTGCCTTCCACCCGCTGGTCGGTAGGAAGATCCAGTGCACGGCCAATGGTGCCTTTTCGGGAGGTGGCCAGCAGCACAGGATACCCCAGCTCCACCAGACGCTCCAAATGCCAGATCGCAGTCAGATTATGCTCATAGGTCTTTCCAAAGCCGACACCCGGGTCCAGAATGATCTTGTCGTCCGCAATACCTGCACTCTTGGCAATGGTCAGAGAATCCCGCATATCCTGGCACATATCGTCTAAAAAGTTGTCATATTCCGGCTTTTCACGGTTATGCATCAGGCAGCACGGAACCTGATACTGGGCGATCAGTTCCGCTACCTTTCGGTCGTATTTCAGACCCCAGATGTCGTTGACCAGGTCGGCCCCCGCTTTCAAAGCTGCTTCTACCACCTGACTTTTATAGCTGTCGATGGACACCGGAATGTCAAAATTGCTTTTGACCATTTCAATGACCGGCAGCACCCGGTCAATTTCCTCCTGGTCGCTGATCTGGACATGTCCGGGGCGGGTCGATTCACCGCCGATATCAATAATGGAGGCTCCCTCCGCGATCATCTGAGCGGTATGCTGTTTGGCTGCCTCCAGATTATTCCATTTTCCGCCATCGGAAAAGGAGTCGGGCGTCACATTGAGGATGCCCATGACATAGCAGTCATTTTCCACGTCAAACAGACGGTTTCCTATTTTCATCATGTTACCATGCTCCTATTGTATTATCGGGTCAGAGTAAGGTTTTTCTTTTCCGCGCTCCAGTTGCACTCCTGACAGGCAGCACAAAACAGACAAGTCCTCGAGGCCTTGTCTGCACGATAAATTAGTCCTGCTAAACCGTTAGCTGTACCAGTCTCCTGTACCCTGTGCTGCAAAATCGCGCCGAGAATCCGTTCCCGTTCTTCTTTGGCAAACCCACAGTCTTTCAAAATACCTTCCGCCTCCATGGCGCTTGCCTGTTCATGTGGGATTCCTCTCGTATACTGAAGATGCCGGCCAATGTCATGCAGCAAAGCAGCGGCGTAGATCTCCTCTTTTGCCAGCCCCAGGCCGTTTTCCAGATTTTCTATGTAGGCGATCCTGGCCACATCTAAAAAGTGCGTTGTATCATGCCTGCAAAAGATACGGTCCTGTTCCAATACACGAATTTGTTCCATACACTCTTTCCAGCGTGGATGAGCGCAGATTTGATTGATTCGATCCATCCCTATTATCTGCGCTCCAGCATCCGGTAAAAGTTATTTTGGAGTGTCTCATTGTTGTCAAATACGCCTCTGGTAACCACGGTGACCGTTTTTGTACCGGGCTTCTTCACTCCACGCATGGTCATGCACATATGCTCTGCTTCAATGAGGACCATCACACCCTGAGGCTTTAATTCTTCCATAAATACATCCGCTACCTGGGTGGTAAGACGCTCCTGGAGCTGGAATCGCTTTGCAAACACCTCAAGCGTGCGGGCAATTTTGCTCAAGCCCACAACTTCCCCGTTGGGAATGTAGGCAATGGCCGCCGTACCATAGAAGGGCAGCATATGGTGCTCACAAAAGGAATAGAAATGGATGTCCTTCTCAATGACCATGTCATTGTTGTCTACATGAAAGCGCTTCTGCAGATGTTTGGCTGCATCATCCGTATAGCCGCCAGCCAGTTCCTCATACATTCTCGCAATACGGTCAGGGGTCTCCAAAAGACCCTCACGCGTAATATCTTCTCCGATTCCTTCCAGAATCAGTTTAACTCCCTCTTTGATCATTTCACTGTTCATTGTTGACCCCTCCGTTTAAAACTTCCTTTTCTGCCTCACCGAGGAACGAAAGAGAACCGAAAATAATAATAATGTCCTCTTTATCCGCCCGTTCCAGACTCATTTTTACCGCCTGTGCGATACTTTCTGCGGCCTGGACGTGGGAATTGACGCCCCGGACCGCCTGGCACAGGGCCTGGGCCGGAAGCGCTCTGGGGTTATGCGGGGTTTCCACCGTAATGATATCCTCCGCCAAAGGCGCAGTCAGTTCGATTACAGTTTGAACATCCTTATCTTTAAACATCCCCATAATATAGTGAAGCTTTTTACCGGGGAAGTAGAGTTCCAGAGACTGCTTCAATTCCTGCGCAGCTCCGGGATTATGCGCCCCGTCGATAATAACCACCGGGTCCCGACGCAGCAGGGTAAATCTTCCCCGCCAGACCGTATTCAGCATACCCGCACGAACCTGCTCGTCCGAGAGCTGGTAGCCGGCTTCGCGCAGAGCCTCAACCGCTTCCAGCGCCAGAGCAGCATTCTGGATCTGGTAGCTGCCGGCCAGACGAATCTGGACATTCACCCATGCTTTATAAGAAAAGCTTTGTAGGTCATATCCATAGCGAATGTCACGCAGCTGTGTGGGATCGACTGTGCGGAGGGAGCAGCTCTTTTCTTTGCAGGTATCGGCAATGACTTTGCCTGCCTCCGGCTGTTGGGCTGCTGATACGACCAAGGTGTTGGGCTTAATAATCCCAGCCTTCTGTTGGGCGATTTTTTCCAGGGTATCTCCCAGACAATCCATGTGATCCATGCTGATGGAGGCGATCACCTCTATCACAGGAGTCCGGATCACATTGGTAGCGTCCAGTAAACCACCCAACCCAGTTTCCAGGGTAACAATGTCACAGTGCTTTTCCTTAAAGTATAGGAAAGCCAGTGCCGTTTCAATTTCAAAGGCGGTTGGGCCGGCCAGACCGGCGGTTTTCATGTCCTCCACTGCTGCTGCAATTTTTGTGACATGACGGGCCAGCGCATCTTTCTCAATGTATTCCTGGTCGACCTGGATTCGCTCACGATAGGAAAACAGCGTGGGAGAGATGTAGCGGCCGGTTCGGTATCCCGCACCAGACAGTACCGTTGAAAGATACGCCAGCACAGACCCTTTTCCATTGGTTCCGGAAATGTGGATGAACTTTAGGTCATCCTGGGGATTTCCCAGTCTGTCAAGCAGTTCTTTCATGCTCTCCAAGCCAAGCACACTTCCGTATTTGGATATTTCATCCAAATATACTCTTGCTTCTGTGTAATTCATACTACTCCTATCCGAGACAAAATTTTGCCTCTAAAGTTGTCGAGGGACATTATATTCCAGCCCAATATGTATTGCAATAAAAGATTTAAAGAATACTTCTCAATATCTTTTGCAATTTTACATCTAATTGGAAACTGAGCATTAGTGTAAGGATTTCTATTATCCCGGTCTGATCCAGTACAGCGACGCAGGAAAGATTTCCCGCTTCATTCAGTCCGCTATGACTTAGCTCACCAAAAGGGCCACATTTCTGCTGAGGCAAATGATCTTATGAACCCCCGGACGCCGTGCCTCAGGAGATGTTGGATTCCGCGCTGCCCTTCCTCAAGTAGATAGTCGCGTAAGCGGCGCAAGGGGTGCAGCCCCTTGTTGCGGCAAAGCCGCCATAGAAGTGGACGGTACACCGTTGGTATTTGGCCTCAGGAAACACCTCTCCCACGGCTTCCAGCATACCAAGACACTTATCTCCAACGATGAGTTTCACGCCATCCAGACCCACTTCCTCGTGGGTTTTCTCCCTTGGTTTCGTCATAGCTGGTCGTTCCTTTCTGCTTATGGAAAAAAGAAAAGAGCTGCCGTTTTCTGCGCGAAAATAGCTGCTCTTAGTGGCATAATATTCGGTTTTATTCTCCGTATACAATTAGCTGTGTAATGCCGTCGCTATTCATATAAACGCTTTGGCATTCTCCCGAAGTGGCCAAAGTACCATCTTCGTTGTGGGTGATTGTGAGAAAATCGATACGCCACATATCAGCATTACTATCATAATATTCGCTTGTTGCGTTATATTCAATCGTGCATTCGTTCTTTGCTCTTTCCACCGCTGCATTTTGATTATCAATCGGATAAGTATCAATATTTACAAATGCATTTGGATTCACTCCAGGGTCTCCATCTTTGTATATTGCAACATCTTCTTCGTATGAAAAACTCGCCAAAGATTGATTAGCCGGCTCATTTTGCTGATTACATGCCATTAAAGATACGCTAAGTATGAAAGCCATAATTAAAAGGCTATATTTTTTCATAGGGACACCCTCCTTTTATAATTTTTCTCATTCATATAGGCAAAAATTGAAAATATTTCTTTCTTCTCTATCATTATAAGTATAGTACAAAACCATGAATAAATCTACAATTTTAGCCTATCAGAAACATTTTTCTAGCAGGTTGTCGCGCCGCTTCCCGCCGTTCCTCGCTGTAAGGGGCGGTCAGACGGAAAGAGAACCGACCTGTCTCAATGTCAAACTCCATGCAGCCCGTTTCCGGGTCTGCGTCAGCCTGGCGGCACATATGGGGGTGCTGCTTGGGGGGCTGCTCTGCGTAGGTGGCAAGCCGCTTCTTCAAGGCGGTGTTGTGGGTGCAAAAATGGATAAGGGGATCTTTCTCGTCAAACCAAATGTCGATGGTCTTTTCCTGCTTGGCTTGCTTCTGCTCCTGCTGCTCTTTCCATTGTCTGCGTTTCTTTTCCATATAGCGTCGATTGTAGGTAGAGTTGTTATCTTTGTTATTACTGTACTAAAATCAACCAGGACATGGTCAAGCAACCATTGACGGACCTGTTGCCCAAGATAAAGGCTTGCAATATGTTATCTGCTTCTAACGGCGGGATGCCTGTACTATCACCGCTCCGACCGTGTGGAAACCGACCACACAATCAGCCACAGACAGGCGCGGAACAGCCGGAACACCTGTCTTTCAAAAGTGTTGGAAAGTAATCTGTCTGGAGTAAAAATAGCTATAAACAAACGAAAAATATTAGAAAAAGTCAAAGACCAGCGTTGACGTGCGGGAGGTCACAGGTTCAAGTCCTGTATCGTCCACCAGGTTCGAGCCCTGGAACCACAATGGTTCCAGGGCTTTTTTGCATTTTCCCGGCCGGATTTTCCCTTATTTTTTCCCTTATGAGCCGGAAACAGCTCGAATGAGCTGCTCCATCCGGTCGGCGCTCTGCCGGCGCATGCGCTCGGTCACATGGCCGTAGACGTCCAGCGTAAAGGATGCGGCGTGGTGGCCCAGATTTTCCTGGACGGTCTTGATGTCATCCCCACTCTCCAATGCTAGAACGGCGTAGGTGTGCCGCAGGTCGTGAAAGCGGGCCTGGGGGCAGCCGATGGAGGCCACGATGCGCTTAAAGCAGTCGTAGACGGTGCGGTAGGAGAGACGCTCCCCCAGCTCATTGGTGAAGACAAGCCCGGTGTCCGCCCAGCCGGGGCCGACGGCAAGGCGCTGTTCGGTCTGCTCCCGCTGACGGCGGCGCAGGAGAGACAGGACAGAAGGGGCTACGGTCACAACGCGGGACTTGTTGCTTTTAGGTGGTGAAAAATAGTAGGTTCCTCCTTTTTCCTGGCTGCGCCGCAGCTGCTTGTCTACCAGAATGGTGCCGCGCTGAAAGTCGATGCAGTCCCACATCAGCCCCAGGATTTCTCCCTCCCGCAGTCCGGTGAACAGGGCTACCTTGTAGAGGATTTCGTGGCGGTGGCCCTCCACGGCGGCCAGAAAGTGAGTAATCTGCTCCCCCTCCAGGGGCTGGATCTGCTTGCGGGTGATCCGGGGCAGGGTGCAGGCGTCGGAGGGATTGAAGCGCAGGAAACCCAGAGCTACCGCCTGTTGGAGAGCCTGATGCAGGACACCGTGAATGTTCTTCACCGTTTTTGGGGATAGACCATCCTGGCCTTGATTGGGCTGGGTCAGTTGGTTGTAGAAATGCTGAATGGTTGGTGTGGACAGCGCCTCCAGCTTGACGGCACCCAGCGCGGGCTTGAGGTAGAGCCGGATGTTTTCCCGGTAAAGATGCGCAGTGGAGGGCTTTACGCCGCCCAGATAGTCTGCTGCCCAACGATCCAGCCATTGGCCCAATGTAAGTCTGCTGGGCTCGTGGTAAGTCCCCAGGTCTAGCTCCTGTGTGATCTGGCGCAGCTTCTGCATCACCTCCCGTTGCGTCTTCCCCGTGACAGAGCGCTGAATCTGCCGCCCTGTGCCGGGGTGGTAGCCGACGGTGCATCGGCCCTCCCAGTAGGTGTAGTTCTTTCCGTTCCGGTAAATCGTCTTTTTTCGAATAGATCCTGAGCCGGAGGCATTGCGCCCGGAAGATGTTGCTCTTGCCATGGGAATCATCTCCTTTCAAAATGAAGGTTAAGAGTAGGGGGTGGATACTGTACCCATCCCCTGTCAGGAATTAGGTCGATTCGCCCAGGTACTGGATGAGCGCATGGCGGGGAATGCGGATTTTGTAGCCGACCCGGATGGATTGAATCTGCCCAGAGCGGATCAGCTCATAGACAACGCTGCGGCCCACATGCAGGATGCTTGCAAGGTCATCCACCTTGAGAACCAGAGGGATCTGGTTGATGTCCGAGTAAATAGCAGGGTTCTCCATAATAGTAGTTCCTCCTTTGTATTGTTAATCACGCGGCCGATTGGCCGGTGCGTCGGCGGTATTTCGTGTGCTGCCCTGAGCCCGAAACCCGGACCTGGGCCCGGAAGAAAGCTTGCACATCCGGGTGCTTCTTGGCCTCCTTGAACTGACTTTGACTCAACCCGGTTTGGGCTCGGATGATTCCCGGCGTCACTTCGGAGCCATCCCATTCGTTCTGCAGCCAGGCTAGCAGTACGGCGGCGTGCGTGGCGCTGCCCTTGTAGACGCGGGCGGCAGCCAGGGCAGTTCGGCAGGCCTGAGGAACGTCTCGAACCTCCTGAAGCTGGCAGCCGGGCAGCGATTGTTCCACATAGGATAGCATGCCATTCGGGGGTTGGAACAGCCAGGCCTCAATTGGTGTGTCCTCTCCGTGCCGTCGCAGAGCGCTTCGGAACAGCAGCTGAACCAAGTCCCGGG
>OGGQ01003316.1_pt1 | contig 15267 bp, 14 predicted proteins | sample 1571191 | NCBI WGS metagenome assembly OGGQ01 (sample SAMEA2582061, study PRJEB24529) | metagenome | biome: Human gut stool | place: China | collected 2011
CTGAGCGAGTGATCGAACAATAAGAGGATTGTTTATATAAAAAGTCATTTATAAGACAGTCCGCTTGTCCGGGCTGTTCTTTTTTTCGCGGAAAACATACAATGCAGCGATAGATATTAGCTGTTTTGGAAATTTTCGCTCCATCGAAGAAAGGGAAAAACAAAAGAATGGAAAACAAAGAAAAAATCTTATTTACTTCCGAATCTGTAACTGAAGGTCATCCGGATAAAATCTGTGATGCCATTTCTGATGCCATCCTGGATGCTCTGATCGCACAGGATCCGATGAGCCGTGTAGCCTGCGAGACTGCAACTACAACAGGTCTTGTTCTGGTTATGGGTGAGATCACTTCCAAGGCAAATATCGATATCCAGTCAATCGTAAGAGAGACAATCCGCGAGATTGGTTATACTCGTGGAAAATTCGGATTCGATGCTGATACATGTGCGGTAATCACAGCACTTGATAAACAGTCTGCTGATATTGCAATGGGTGTTGATAAAGCACTTGAGCAGAAAGAGAATCAGATGGATGAGGACGAGCTTGACTCTATTGGAGCTGGTGACCAGGGAATCCAGTTTGGTTATGCTTCCAACGAGACAGAAGAATACATGCCATACGCAATCAACATGGCACACAAACTTTCCCGTCAGCTGACAAAAGTCCGTAAAGATGGCACTCTGAAATATTTAAGACCAGATGGAAAAACTCAGGTAACAGTTGAGTATGATAAGAATGGAAAACCAAGCCGTATTGATGCAGTAGTTTGCTCCACTCAGCATGACCCGGATGTTACACAGGAGCAGATCCATGCGGACATCAAGAAATATGTATTTGATGAGATCATCCCGGCAGACATGGTAGATGAGGATACGAAATACTTTATCAACCCGACCGGACGTTTCGTTATCGGTGGACCAAACGGCGACAGCGGTCTTACAGGACGTAAGATCATTGTTGATACTTATGGCGGAACAGGACGTCACGGCGGCGGTGCCTTCTCCGGAAAAGACTGCACAAAGGTTGACCGTTCTGCAGCTTATGCAGCACGTTATGTTGCAAAGAACATTGTTGCAGCAGGTCTTGCTGACAAGTGCGAGATCCAGCTGTCCTATGCCATCGGCGTGGCGCAGCCTACATCCGTCATGGTGGATACCTTCGGTACCGGTAAAGTAGCGGACGAGCGTCTGGTGGAGATTATCCGCGAGCACTTTGACTTGCGCCCGGCAGGGATTATCAAAATGCTCAACCTGCGCAGACCCATCTATAAACAGACGGCGGCTTACGGTCATTTTGGCCGCAATGACCTGGATCTTCCCTGGGAACGTCTGGATAAGGTGGATATGTTAAAAAGCTGTTTATAAATAGAAACTGTTACGTTTTTATCAAGGTGTGCAGAAATCAGGTAAGAACCTCACGGGGAGGCGTTCTTACCTGATTTTTATTTGCCTTAGAGCAAAAGCTGCCCACATTTATTAAAGAAAAGTTCAGGCGCTGTTTCGGCTGATTCCGGACTTTGCCGGGGGAATTGCCGCTATGTGACCCGCGTGTGACAATCAGCGTATATAATGAAGTCAAGAGTGGAGCCAGTATGAAATTTTGTAGATAAGGAGTATGAGCCGTGAAAAAGAAAATGATACTTATGAGCATAGCAGCGATCCTTTTTATTACGTCCTGTGTAGGAGGTGCTCTGGCATTTTTCAGCGCCACATCGGACCAGACAAAAAACAATATCACGACTGAAAACCTGAGCGTGAAATTAGTGGAGGAGGGGAAGGAAGCGGAGCCGGCAATGGACAAAGCCGGTACGGACCTCTCGTTTATTATGCCGGGCGATACGGTAGAGTACTCATTGGCCGGAACCAATGATGGGTATTACGATCTGTATCTGCGCGTACGCTTGACAAAATACTGGGTGGACGGCAGCAGCGAAAAGGTGACTGAGGCGGATGCCGGACAGATCGCCCTTCTTACGGACGACAATATGGATTCGAACTGGATCATCTGGGACGATGACGAGTATGGGGAAGAGATAACAATGTTTTACCGCTATCCGCTTAAGGCGGGTGAATCCACCTCCAGCTTATTCAACGCTCTGCAGATCGGCAATATCCCCAGCACCGAGCAGCATATATACGCGGGCCTGACAGCACATCTGCAGGCGGATGCCGACGCGATTCAGGTGGTAGGCGCTAAGGACGCGATGATGGACGAATGGGGACTGGATGTAACAATCGGCAGTGACGGGCGTCTGGAAAGCGTAGAAGAATAAGGTGCGTGCGAAAGCAGTGAGGAGGATATAAGGATGAAGAAACGTTTGATGATGATAGGCATGGTAATGATGCTGGTATTTGGAACCTGCATGACGAGCTATGCGAGCAGCGCGGCCTCCACACCGGCGGTGACCTTTACGGGGGACGCAAAGGAATATTTCCAGTTCGCGGGGAATACGGACGATTTCGCACAGGAATTTAAGGGAATGCTCCCCGGAGAACCCAGAACACAGCAGTTCGTTTTGAGCAACAAAGACCAGCGTGAGATGAAATTCTACATCCAGACGGATGTTGCCAAGGATTTGTCGGAAGACAACCAGGCAAAAAACGCGGTATACGATATAGTATTTGAAGCCGGCGGAGAGACCATTTATCAGGGAACCATCGGCGGAGAAAACGGCGGGCTTACGGATCTGTCCGACGGCGCAATGGGAGGAAGAATCCTTCTGGCGACACTAAAAAAAGGTGAAACGCAGACGGTGAATATGACGATCTCTGCGGACGGGACGGCAATGGGAAATGACTATCAGAATTCGGATGCCGAAATCCTGTTCCAGTTCAGCGTACAGTATGATGAGATCCCCACACCGGAGCCTACGGTTGTGCGCAAGGTGGTACAGAAGGTCGGTGAAACCACCGTGCAGGTCGTGGATGTGATCAAACAGACCACACAGCAGGTAATGGCCGGAGTTCATACGGGAGATCCTACAAGCATAGCGGCGCTGGCCGCAGTGCTGGCGGCGTGTGCGGCTGTGATTGTATTTATAGTTGTTAAGAGGAGAAAGAAAACGGAGGAGAAGTCATGAGGAAAGCGGGAAAGAAATGGATGAGCAGACTGTTTAGCACCGCTGTGGCATTACTGATTACGGTGCTGCTGTTTCCGGGACTGCGCGCAGAGGCATCCGGTGACGGCTCCCAAAGGATCTATGATGTAGTATTCCGTTCAGGAAATAAGGGAACCTTTCAGGTAAATGTGGAAGGAACGGAGCTTAAGGCAGGGGAGAGCGCAACCCTGGCTGACGGAACCGTAGTGACGATGAATAATGACCAGACCAAGGTTGTATATAAAGTAGTTTATGGCGCGGCTTTTCCGGATCTGCCCACCGTGGTGCCGGCTGCCGGCTATGTGGTGAATACGGCAGAATGGGACGCCGCTGCCACACCTGCCTCAGTGGAAGGCAAGGAAGAGATGGTGGCCAAGTATCTGCGCCTGGTGGACGGTGTGGAATATACCGTGAAGTATGTGGATGAAAACGGCGTGGACGTAGCGTCTCCTGTTATAGCTACCGCCAATAAAGGCGATACCATAACTGCAAGAGCCAAATCTGTATCCGGCTATTATGCGGATGGCGCTGTGAAGACGCTGGAAGTGACTGGTGAAGGCTTGAGCGTATCATTTGTATATAAGTTAACGAACCCGCCTTCAGGCGGCACGATCGAGCAGATCGTGGAAGAGGTGATCCCCGGTGGCACGGTCATTCGTGAAAATGTGATCGAGCAGGTGGTTCCAGGGCAACCGGTAGCGCCGGTTACTCCTCCCGTTACGCCTGTTAATCCAGCGCCTGTAACGCCTGTAACACCCGAACCGGAAGTGAATATCCCGGAGCCGGAGGTCCCTCTGGCTCCCGAACCTGAAACCTCACAGGGCCAGGAAACACAGCCCACAGAGAATCAGGAAAGTCAGGGAGGGGAAGTGGATATCACAGAACCTGAAGTTCCTATGGCAGAACAGCCGGATGTTGCATCCGAATCCAATCTGCCGCTGTATCTGGCGGGAGGCGCAGCGGTGCTCGCAGCAATATTGGCAGCTGCCTGGTTCCTGATAGCAAAGAAAAAACAGAAACCTGAAGCATAGATGACAAAAATCCAATTGGGGCTGCACCTGATTGGATTTTTGAGGATAAAGGAGACGATGAAGTGGAAAAACATGCGGTAGTATATCCTGCGGGCGGCCTGCGGATATGTGTGGACAGCTATCAAAATGGCCGGATGGAAGGACGGGTATACAGCCCCCTGTCAACAGGTCCTATTTGTTTTTATGACTATAATGAACTGCTTTTGCAGACGGACCGCATGTTCGATCGTGCGGGATATCCGCAGGGATATCAGGTAAAGCGGCAGTTTACCGGTGAAGCGGATAAGGTTGCCTTTAACATTAAGCCTAAGATCATGCTGAGGGCGGAAGAAATCATCGGACAGTGCGGTAAGACAGCGACCTTCGACATAGTGATCAGGACGCGCCAGCACAGCAGCTGGCAGGGCGGGCTGTATAACAGAAGCACGAAAAAATATGAGGTATTTGACGGGGATCTGCAGCTTTTGTATTGCCTTGAACGCTGCCTGAATATGACTTTGGAAAAAAACGAAGCCAAAAATGCCACTGTGACCGCTATGTGACTGAGACTTGGTATAGTACAGGTAAGTAATGTGAAATAGGTATCAGAAACCGGTTCAATCAGCATAAGGTTTCAAAGATAAGCACCGAGCCTGCGGACAGTCAGAGCGAGGACGTACCGTTATAAACCGCGGAGGTCAGATATGAAAAAAGAACGAAACAGGGATAATAGAGTGGGCAGAGGAGGAAAAAGAATGAAATTCAGATTTAAAAAGAGCATTTTACCGATCATCCTGTGCCTGGCACTGATCATTACCGTTTTGCCTAACGTCAATGATATCGTGCGGGCATCCGGAGATGAAGGAACTGCTGCCGTATCAGGCAATGAGCTGAACGGTACAGAGCCGACGGATCCGGGCAACGAAAGTTCTGTTCTGTCGCTGCAGTCATCTGCGCCGGCAGCCGCTCCTTCGGAGAGCAGCCAGGAACCCTCGTCATCTTCCGATGAAAGTTCTGCAGCCGTAACGGGCGGCGCAAAAGGGAACGATGTGACATCCGGTTCTGATGAAAGCACACAGGCAGCAACAGAAGGAAGTTCCGAAGCCTCTACGGATCGTTCGGCAGAGGATCCGGACGGAAGCATATCCGGAAATGCTGTGGATGAAACGGGTTCTGTATCCGGCAATGAGCTTCCGAGCGTATCCGGCAACGAGATTCCCGGGGAGAGCAAGACAGAATTCGTATATGAGGACGGCACGATCCGTGTGACGGCCACTCTTTCCTCTCCTGATATTCTTCCGGCAGGTGCAGAGCTGAAGGTGGTTCCGGTTAACAGCGGAGCTGAGTATGACAAGGCCGCAGAGCTGGTTGCTGCAAAAGCGCAGGAGCAGGAAGCGGATGTCCACGATATGATGGCATATGATATCAGCTTTGTGAAAGACGGCAAAGAGGTGGAACCTGCCGGCAAGGTCTCTGTCAGTATGGAATTCGTCCAGAAGGTTGCCCTTGCAGCGATGGAAGAGGAAACCACTGAGCTGAACGTTTATCATATGGAAGACAGTGAGACCGTGACAGACGTGGAAGCAACTGTGGAAACCACGGATGAAGGGATTGAGAAGGTTGAGTTCGAGACCGAGAGCTTTTCAATGTATATCATCTCTGTGGTCGGGACAGTGCCGGCTTATACCAGCCAGTTAACCAGCGGTAATTATGTGAATGTATGGACAGAGAATGATTTTTCACAGGTAAATGGATTTACAAAGGACAGATATCATCTGGTTGTCCGTGTGATTGACGCAGATACAAATAATGTGCTGGAAACACAGCCTTCGAGAGGATATTTTCAGAAGCAGGGAGAAGAAACCGGTGATATCAGCATATCGGTGCCTGAAAACATTAATTATGAGCTGGTAAAGGCAGTACGTTATTACAGAGGATATGAGGGGCGCGGTGAAATAGACGGTGAGCGCACCATGGAACCCGGCTCTGATGGCACGATCAGCAATGGCGGCTGGGATATGAAAAAATATGAGGCTGGAAAATATGACAGCGACAGCAAGAAAAGGCTGAACTATCTGGACATCTATGTAAAAGCATACAGCGCCGAAACAAGCGTTACCGTAGAACATGAACACGCGGACGGATCAGTTGATACAGAAAACTATCAGATCAGCAGGACCGGAAGCGCGGATATACCGTTTCGGCCGGCTGCCGGTGAATCTTATGATATCATCACGGTGAGCAACGGCGATTTTGACAGCAATGTTGCCCTCAAAGCTGACGGAAGCGGAATCACGGTAACGGGCAGCCGCAGGATCAACGGTGTGGTTATAAGAATACGCTACACCAAGCCGATGGAAGATACTTTGAAAATTGAAAAGAGCCTGGGCGGTAAAGTAGAGAACACCGCGGAAGACGAGTACAGATGGTGGATTAATTTCGCCATGAGCGGCCAGGCATCCACTGTAAATACCCAGCCTGTGGATGTGCTGTTTGTAATCGACCGTTCCGGAAGCATGAGCAATAAGATCGGAAATCTGAAAAACGCTTTAAACGGTGACGGATCTGCCTCAACACCTGAGGGAAGAACCGGATTTATCTCCGGGATCCTGAATGCCAATGAAAATAACCGTGTTGCGCTTGTGGATTACAGCGGAACCGGTTATGCGGTGGACAGCGTTAACTTCACAAGAGATGAGGAAACGTTAAAATCCCATGTGACCGGATTGAATGCAAACGGAGGCACACAGACCGACAGCGGACTGGAAAAGGCCAAAGAGCTGGTGGCTGCTGTTCCGGAATACCGCACATCCCATAAGATCGTGATACTGCTGACAGACGGTGCGCCCAGCCAGCAGGGGCTGGATGGACGTCCTTACGGAGAAGCGATCAGCGCCAACGAGCAGGCGGATGCAATCAAACAGCTGGGGGCGGAAATATATACAATTAACTATGATATTTCCAGCAGCGGCAGCATATCCGTATCCACTTCACGCAACTCACAGGGACAGTATGAGGGTTCGGCAAGCACGGATGATAACGGTAACAAGAGCTTCATCATAACACCTTCACAGTATGACAGCACGATCGGTGTGGATAACCGCCTGGGCCTTCAGTTCTGGCGGTACGGCAGCAACAGCACAGACTGGTATGCGTCGGCAGATGACTTTATTTCCGGTTTTCTGACGGCTGTGGCCTCAACGGAAGCGAATTATTATACCTCCGGTTCAGGCGAGATCGCTACAATTTTAAATCAGATTCTTGTATCGGTGCTGAACAAACAGATCGCGACAAACGCGACCATTACCGATGTGGCGCACCATGACAATTTCAACCTGTACCTGCCGGGTAACGGCACGGAGCTGGTGGCACAATACCGGGTAGCCGGCGGAGCATGGGTGGATTTGCCCAAATACGACGGCACGGGAACAGCACCTGACAACTATTACAGTCTGGGAGCAGAGCGGACAGTGGATCTGCATTTCGCCAAGGTTGTCGCGGAAGGAACCGAAGTGAGGTTCCAGATAGAGGCAAAACCTGGGGTATACAGCTCGGCGGAGGCCAGTGAAGAAAATCCGGATCTGCTGACAAATGATAAAGCGGAAGTGCACTATACGGATGTGAATGGGGATGCACAGCATCAGACCAGCGAAGATCCGAATTCCTATAAGAACGGCTCCGATCTCACCAGCCCGGAAGTATACATTGAGCCGCCTGCGGCGCCGGTAAATTTCCGCCTTACAAAATCGGTGACCGGCACAGCGGCAGGAAATGCCTCTTATGCGGACGATGAATTTGAATTTGTTGTGGAAAAAACGACTGCTGCCGGCATTACCAGTCAGGAGACGGTAAAACTGAAAGCTGGAGAAGTGAAGATCTTTCCGGCATTTGAAGGAGACCGGTTTACAGTTAAAGAGGTTATTGAGGAAAACGGCAACTATCTGTTAAAGGCGATCCATAAAGACGGCGAGGCCCTGCCGCTTACGGCAGCAACAGCGGAAGTACTGATCGGCAAGACGGATATGACGGTTGAATTTGTCAATGAGTTAAAGATTGACAGCGTAACCGTAAATAAAACGGCAAAATTGATTGGAGCGTGGGAAGACCGCACATATCAGATCAATATAGAAGTATCCGCAGAAGACGTGGAGATCCCGGGAATTACTGAAACAGCAGCATATGATATCGTGCTGGTACTGGATAATTCAGGGAGCATGTGGTCTAACAAAATGGATGGGAATAAAACAAGGATGTCTGCAATGAAGGATGCGGCTAAATTGTTTGTAGATAACATTTTGAAGGATTCGCCGGAAAGCAGAATTGCAGTAGTTTATTATAATTCAAGCAGTTCGACTGCATGCAGATTTATATCAAACGGAACCGATATTAAAGAAGCGATTGACAGCCTGCCTTATAATAACCGTGTTACAAGGCCGGATCTTGGAATGAAAGATGCTGCGGAACTGTTCCGTGATTATAGCACCGACGAAAACAGTAAAGCGGTAGTGTTTTTTACAGATGGTGTGCCATATAGTGGATATGGCAGCGGATCAGGAGAATCATGGAGCAGCGGCACCGGGGAGCTTAGCAGTACGGGATTGGCTAATAAGGCAATTGCCTATGCCGACAGTTTCCGATCCGATTATGATGCAAAAATCTTTGCTGTCGGTGTATTTAAAGGCTTGGATGATAGTACGAAACAAAAAGTCGATGCATATATGACAAACGTAGCTGGCGATGCATCCAGGTACCTCACTGCAGATACCGTGAGCGATTTGGAACTGGCATTCTCTTCTATCGGAAGCTCCATCGTATCTAAAATCGGGAAAGCGGATGTGACGGATGTGCTGGATCCCAGATTTGAACTGGCTCCCGGGGAGAGGGAAAGGCTGATATCTGAAGGCGCGACCGTAAGTGCAGACGGAATGACCGTTACATGGCCGGAATCTACAATTACAGGCGGCGGATTCCACAAAACGATTAAAGTAGTGGCCAGAGAAGAGTTCCTTGGGGGCAACGATGTAACGACCAATGCCCCGGGATCACAGGTAACCATAAACGGAGCGGTTAAGCCGCTGCCGGAGCCCATTGTAAATGTTTATGCAAAATTTGCAGTGGATCCCGAAGAAGAATGGATCTTCCTGGGTGAGAATATTCCTACGGAAGGCGTACAGGAATCCATGTTTGAAGAGCGTTCGGATTACTGGTGCGGTAAGGAAGCAAAGGGAGAGTTCAATTACAACTGGACGGATGCGGACGGGAAGACCATCACGCTGGAAGAAATAGCAAAGAAACGCCCGGAAACGGACCAGGTGTATACGCTGACCGTAACCTTTACCCCATTCACTTCCGGAGAGACCGGAGCGGCAGCTTCCGGCGGCAACAAGGTTACAGCGGTTGATGGGAGCAACACCTATACGATTCACGTGGTCAGCGGCTCTGTGACAGTGGAAAAGAAGATCCTCAAAAAAGATATCAATCTGAATCAGGGAGATCCGATCTTCACCTTCAGCCTGACCAATGAAGATACCGGCAAGGTCCTGTACGGATATGTGCGTTTCAACAAAGAGAAACTGGAAAACATGGAAGCGGATGCTGACGGTTATGTGGCCTTGAGAACAACATTCAGCGGCCTTCCAAAAGGAACCTATACGGTGGAAGAGCTGGACAGCAGCCGTTACGATTTAGACGGCAGCGCGGTGCTTAGCGGAGAGGGCTCTTATCCGGCCAACACGGATTCAGACAGCTTCTTCCTGGGTAGAAAAGCGGACGGCACAAGGGATATCAATTCCAGAGACGGCAAAGCAGTATTCAGCAATAAGAAGACCGGAGATGAATACTTCTCCGATACGGATATTGTGGTGAACCGGTTTACGGTTGAAAACGGAAAAATTGTCATCCGTCCCGAAAAAGTAACTGTGGAAAGCAACTAAGAAAGGTGAGGAAGGCAGGAGGATACGATGAAAAAGATATTGAGAAATAAGAATAACAGAATCTTCATGATAGCCGCAGCTGTTTTCCTTGCCGCAGCGGTGATCGGGGGAGTGACCATGGCGCTGAATCTGGCGCGGGCCTCTTCCCTGACCAACACCTTTTCGGTAGGAAGCGTTGACACAGAGATAGAAGAAAATGTGAACAGCGAGGGGACGAAAGAACCATACGTGAAAAACACGGGAGAGAGCAACTGCCTGGTCCGCATGAGAGCTACGGTTTCACCGGAGGATGCAAAGGTGGAGCTGGAGGGATTTAACGAACTTTGGCTATATAATGAAGGCGATGGGTTCTACTATTATCAAGGCTTTGTTGAGCCCGGCAAAAGGACAGAAGTTCCTTTATTTACAGCATATAAACTGAACGGCAAAGCAGATTTGTCAGACTTTGTACCGTTTCAAATAACGCTGTATCAGGAATCCATCCAGACCAGAGCGGTGGATGAAAACGGGAATTCAATATCCGCTATAGATGCGGATGGGAACTATAGTGCTGAAAATGCAAAAAGAGTCTGGGCTGTCTTTGATGCCCAATAAATACGAATGACCGCTTAAGCGACATGTTAGGAGGACATAGGAAGTGTTTAAGAAAGTATGTAATATCCTGTCAGGAATCATTCTGGCGCTGCTGGCGATTCTGGCGGTGGTCATGATTGCCCCGGCGCTGCTGGGATTCAAGAGCATGGCGGTACTAAGCGGAAGCATGACGCCCAAGATCCCGGTGGGATCCGTGGTCTACGCAAAGGCGGTGGATGTTTCGGAGCTGGAAGTCGGTGACATAGTGACATACCGTTTGAGCGGAGATACCATGGTGACCCACCGGATCATCGGCATCGATGAGGAGGCACAGCAGCTGCACACCCAAGGGGATGCGAACGAGACCGAAGATGCGGCTCCGGTAGCATTTACAAATGTCGTGGGAAAGGTATTTTTTCATCTGCCGCTGCTGGGTTATCTGACCATTTATGCGAAAACTCCGATCGGGATCGCCGCGATCTGCGGCGTACTGATCGTGTTGATTTTATTAATCTTTTTACCGGATATCCTGTCCGGAGAAGATAAGAAGGAGACAGACCGCAAGCAGCATACATAAATAAATTATCATCGGTATGACCTTTGTGTGACCTGCCCGCGATATAGTATCCTTATAAAAAATGTAAAGAAGTAAACCGCTCACTGTTTAGTGAAAGGCGGCCGTTGTAACTGGAGATTGAAAACCTTAAAACAAGAAAAGGAGATTAAATTTATGAAAAAGAAAAGTTTGTTAACCATGATCATTGCTCTCGGATTAATCGCAGTCATCGGAGCAGGCGCTACATTGGCATACCTGACCAGCAATACACAGACTCTGAACAATACCTTTACAGTAGGAAACGGAATTGAGATCAAGCTGGATGAGGAAGATGTAACAAACCCCGACGTTAGAACAACAACGGGTAATGAATATACGGATCTGCAGCCCGGCGATCAGATGAAGAAAGATCCTACCACAACAGTTGTAAAGGACTCTACAGACTGCTACGTATTCATGAAGGTGACCGGAATCGATGCGTTGGAAGCTCTTAATACAGGCAAAGCGGGCGAGCAAGATTTCACGGTTGGCGAGATCAATACAGCTTGGACAAAAGTAGCTAATACAGATGGAACCACTACAGGACTTGGTGCAACAAGAGACGGTATCTATCAGTATACAGGAACAGCTGATCATATAGTGAAAAAGGCAGCTGCGGATACAGTATTACCCGCATTATTCACTACAGTAACATATAATACAACTGCAGACGGCACCGGCTCCAACCTGCCGCAGATTAATGTTCAGTCCTGTGCGGTACAGTCCGCAAATACATCAGATGCAGAGGCTCTTGCAGCAACTGTATGGGGAAATAACTAATTTAGGTTTCTTTCATCAAAATACTACTCAATTCATGAGCAGAGGTGAAACAATATGAAAAATAAAAAGAAATTATTTGCCGTGCTGGCTGCGGTGCTCCTGATCGCCATAGTGGGTGTGGGATCGACGATCGCGTACTTAACGGATAAAGAAGAAATCCCGAACACCTTAACAGTCGGCCATGTGGATATCACTCTGACTGAGAATCAAGTGGAGAAGGATTCTACAGGCAAGGAGTATATACAGACTACAGAGATCACGGATAAAGGTCTGACCTTCGGTGAGGTGCTTCCCGGACAGACGGTTCCGAAGAACCCTACGATCACTGTGACAGAAGATTCCGCCGATGCTTATGTTCGTGCAAAACTGGAAGTTACGGCTCCGGATGGCAGCAAGATTACAGAAGCGGATCTAAAGGTTCTGGAGGACGCCCTGATCGCACAGATCAAAGCGGATGACGACTGGTATTACAACGAAACAGACGGATATTTCTACTATCAGTCCGTTCGCAAGGCTACAGAGACAGCGGTGCTGTTTAAGACCGTGACAATCCCCGGAGAAGAGTGGGCTGCGAACACCGCAGGCCAGACCTTCAACATTAAAGTATACGCGGAAGCAATTCAGGCGGATTACTTCACACCGGCAACCACGGAAGGCAAGATCAGCGGATGGCTGGGTTCCACAGGTGAGCCGATTGATGTAATGGGATATAACAAGTAAGGGTGTAAGAATGAGGATAGCAGGGGAAGGCCCCGTTACCGGAGCCTCCCTGGAAAGGGTAAGATGTTTGATGAAGGACGAGATCAGATCCAGAAAAAGTGAGTATAACGGTCAAACATTTATCGTCGAAATCAAGCGTCAGGAGTATGGGAGCTGGCAGGGAGCGGTGACCTGGGTACAGGGACAGAAGAAGCAGAGTTTCCGCAGCGCATTGGAACTGATTAAACTGATGGACTCCACAATGGAAGTCAGCGAACCGCAGTGGGAGGACGAAGAGAGTGGCATCGAAGATACTGAATAGTCTTGGAACCATATTGATTCTCCTGATGATTCTGCTGGCTGTGCCATTGACGGTGCCGAAGCTGTTTGGCTACCAGCTGTACGGAGTTTTGAGCGGCAGCATGGAACCTGTGTTTCCTGTGGGGAGCGTGGTATATGTCAAAGAGGCGAAGGCGGAGGATGTGAAGGTGGGAGACCCCATCACATTTAAGATGTCGGCTGAGAGCGATGTGGTGGCAACCCACAGAGTCACAGCGATCGATGACGTGAACCGTGTATTTACCACCAAGGGAGATGCCAATGAGTTTGAGGATTCCACGCCGATTTCCTTTGACCGCCTGATCGGAAAAGCAGTGTTCTGCATTCCTTATTTGGGAAGCATGTCTGTTTTTCTGCATTCCAAAAACGGTATTGCAGCAGGCATTGCCATCTTTGCAGCAGCTCTGATCCTTTGGACCGCAGGAGATATCCTGAAGAAAAAAGCATCTCATAAGAAGCACACTGAAGTGTGCGTAGGTCATCAACCTTCGGTTGGTGACATAAAAAAGGAGGATAATAAATGAAAAAGAAAAAAATCGCGCTTGCGGTAGCAGCAGTTGGACTGTTGGGAGCGCTTGCGGTAGGCCAGACGCTTGCATGGTTTACAGATAAAGATTCCGTAAGCAACAATATGGTTTTAAACCATGTGGATATTGAGATAGATGAGCCCAATTACAATGAAGAAGATTATCAGTCCCTGATCCCCGGTGATCCGATCATGAAGGATCTGACTGTTACCCTTGCAGATGGAAGCTCCGATGCATGGGTTCGCCTGAAAGCGCCGGTTGTTGAAGTCGGCGATAAAACCTTCCCTCTGTTTAATGAGGACGGTAGCTCTGACTTTGGAGCGGTTTTGGCTGAAGACTGGGTTAAGATCGGCGATTACTATTATTATACAAAGATACTGACCAACGATACGGCAGTCCCGGGAACCAGTGTAAATACCATTGAATTCCTGGCAGTACAGGGCGAGACAGGCGAAGAGTATACGATCAAAGTGCCGGGCAGCTGGAACAACGACTATGCGGATGCCACTTTGGTTCTGGACTATGATGTGGAAGCCGTACAGGCAAGAAATATCACACCCGACTTTACCGCTGCGGATGATCCTTGGGGTTTGGGAACCGAGCCGGTTGTAGAATATACTACTGCCGCAGAATAAGGCTTAATAAGGCTCAGGCCGGGATAACTTAGGTTTCGACAGTACTATGCATGGAGATGAAAATGTTAACAGTGCCGTTAAGAAGTAGTGTTCCAGGCAAAGAACTTCGAAATAGATGAAAAGCATTCGCTGAAGCTACCGGCGAATGCTTTTTTTCTTTCCCTTTTTATTTTCCTTGAAATCATATACGCTATGATAAACAGACAGTCAGTCCATCATAAGCGGCTAGCTGGAGCGGCGTCAGGGAGGCCTGCAGTTTTGCCTGGGAAGGATGCAGCGTTTTGGCAAAATGAGTCAGGATCAGCGGCGCGGCCTGTTTCATCATGCCGGTTTTTCGCAGTGTCTGTTCCATGATCCGGATCATGGGCAGGGAATTGTGCTCAAATATACGGCAGTCCCCTTCATAACCGTCGCCTATGGTGCAGTCCATGATCACGGCATCCAGCGCAGTTCCTCTGATGCGCTTTGCTTCCCGGTTGGAAAGCCAGCCGCCGTCCAATGCATAGAGAAAATTGCGCGGACCGCAAAACAGATAGTGGAGCGTCTGCTCATATTTCCTGAAGGAGGCATGATTGGATGGAAGCGGTATCACTTTATAGGGGCCGCAGGATACAGGATTTTCCGTATCCAGGAGAATGACATTGACCCGCGCTATCCGGATTTCAGAGGCGATGCTCCGGTGTGCGTACAGGATGAGCGGCTCTGCCCTCCCGGCGGCCAGGCGTTCGATTGCCTCCGGGTCAAAGTGATCCGGGTGTGAATGGGTGAGAAAGACAATATCCACATCAGCCTGCCGCTCCCCCAGCAGATCAAAACCCGCTGAAGTGAAATCCATCAGTATATGTCCGTCTATCAGCGTGCTGGTAAATCTCCGCAGTTCTCCGTCGGGCTGCCGCTCATCCCAATCTGCAGCGCCTGTTCCCAGAAAATAAAAAGTAGTCTGTTCCATCGTACTCCTCCTTTATCTGTCACCAACCGAAGGTTGATGACCTGCGCACGCTTCGGCGTGCTTCCGCTTTTCCTGTCACCAACCGAAGGTTGATGACCTGCGCACGCTTCGGCGTGCTTCCGCTTTTCCT
>OGGQ01003319.1_pt1 | contig 15261 bp, 13 predicted proteins | sample 1571191 | NCBI WGS metagenome assembly OGGQ01 (sample SAMEA2582061, study PRJEB24529) | metagenome | biome: Human gut stool | place: China | collected 2011
GCTCGTGGTACTCGTCCAGGCTCAATTCGTTGAAACGTTTCGCCACCAATTCCATGCCAGCCTCTTTCCTGATCGGACAACCGCAGAGCCCACTGGAACAAGCGCAGATTCCACGGTTGCCACGTTCTTGCTCATGGGGCTATTGTATCGTGCCTATTCGCGAGAAGCCGCGACACTCCATCGATCGCTCCCGACAATCATCCGAGGTTGTCTGGGCAAGAATTTCGACTTGTTAGACTTCCGCCCAAACGATTGCAAGACTTTGCCTGATCGCCCCTTCCCGGAATATAGCGCGATCAGGCATTTCTTCAGTCGTCTTTTACGCAGCTCCCTCCGAGGCCGACGCGCGGCCGCAGGAAATGTCTAACAACTCGGAATTTTGTCCTGTGCAAAACGCTTCTCTTGTCTCCAAGGGTCACCTCACCTCTTGACAACTCAGGAATGCAATATATAATTTGCAAATGGAAGATATATCTTGCATTACCCGAGAAGCGCGAGAGGGATCCAAGAGAGCACCCATTCAAGCGCAACATGGTAGCCAGCGATCCCGACGGGATGGTCAGCGATCCAGACGGGATGATCAAGGCGCTCGAATCCGGAGACGCGCCGTTCAATCGCAACATAGCAGCGAGCGCGCAGAAAGGAGCAGAACATTTCGTGAACGAAGAGAAAAACCTGCGGATGAGGGACGCCCGCACGCGGCTCGGCCTTTCCCAAACTGACCTGGCTGAGCACGTGGGCGCCACGCGGCAGACGATCGGACTTATCGAGGCGGGGCGCTACAACCCAAGCCTCAAGCTTTGCACGGCCATCTGCAAAACCCTGGGCGTCACCCTGAACGACCTGTTTTGGGACGAGGATGCCGCCTCGTAGGCAGCGCTTGCGCCCGGAACAAAACCACATCGCATTGGCAAGACCGGCGAGCGCAAAGTCACTTCGCCGCACAATCAACTGTCATTCGACGTGGAGTTATCCCCCCTGCAACGGCACAACTTTGGAACGAGGAGGTTCCGTCATGAAAATCATCGACCGCTGGAACGAGTTCATGGGCCCGAAAGACGAGCGCCTGGCTGCGGAATCAAACCGCTGCGCCGCCGTGGGCTACACCATTCTCATCATCGGCTCGGCCCTGTGCCTGTACTACGGCATCATGTTGAACCAGGTGGCCGAGACGACCGGCCATCCCCTGCTCACACCTTTGGGACAGTCCGTCTTCCCCGTGGACACGGCCCTACTTATCATCATTCTCGCCTCGGGGCTCATCTCCACGTACTTGCAGGTGCGCAGCGGCACCTTCGACACCCATACGCGCATCGCCCAAGCGGATCGCATTCCCTGGGACTACGTGGCCTTGGTGTCGCTTCTGTGCGGCCTCGGCCTGGGCGTCACGACGACGGCCATGCGCATTCTCGCGGAAGTGCAGATCGTCGGCGTCGAGAACGTGACCTGGGGCGGCGACATCGCCATCGGCGTCGTCTACTTCACTCTGGCGTTCTTTTTGGCTTTCGGCCTGTTCGCCGCCACGTTCCACAGCGCCATCGACCGCCGTCGCCAGCTGGAGCGAGAGCTGGAAGAGTAGCCGGAGGCGCGCACCCGGGAACGCACACTCGGCACTCCCGGAAGCATCCCCACCGCCCGCTGAGGCACGGCGCTCACTGCGCCAGAGCGAACTCGCGGATGGTGCGGTCGATGGGTTCCATGAGGGCCACGGCCACCGCCTCGTCGCGGCAGATTCGCATGGCGCCACCGCGGTAATCGAGCACCACCTCGCCGGTCACCTCGTCCCACAAAAGCAGCTTCGAGAAGAAGTGCCCGTTCTCGTCGGCCCGCCCGCGCGCGGCCCCTTCCAAATAGTCGGCGGCGAACTGGAAGGCGCGGCGGGACTGCAGAAACGACAGCTTGCCGCGGATGTCCTCTAAGAAGGGGGCGCCGTCGGAGTCCACGACGTCGCCGGCGTGGTTGCGCAGGCCAGCGATGGCCACCACCGGGCGATCGCCGTCGATGATGGAAATCTCAGCCTTCACCTTCCGCAACCGGCGCGGCGCCGGCGCATCGGCGAGCCAGGTGTCGGGGCGTTGGGGCTCCATGCCGGCCGCATACTCCTCGGCCAGCGAGTGCATGGCCGTGCGCACCGACGGGTAGAACTTGAAGTCCTGCATGAGTCGGCGCAGCTCGTAGCGGGTATAGTGGTCGCTCGTCTCCTTGATGGGTCGCACGAGCTTCACGTGCACGCCGCGCGCCATGAGGGAATCCAGCGTCTCGTCCAGCTTGTCGGCGGCGGTCGTGTCGATGGTGTCGAGCTTCGACAGCTTCAGGATGAGGGCCTCGTTGCCGGCGGCAGCCGCCTCTATCTCCTCCTGGGCCTTCGCGATGTTCATGAAGGACAAGTCGCCCGAGAGCTTCACCGTGCCGAGCGCGTAGCCCACCTCGATGTCCTTCTTCGCTGGCAGGTCGTCGGGCTTGTAGGGCACCGCGCCCAGAAGCTCGGGGCCGGAGGTGTCGATCTTCTCGCGGCCGGCGCGCAGGGCGAGCGCCAAAATGAAGCCGCCCAGAATGCCCGCCACGGCGCCGAGCAGAACGACGAGGGCCGCCGAGGCGGCGAAGACCATGAACTCGCGGCGCGTTTTGAAGGCGTAGGTGGTGATCTTCCCGAAGTCGACGATGTCGAGCAGGGCCACCACGACGATGGCCGACAGGGCGCAGCGGGGCAGAAAGCCCATGAACGAGCCGGCGGCAAAGGCGACCACGGCCACGATGAGGGCCGAGAACACGCTCGCCATCTGGGAGAGGGAGCCCGAGGCGATGCCGGCGGCCGTGCGCGACATGGAGGCCGAGCACGGCGGGCAGCCGATGAGGCCCACGAACGCGTTGGCCAGGCCGAAGGTGCGCATCTCGCCGTCGGGGGACGGCGCGGGGGCGTCGCCCGCCGAGAACGCCTCGACGCACAGCAGGGATTCCAGCGACACCACCACCGCGATGGCGAAGGCGGCCAGGAGCAGCGCCACGATGTCGAGGCCCTCGGGCAGCACCGTCGCGATATGGGGAAGCGTGCCCGACACCTGTGGGAGAAAGACGATGGGAAGCCCCACCGCCGCCATCCCGTTGCATAGCAGAGCGGCCGCAACGAGCACCACGATGGCCGAGGGCACTTTCGGGAAGAAGCGCTTCAGGAGGTACATGCCGGCGATGCACAGGGCCGACACCACCGCGCAGGCCCACGAGGCGCCCGGCAGGCACGAGGCAATGGCGGCGACCTTCGACACAATGGTGCCGGAGGTGTCGGCCGTCGTGCCCAGAAGCAGCGGAATCTGGCCGATGACCACCGTGATCGCGATGCCGAAGATGAACCCGTGCATGACCGGCAGCGGCATGCGGCGGATGAGTCGCCCCGCCCCCGCCCAGCCAAGCAGCAGAAGGAACAGCGCCGTGAGAAGCGTGAGCAGGGGCATGGCGGCGACGATGGCGTCCTGGCCGACGATGCCGGCAGCGGCGAGCATCGAGGCGGTCATAGCGGCGGCGGCCGAATCCATGCCGAAGACCACGCGGCGCGTGCCGGTGAGCAGCCCGAAGGCGAGCGGCGCCACGATGGAGGCCCACAGGCCGTAGATGGCCGGCAGCCCCACCACTTCCGCGTAACCCATGGCGATGGGAACGGAAAGCGCAGCGATGACCAGGCCCGCGACGGCGTCCTTCGGCAGATCGGCCGCCCGATACCCCTTCATGGCCTCAACGATCATCGCCCCTCCTCACTTTTTATCTTCTCGTCTCCCGTTTCCCGCTCAGCTCGCGTGCCTCGTCCGGCCGCCGTCCGTGGCCTTTTACCCCACACAGCCGTCCAACACCCGACGCCACCTCTCCGCCGACTTTCGGCAATCCTCGCATCATGGGGCGCCCGTCTTCCAGAAAGGCGAGATTGTACCAGATAAATGCCGAGATCGCAGCGCTTATTCCAACGACATCCACGCCCAGGACGAAACCACGACCACACGACCACAGCAAAACCGACACGGTAGCCCGCTCGCTCCATATTTGAGAGAATCGCCCATCGCTGGCGCAGCACCTCGCAACCTGAATCGTCAATGCAACGGCCTACAACCATGCAGTAACTGCAGCGCAGAGGGTCATACGGAACGATTCAATCGTTCTAACCCGCTTAGCCGGACCGATCGCGGCACCACTCTCGCACTAGTCCGCAAAAGCAATCGGGGGGGGAGGGAAGCTGAAAAGCGAAACTAAGCAGCTAGAAGATCCTGAACAGCTAGATAGGCGAAGGTGATGGCAGCAGCCCAATCACCGCCATAGACATGATGGGTGTACATACCGCCAGCCCACAGACCACCGGCGCATTCGCCAATCGCGTAGAGACCGGGAATGACATCTCCCTCGGGCGTGACAACTCGGGCGACTTCGTCGGTATGCAGGCCGCTACACGTGCTGAGCAGCGTCGAGCCCTCGTGGATAGCGTAGAACGGCGGCGTATCGAGCGGATAGAGGAACTCCTTCTCGAACAGCGTGTCGACGCCGCTCGCTGCATCGCGCGTGGTGCGCTCGAACGTTTCCTTCAGAGTCGCAGCGTCGACGCCCATCTTCTCCGCGAGCTCCTCCACCGTGTCGGCCTGAATCAAAGCGCCCTCCTCGATCATCTGCCCGATCACCGCCACCGACCCATCGGCGATAGTTGGATCGTTGGACAGATAGGCCGTTTTGAGCTGTGCGGCCGCTTGGGGATAATTGGCATCGAGAACCGTCCAGCAACGTCCGTGGGTCTGGTTGATAATGGCGCCGCCGAGCATGCTGACGGGTACCTCCTCGTTCACGAAACGGCGACCTTGTTCGTTCACGCGAATCCAGGGAATGAAGAGGGCCGGGATGCCCATCATATGCGCATCGACTATACCGTAGCTGTTGAGTAGGGCCGAATGGGGCGCGTCGTCTTCCGCGGCTCCTACCGCAAGGCCCATCTCGTGCCCGTCGCCGGTCACACCGACGTTGGCGAATTGCACGGCGGCAATCGTGGCGTAATCGCGCGGGCGCATGTACTTCTTCATGCGCTCCATGTTCGCCGCATAGCCGCCCGTCGCCAACAGGACTCCCTTCGACGCGTTAAGCTGCGTATACGCGCCGTCGCTCCCCTTCACGACAACACCGGTCACTGCGCCGTTCCCGTCTTGCACAAGCTGCACGGCAGGCGTGTCGAAGCGAATCTCTGCACCTTGGGCCAAAGCGAGGTCGGCAATGGATTTGTGGACGTCAGCCTGCCGCTGGTTGCGTCCCCCAACCCACGTGATGTTGGCGTTGACGCAGCGCGTCCAACCCTCCATCATGATCCCGGGGAAGGCGGGGAACGTCGGCTCGGCCTCGATGCCCGCTGGCACCAGGGCGTTGTCGTAGAGCCAGTCGAACGCCTCTCCGCTGTGATGATAGAGCGCCGCGAGCTTTGGCCCGTTGGCCCGATAGGCACTCGAGGTCATGAGGGCCTCCATGAAGTCCTTGAAGGTCGGACAGGGAAACTGGTGCTGCTCCTGAACCTTCGAGTTGATAACGAAAATATCCCCGGGATTGGCAGCAGGGACGCTCATCTTCTCCACCACCAGCGTCTTAAGCCCGTTTGCAGACGCATAGGCTGCGGCGGCCGAACCAGCCGCCCCCATGCCGACGATAACCACATCCCAGTCTTCCGTCTGGGCGATGTCAGTCACGGGCTCGGACTCGAACGCCACCTCACCTTGGGGTGGCAACCAGCACTCGTACTCGGCCGTCGGATCCACGGCGCCCGTATCGGGCATGTCCGCAGTCTCGGCCTCTTCCTGCTTCATCCCTTCCTGCTTAGCAGCATTCGGCGCACAGCCGAACATACCCGCGGCACCCAAAAGGGCCGCTGCCGTCATCGATCCTTTCAGGAACGTCCGCCGCTCCATATTCGCCTCATCGATGCCATGCACGTGCGTCTCACTCATGTCGATTCCTCCTCTCCTTCTCGCCCTCCGTAACGGGCGATCCGATCATTCCCGATTCACCGGGCTGACGGAAGCATACGAGGAGGAATCTGACGCGTCATCGCTTGCGCTAGGGGAAATCGACGTATCACCCAGATTTGGGGAGAAGGCTCTCATCAGGCATTTTAATGATTTCGACCAAATCATCGCGGGAATGGATGCCGATCTTGGCATAGATGTGCTTTACATGGGTGCGCACGGTATCCTGCGAGACCATCAGGCGCTGAGCCGCCGCGGGAATGCTCCACCCTTCGCTCAAGCAAGTAAGAACCTCGGTCTCCCGATCGGTCAGCTGGTAGACATCCGCTATGGCCTGACAGCGCCCATGGAGCTCATTCTCGAGGGAGTTAGCCAAAAGCGGCGTCACGGTAATACGCTTCACAGCGAGTGCCTGGGGCTTCTGGAACGACCACGATTCACGAAAGCAGACGATAAAGAACAGGTACGAGCAGAGCGAGAGAACCACGAACCGATCGATGTCCCTGTCACCCGACGCATGTATCGCCATCGACGCGAGGGCAATTCCGAGAAAAAACGCGAGGAACACGAGAAGCGCCGCACCCCAGAATCGCAGAGACCGCGCACGGGGATCGCCAAGGCACTGGCTGAGCACATAAAACATCATGCTCACGTTGACCGTAAACGCGCCAAGCAGTACAGCGGCAGTCGCCCCCACCAAGGCATCGCCGGCAAATACCAGAAAGCAGTAAGCCAATGCCGACAGGACAACGCAGACCTTCGCGTAAGAATAGATGCTCCGTAGGCATCCAAGAGCTGGGGTAATCGTCAAGATGATGGTCAGCGAGAGCAGCGAAAGAATATAGAGCATCGTATAGCTCGCACTCGCCAAACTCGTGGGATTCATCACAATGGGGCAGATCATTCCACCGGCGAACAAAAGCGCGGTCGTCGATCCCAGCACCATGGGAAGCCGACGTCGATCCTCGGTTCCCTCTGGCAATACCGTCTCGTATTCCGTCAAAGAGGACGAGAGACGTCGATGCGCGATGTACCACACGAGGGAAACCAGGCAGCAGAGAGCGGAACCAACGAGAGGGAACCTCTCAATGGGAAAGAACACCACAAAGGCGGAGATAAGAGATCCGGGGACGGCATGCTTCCAGAAATCGGTCTCAGAAGTGGCCCGACAGTAATCGACAATGTACAGGAATCCCATAGCCGATGCGACAGATAGGAGCGCGGCGGAGGGAATGGTCTCAATGAGCCAGAATCCACCCAAGGCTGGCACAATGGCATGGGCAGCGAAATACCACGCGATACCGGCAAGAAACAGGACGCACATGCGCAATGGCGAAGCCCAGTTCTCCATGGAAAGCGGCCGCATGACCGCAAATTGCGAGGCCATGCCCAGAACAACGAGCACTGCAACCTGGACAGCCGCCCAAACGATGAAGACCTGCCCATCTGGTTGTGCGTTGATCCGAGCAGGGATGAACGTGAAACCCGTAAGGATAATGGTCAGATTGGCGCACCAGTGGAGAATAACCCAGCCATTCCCCAGCTTATAGGAAGCCGAAGGCTCCTCACGACCATCAGTCATGGCATACCTTCCTCACTGCAACGTTGTCGAAATGCCGCACTGAATCGCAAAAGTCCAGACAGCGAAAACCTCTTCTCCCATGCAAGACGAGATGCCCGACGAGCGGACGGCAAGCAGCGTCTACGGCGAAGAGCGCCTCCCATCATACACGATGTGGACCAGCTTCGCGCTCGGGGCGCGACCTCCCGCTTATTCCAGCGGCTTGTCCGTGCCTGGGACGTCCTGGATGGTGCGCAGGCCGTTTGACGGCGGCTCGCCGAGGGGGAACCAGTACTTCCACGCCTCGAAGGGGTGGGCGCCCTCCACCCGGTCCACGTCCCTAAAGGCGTCCTTGGGGACGATGGTGTGCAGCTCGCGGCCGCTTTCCGTGAGCAGGTGGATGCCGCCGGCCGCCAGCGCCTCGTCGCAGAAGGTGAGGCAGTTGTAGGTGATGAGGTTGTAGGTGCCGGTATGCGCGCGGCGGTCCTCGGCGCAGGCCTGCACGGCACGGAAGGTCACCTCGTCGCACCACAGGGCGATGGCGCAGTTCACGTGCTCGTTCCACCAGTTCCCCGGCTGGCCGTGCACGATCCAGCCCGAGCGCTCCTGCAGCTCGGCGAAGGTCATGGGCTCCCTAAGGTCGGCCATGATGCCCGGCGCCTCCAGCTGGCTGCTGTGGCGGTAGTAGGAGTAGGTCTGCAAGGGGCCGCCCACCGGGCCCAGCGCCAGGATGCAGTGGCCCTCGTCCCACGCCGCCTCCAGGTTGAACAGCAGGAACACGTTGTACGAGTTCGCCGGCGGCTTCGTCCATGCCGCGGGAAGCAGCGCCTCGCGCTGCTGGTTAGCGTGGCAGCGGCGAAGGGTCTCCCTCGTCTCCGCCTCCTTGAGAGAATGCACCATGGCTCTCGCTCCTCCTCTTTCGGCGGCCCCCGCCCTCCGTATCGGCGGGGTGGCCGGTCGACGCCCATTATAGGGAGCGCCCCTCGGGCCGGCGCGGGCCGACGGCCATCCGTTACCGTTTCATAGGCTCTACCGCGACCTCGCCATTCGGGCGCCCTCCCAGTCCTCGGCCCCGTCACTGCTTGGTGACAGTTCGCCCTTCCCGCCTTCCGCCGCCGTTGCAATCATTAGCATTTTCCCGTGAAAAGACCTGCGCGAAGGAGGAACAAGCAGTGGCGAAGAGGGCCCGCATTATCGTGGTCGGATGCAGCCTGTTCGGGTGCGCCGTGGCCCAGGCGCTCTCGGCGGCCGGCCACGACGTCATCGTAGTGGACATGCAGGAGGACGCCCTGGACGGGCTGGGGCCCGATTTCGACGGCGAGACGCTCACCGGCGACGGCAAGAGCGCCCTGGTGCTGGAAGAGTGCGGCGTGCGCCGGGCCACCCATCTGGTGGCCGCCACGGGCGACGACGCCTCCAACCTGCTCATCGCCGAGCTGGCCAGCGAGATCTTCGGCGTGCCCCACGTGCTGCCCCTCGTGGACGACGACGCTTTGGCGGACATCCTCGACGACATGGGCATCGCCCCCATCTGCCCCCATCGCATCTGCGAGGACGAGTTCTTCCGCCTCACCGGGCTGACGCGGAAGGAGGCCGACCTATGAGGGTGGTGATCGTGGGCGGCCGCTCCCGGGCCGATTATCTGATGGGCGCCTTAGCTGAAACCGTCGACACCGTCGTGGCCATCAACGACGACCGCCGCTTCTGCGAGTACCTCTCCAGCCGCCATGACGGCACGGTGATCTGGGGCAACGGCATGAAGCTGGCCGTGCTCGAGGAGGCCGGCATCGCCGGGTTCGACGCCATCGTGGCCCTCACCGGCCTCGACGCCGACAATTTGGCCATCTGCCAGGTGGCCAAGAAGTTCCTCGGCATCCGCATCCAGCTGTGCATCGTGTCCAACCCCGAGAACACGGCCATCTTCCGCCAGCTGGGTGTCACGGCCGCCATCAGCGCCACGGCCACCTTGGCCCAGGCCATTCGCGGGGCCCTGGAGCTTCCCGACCCCGTCGGCGCGAAGGCCCGGGCCGCCACGGCGGCGGCCGTCGCTGCGGCCGAGGCCGGCAACGGCGAAGGGGACGGCGCCGATGGCACCGCCGACGACGAGGAAGACCCCGGTGCCCCCTCGCCCTTCCGCTCGATTCTGGGCTCGTGGCACCACTTGGGGAAAGAGCGCCGGTGACCGTCATGGGAAAGACGCGCGGCGACAACCTTGCGCCGGCCATCGCCCTGGGCGAGCCGGGCGGCGAGCGCTCCGGCCCCGGGCCCCTGCTCGCGCGCTACGTGGGCGTGGCCGTCATGTTCGTCGGCCTGGCGGGCTTGGCCCCCCTGGCGGTGCTGCCGGCCTACCCCGACGAGGTGGCCCTCGCGCCGTGCTTCATCTTCCCCGGGATCGGCGCGGCCATGGCGGGCTACCTCGTGTACTTCGCCTCGCCCGACCCCGCCCCGGGCGCCCGCCTTACCCGCGGGCAGGCCGCCGCGTGCACGGTGCTGGTCTGGGTTCTCGCCATCGCCGTCTACGCGCTGCCCTACGTGGCCGCGGGGCTGCTCTCCCCCGTCCAGGCCGTCTTCGAGTCCACCAGCGGGCTGACCACCACGGGCTTAAGCGTGGTGGACGTGGACGCCTGCCCGGCCATCTTCCTGTTCCACCGCAGCCTCACCTGCTACCTCGGCGGTGTGGGGCTCGTGCTCATCCTCACCTGCGTGGTGACCCAGACCGGCGGCCTGGGCGTGTACAACGCCGAGGGCCACACCGACCACTTGCTGCCGAGCGCCGCCAAGACCGCCCGCATGATCCTGCTCATCTACAACGGGCTCATCATCGCCGGCGCCGTGGCCTACTGGGCGGCCGGCATGACCCCCTTCGACGCCATCAACATCTCCATGTGCGCCGTGCCCACCGGCGGGTTCGCCACCCACGGCGAGAGCATCGCCTATTGGAACAGCCCGGTCATCGAGGCCATCACCATCGTGCTCATGGTGGCCGGCGGCACGAACTTCCTTCTGCTGTTCCTGCTGCTGCGCGGCAAGCTCAAGGCGTTCCTCACCCATATCGAGACGCCGCTGTACTTCGGCACCATCGCCGTCATGGCCCTGGTGGTGGCCGGTTTCTTCCTAGGCCAGGGCGTCAGCGGCGACGGGGCCGAGGCGCTGCGGCAGGGCACGTTCCAGGTCGTGTCGATCCTGACCTCCACGGGGTTTCAGACCATCCCCTCCTTCGCCGATCTGGGGCCGGCGCTCCTGTTCCTGTTCGGCCTGCTCATGCTCGTCGGGGCCGAGGCGCGCTCCACCTCCGGCGGTATCAAGCTCTACCGTGTCGCCGTCGCCTCGCTGGGGCTCGGCCACGATTTGCACGAGCGCTACGGTAACAAGCGCCATGTGACGAGCATCAAGATCAACCGTTTCGGGAAGCGGTCGGTGCTCACCGAGGTGGACGTGGCCGAGGCCCAGACCTACGTGGTGCTGTACCTGCTGCTGTGCGCGGCCGGTGCGTTCGCGCTCATACTCTGCGGAGCCACCCTGCAGGAGGCGGTGTTCGACTTCATCTCGTGCCTCGGCAGCACCGGCGTGGGCACGGGCTTCCTCGGCGCGGAAAGCGGCCCCGCGCCGCTGCTGATTGGGAGCGCCGGGATGCTTCTGGGCCGTCTCGAGATCATCCCCCTGTTCATGGGGGTGGGCACCTTGGCGTCGCTGATTCGGAAAGGAGTTCGCCATGGCCGCTAGCAGTCGCAGATTCCCGCTGAGAAGCTCCCTCTCGGCACGGCGCGTCCTGCGCAACTTGGTCGCCTTCGCCCTGCTCTACGGGGCCGGCTTGGCCGCCGTGTGGGGCTTCTCGCTCTTGGGGGTGAGCACGCTTGTGGCCTTCCCCGTCTTCGTGCTGGGCGTGCTCATCGCCAGCCTGGAGACCGACTCGGGGCTGTGGGGCGCCGCGCTGGGAGTGGCCTACCTGCTCTCCTACGACTTCCTGTTCACCGCGCCCCTCTTCACGCTGAAGGTGCTCAGCCGCACCGACGTGGCGGCGCTCGTCATCTTCCTCGTCGTGTCGCTCATCATGGGCGTGATAACCCACCGCATGAGCCGCCAGGTGCAGGCGGCCGAGCGCACGGCCTGCGCGCTGGGGCGGCTGAACCGGCTGAGCGTCGGGCTGCTGGAGAGCTCCACCCCGCAGGCGGCCTGCAGCTTCGCCCAGGAGTTCCTGACCCGGGTGCTGAGGCGGCCGGTGACCATCACCTTGGGGGAGCCGCCGGTCGCGGGCAGCGCGGCGGCCCGCGACTGCTACGAGCGTCGCTCACCCACCGGCTACGGCGAGCCGGGCTGGCGGGATGCGACGGAGAAGTACCTGCCGCTCGGCATGAAGGGGCGCCTGTACGGGGTGGTGGCCATCGACTGCTCCTCGGGGGATGTGGATAGCGGCAGCCTCTCCCTCGTCAACGCCGTGGTGGCCCAGACCCTCGTGGCCGTGGAGCGCAACGAGCTGGCGGAAAGCGAGCCCGACGGTGCCGGCGTCCCAGCGGCCATATCGGCCCCGTCCAACGACAAGAGCGCTGCCGAACCGATACGTCCGACAGCGCTCTCATAGACTGATCGCGATATCCCAAGGCCAATCGCGGCGGGCCGTTCTCGGCTCCAGGCGCGCTACTTGTCCAGCATCTCGCGCACTTCGCCGCGGCCCTCGTCGTGCAGGGCCTTCTCGTCGGGCGCCAGGCGCTCCAAAAGCTCCAGCAGCTCGCCCATATGCTCGCGCTCCTCGTCGCGGATGTCGGAGAGCACCTTCTTCGCATCCTCGTTATCCGTCGCCTGGACGTGGGCGTCGTACTCGTGGATAGCCTCAAGCTCCCCGATGATGTCCTGGCGAATGGCGTTGACGAGCTCCTCGTCAGTCAGCTTGCGCGGCACTTCCATCACGAACGGATTCGAAATTGTGGCCATGACGGTTCCTTTCTCGCAGCTTCTAAAAGGCCCGCGCCTGCAACGCCTGCGGTAGCACGGCGGCAAGCGCGAGGGTCTGTGGGCCATCCTAGGCGATTGGGTTGGAGCCGCAGCCCAGGCCGCCTTGTTGCCACCGACCTGTAGACACTGCGACAAGAAGCGTTGGATTAGACGGCAACGGCTCGCCCAGTCCAGGGCGTAGCGCGCCGCCGTCACCGACGTGCCGTTGGAATGCACGCTCAGATCGTCCATCACAAACGCGATCCTCATGAGGCCCTTACTCCTCGGCCGCCAGGGCGAGACCCTCGGCGGCGGGAGCGGCCGGGACAGCCTGGTCGCGCTTCGCCTCGGCGACACGGGCTTTGCCGCGGGCGCGGGCCTCTTCCACCGAGACCGTCTCGATGCGGGCGATGAAGTACCAGATCTCGAACACGGTCAGTCCGATGAGGATGGCCTTCAGCCACCACTGCGGCACCACCAGCGCGAGCATCGGCATGGCGGTCACGCCGGGGGCAGCGCACAGGATCTTGGCCCGCAACGTGAGCGAGCGCGTCTCCATGAAGTTGGCGATGAAGCGCTTGTACATGCGGGTTCCCTCGAACCACGTGTTCAGACGCTCGGAGCTGCGCAGGAAGAAAAACGAGGTCAGCAGCAGAAACGGCGTGGTGGGGATAATGGGAATGATGACACCTATGCCCCCTAGCCCCAAGAACAGCAGTCCCAACCCCGCATACAGATAGCGCTTGATCGTCATTGTATCTCCCGTTTCATCCACCGACCCGATGGGCCGTCATTTCGATAGCTCGCCGTCCCAAAGACACAGCGTGCACCAGCGTAGGGATATCTTAGCGGCCCGCGCCCGGCCGCCGCATCACCCGAATGAGCTATATACGGAAACGCAACAAGGCCCCCGCCAGCCGCGACCATCCAATCTGCTGCGGTCGCCTTGCCGCGCAGGAGCCCGACGCGCGCTACGCGACGGCCAATGCAAAACGCCCCGCATCTTGCAGCGCGACAGAGCGGCAACGTGCAAGAGCGGGGCGATCCTATCAGCCGAAAGCTGGGATCCGGCACTACTGGCAGAGGGCGCCGGCCTCCTTATCCACCACAACGGTGACGTTCGGGTGGAACTGCAGGATGGAGGCGGGCACCTCGGGCGTGACCGGCCCGAAGAAGGCGCGGCGAACGATATCGGCCTTGTCGGGGCCGTTGGCGACCACGAGGATCTCCTTGGCCGCCATGATGGTGCCGATGCCCATGGTGTACGCCTCGCGGGGCACGTCGTCAATGGAATCGAACAGGCGGGAGTTGGCGTTGATGGTGCTCTCCGTCAGCTCGACGCAGTGCGTTTCCTTGGGGAACTCAGGCGCGGGCTCGTTGAAGCCGATGTGGCCGTTGTGGCCCAGGCCCAGAAGCTGCAGGCCCAAACCGCCGGCCTCGGCGATGCTCTGCTCGTAAGCAGCACACGCGGCAGCGGCGTCGGGGCAGGCGCCGTCCGGCACATGGGTGCGAGCCGGATCGATATCGACATGGGAGAACAGGTTGTGCTCCATGAAGTAACGGTAGCTCTGGTCGTGCTGCGGATCAAGGCCTCGGTACTCGTCCAAGTTGAAGCTGGTCACGTCCTTGAAGGACAGCGCGCCGGCCTCGTAGTCCTCAACCAGGCAGCGGTACAGGCCGATAGGGGTCGAGCCGGTGGCCAGACCCAGCACGCAATCGGGGTGCGAGGAAACATAGCCGCTTATCACGCGCGCGGCAGTGCGCGACATGGCCTCGTAATCTTCGGTGACGATGAACTTCATGGGAAGCCTCTCTCTTGGAGCCGCTAGAAAAATACGTGTGCTCATGCTAAACCATGCCTTCCCTGCAGCGAAGGTCAATCGCGAGTTTTCATCAGGTTTTCAGCGCCTTCCTCCGCCTCCAGCAGCTCGCGGGCATGGGCGATGGCGTCGTCGATGCAGCTGCGGAAGTGCTCCTCCCCCACCAAATCGACGAATCCGGCGCGGCGCATGGTCTTCATCGGCTGCTCGTTCACGTGGGAGAAGATGAGGCTCACCCCGTTCGCGCTGCAGTAGTCGTAGAGGTTCTCCAGCGCGTTCATGCCCGTCGCGTCCAGCGAGGGCACGCCGCGCATGCGGATGATCAGGTAACGCGTGAAGTCCTTCACCGAGATGTCGGCGATGCGCTCGGTCATGCCGAAGAACATCGGCCCGTTGATCTCGTACACGCGCACGCTCTTCGGCAGCTCGCGCAAATGCGTGACCTCGGAGTTCTCGTCGCAGTAGTACTTCCATCCCTTGACCTCAGTCTCCTCGCTCACCATCTTCATGAACAGCACCACGGTGATGAGCATGCCCACGCCGATGGCCACCACCAGATCGAACACGATGGTCAGCGCGAAGGTGAGCACGAGCGTGGCCACAGCCCCCTTCGACGCCGTGCAGCACAGGTGCGCGAAGTTGCGCCAGCCCGACATGCCGTAGGCGACGTACAGCAGAATGGCGGCGATGGTGGGCATGGGAATGAGCGCCGCATAGGGCATGAGGAACGCGAGCACGGCGATGAGCACGAGCGCATGCACCATGCCGGCGATGGGCGTTCGGCCGCCGGCCTTCACGTTGGCGGCGGTGCGCGCGATGGCGCCGGTGGCGGGAATGCCGCCGAAGAGCACCGAGGCGATGTTGCCGACGCCCTGGGCCACCAGCTCCATGTTGGCGCGATGGTGCCCGCTGATCATAGAGTCGGCCACCACGCAGGACAGCAGCGACTCGATGGCCGCCAGAATGGCAATGGTGA
>OGGQ01003325.1_pt1 | contig 15235 bp, 13 predicted proteins | sample 1571191 | NCBI WGS metagenome assembly OGGQ01 (sample SAMEA2582061, study PRJEB24529) | metagenome | biome: Human gut stool | place: China | collected 2011
CTCTCAGAGCTTTTAACCATCGGCCGCAGAGCGCGGGACTAGGATCTGCATCCCGTGGTGCCTGTGCATTCCCAACCAACGTAGTCCTCAAAACGACGGACTGAAGCTAGTCAACTAGAGACTTTTTCAAGCCTCGACCTTCAGGCCGAGGCAGTTGACAGTCGTAGACGGATGGCGAGCTTATTTAACGCCCTTGAGCTTTTAGAAGTTGTGTCCTAGGCCGACGGTGGCGGCCCAGCCTCCTAAACCGGAATCATATTTTTTGAAAGCCTTTCCCATCGTGCCCCAGCCGGCCTGGGTATAAAGCGTGGTTCGTTTGGAAAGCGGGTAGAGGTAGGCGGCGCCGAGAGAATAAGAATTGTACTTTTCTCCCGTGTCCTTGAGTTTGCCTAACGCACCTTGAGTCTGGAACTTTACTGATCCGCCGGCAAAAGGAACCGCCACAGAGAGTGCGAGCGCATGTTGGTTTGCGCCTTTGTGCGCTCCTTCGATTTCGGTGTAGTTCGGGAGCTTCATGCTATGAAGCGCATACTGGTAGACGCCGTAAAGCTTGAATGCCCCGAAATTATAAGAAGCCTGGGCAGTAAACAAGTTTGTCGCCTTAGGCTTTGAAAGACCTTCGCCTCTCTTATTGTCGAGCATTTCCCAGTAGGTTCCGAAGTTGAGAGCTTTGCCTTCGTATGTCGCACCGAGGCCGTAATAGTGCTTGTTTCTTGACCACTTTTCAGAGTCCTCATTCACGCCGTTAGAGAAAGTGGCATGAAGCTTCCAACCGCTAAGGCTGGGGGACAAGTAAGCAATCGTGTTATCCATCCAATCCGTAAGAATAAACGCACTATGGATGTTGCTGAGAGCGGAAAAGCTGGTGTTGTAGGCCGATGAACCGGAAATGGAGTATTCGCCGTTGTAGGAACCAAGCGCTCCGATTCTGCCGAATGCGATTTGCCCGAAGTTGCTTTCAAAACCCAGGTAAGCCTGACGATTAAAGGCCTTGTCGCCGTCGTTGTCGTCTTCTTTTCCGTTTGACAGGACGTAGCCTTGTTCCAGTCTAAAGAAAGCACTGTTTCCGCTTCCGAGATCTTCTGTTCCGGTGAAGCCGAACATGTTGGTATTCAGGCTGCCGTTAGCAAACTTAACGGTTGCAGATTTTCCTTTGAGTTTTTGAACGGTAATACCGCCGTCGGCGCCCCCATAAAGCGTGACGGAGGTTTCAGCATAGACGGCAGAAGCTGCAAACGATACAACTACAGCAAAAACGAGTTTTTTCATAGAGATGACAAACGTTGAGAATGGAAAATTAGTTGTTCTAAAAAGTTCAGATTCAAGATAAACGAATTCTTCTCTATTTCTTCTGGGGCCGTCCGAAACATTGCCAAAAACGAGAACTTAATCCATTAAAAAGATAAATACCGTGAAGTCATTTTGAAAGCTTTTACTTCTATCTTAGTTAACTGTTGGAAAACAAAAGATTTGTTAGAAAAAAAATGAAAAAGCGGCATTTTGAGCAATAAAATGATAACGATTCTTATTTAAACTTCTAACTGTTTTTTGAGGTTGTATGAAATTAGTTAAAACAGCTTTGGTCATAGCATTGGCTTCCGTCGATTCGATGGCTGCCGCTGAATCTCAGGTAACGCTTTACGGGACGATCGACGGAGCAGTGGTCGTCAACAAAGCAAAAGGAGGAGACGCTACTGTTTCTCTCGAAGACGGTATCGCAGGAGGCAGCGTTTGGGGCATCGAAGGAAGTGAAGATTTAGGAAACGGATACTCTGTCGGCTTCCTTTTGGAAAACGGTTTTGCTATGGATAGCGGCACTACCGGGGAAGAAGGAAAGGCTTTTAGCAAACAGGCAACCCTTTCTTTGTCCGGGAACTTCGGTGAACTTGCATTCGGCCGTATGGGCGGTTTAGCTTCCTATGAAGGCTCTTATTCGATTTGGGATGCTTCTCCGTTCGGCACCGACTATCTTCAGGCCGGATTGGGAAATACATTCGTGACCGGTCAAATCAATAACAACAGTATTGTTTATGTTTCTCCGGAATTTGGCGGCCTCAAAATCCACGCACAGTATTCCAACGGTGTTGAGGACGATACAGCAAAATGGTCCCGCAACAGCCACTACTACGGATTGGGTCTGACATATGAAGTCGGAAATTTGTCTTTAGCCGGTATTGTCGAACGCTTCGACAATAAATCCGAAGAAGATAAAAACAAGGCCACAATGGTTTATAGCCTGAGCGCAGCGTATGATTTTGAAGTTGCCAAAGCTTTCTTCGGTTATCAGTACGCCAATCGTTTCCACTCTCTGGATCAATTGGAAGATGTTTGGGTTTCCGGCAACGGCATGAATCAAAATGCCTTCACGTTAGGCGCAGAAGTTCCGGCAGCCGGCGGTACCTTCAAAGTAGCTGCCAACTACGGATTCGGCAAAGTTAGGTCTGCCGACGGCGTCTTAGTGGACGACACAAAGCTCTCCAATGACAAATTCAATCGCTTCACAGTCGGTGCGGCTTATGAATATCCGCTTTCTAAACGCACCTTTGTTTACGGGTGGGGCGCTTATGCAACCGCCGGAAAGATGTTTAAAGAAAAGGCTGTTGAAGAGAATTTCAAGTCCTGGAGCTTGGGCTTAGGCTTGCACCATAACTTCTAACTTCATTTAGAAAGACCAGTGTGACGCTTCGCTCTTCGCTGCTTGAAAACAGCGGAGGTTTGCGAGGCGTTTCTTTTTGAAACGGTTTTATGGATAAGTGAAGAGTCTGAGTATTGTTCCTGAGGAAGAAAAGAACAGCCTAGTCGAATACTATAATTTTTGAAAAAAGGAACCTCAAATCATGCTCTCAACCATCTTTACGATCGCCGCTGTTCACCTGATTGCGCTTATGTCTCCGGGGCCGGATTGCTTTATCGTCATGCAAACTGCCGTCGGCCGCTCGAGAAAAGAAGCGCTCTGCTGCGTATTTGGCATCACATTAGGTGTCGCTTTTTGGGCCGCCTTATCCCTTTTAGGCTTGCAGTGGTTGTTTGAACGTTTTGCGTGGTTACAGCAAGTGATCATGTTGCTCGGCGGTTTGTACCTAGGGTGGCTTGCTTACGTCCTCCTCAATAGCGCCTTTAAGAAAGACACGGCACCTCACGCCGAAGTGCAGGCGGCGGGCTCAGGATTTCGCTCCTTTGTTGTCGGCTTACTGACCAATCTGTCTAACGCAAAAGCATTGATTTACTTCAGTTCGGTATTTTCGTTGTTCGTGACCGGAGACATGGGAAGCGCGGAAGCAATAGTGATTTACGCCGTTGTCGTGCTTGAAAGTCTTCTTTGGTTTTCTTTCGTAGCCTTGATTCTCGGAATGTCGAAGCCCAAGGCTTTTTATCGGAAATCCGGGAAATGGATCGACGGTATCTGTGGCGCGATATTCGGGGCTTTTGGGGCGGCGTTGGTTTGGGCAGCAGTTAAAGAAGCTACGCGCTGAAAAGATTAGGCGCAAAAAGCTGCGCCTTTGAATTGCTATCGCTCAAGATTCCGTAATCTCGCTACCGATCTGAGAACCAATTGCTTGTTTTACAGAGGCGCTCTTTTAGTTCTTGTATATCTTTCTTAGGCGTATTGCCAAACTGTCTTTTGTACTCTCGAGAGAATTGACGAAGAGATTCATATCCGACTTCGAATGCTGCTTGCTGGACAGTTAATCCTTTGTAGAGCATTAAGTTTTGCGCCTCCTGCAGTTTTAGGTTCTTTTGATACTGAAGCGGGGTCAGTTTCATAACCTCTTTGAAACATCTGTGAAAGGTAAGAATGCTCATGCAGCATTGTTCGGGCAGCTCCTTAACCGCAAAAGTCTTTCCTAGATTCTCACGAATCATGTTGACGACTTTCGAAATATAGAACTGCTGAGTTCCAAAAGTGTGTTGATTTGCGAGGACTGATCCGAATGGCCCTTGCAGAACGCGATAAAACAGCTTCCGTTTAATCATCGGCGCCAATATATCGATTTCCTCTTCTTTCTCACTCTGATCCAGCAGGCGGCAGAGACAATCGAGAATTTCAGGCGTAATTCTCTCTATTGCTGCCGTTGATTTTGAGGCGGTTCTCTTTATGGATGACAACTGCATGCTGTGGATGGGTTCTCATATAACCTCGTCCTCAAGATCGACAGAGATGGCAAGATAGGGCTTGTTAGAACTGATTCCCGTCATTCCGCTGCTTAGCTGAAGCGGAAGGCCGGAGATGAAGTAGTGGTCTTGTTTGTAGCGGACCTCTTGGCCGTCAAGTCTAAGTAACTTCTCTCCTTGAACGATGAAGATGACCATCGGTTTGTAGACTCCCGCACGCGGCCGAGAACTGAGATTAAAACGATGAATTGCTACTCCCGGAACGGCGGTTTTGTAATTTCCTTCAAAGGGAAGGCGCTTTGCAAGTCTCTCTGTCAGAGGTTCTGTTTGTGCCATAACCGCCGCTCCAGTTGTCTTATCTTATGAAATTGTCGCGTTTTTTCGACAAAGCTTCTACTGCTCCAATGGGATCGTAATCGGACTATTAAGTTTTTTGGCCCCGTATGCGGGCGGTCGCTGCGTGAAAGGCCTTTCTCAGCTAACCAATCTGTCATAACTTTTAAAACCTCTTTGTTGTTCAGATCGGCAAAAGAGGCGTGCGTATTTCCATGCAGACCGACCTTCGGCAGCTCGATGAGGGTGGCGTCCCCGCCGTTCTTATTGATCTCATTTACAAAAGTTTTTGCGTTTTGAAGAGAAATGCGCCAAACTTCTTCGTTGAGGACCTTACTATGCTTTGTTGAAATATTGTCACCGTAAATTATTAAGATCGGCATTTTCGTTAATTTCATGAAATCCGACTTCGGGACGATGTGAGGTGCGATTAACTTTCTTACCAACTCCAGTTTTGAATCCACGGGTTTTATCTGAAGGTCGTCCGGCAATACAATTTGCCCGGGTTCATAGGCAACGATTGCTTTAACCTGATGATTTTGGAGAAAAACGGAGGAATGGACGGAGAGGATATCGTTGTTTACGATGCGTCTCGAAATATTCCTGAGTTTTTCAGGCGTTATGTGAATGCCGACCTTCCGAAGGCTGTCAAATTTCAAGATGTTTATTCTTGCGTTGAAGATAGAAGTGAGCCGATTCATTGGTCTGGTCAGGTCAACGGCGAGGTTTCTTATTTGCCTAGCTGCCTTACTCAAGCAGCCTATCTGATTAATTGCTGTGATCTTAAAGGACACAGCATGGGCGGAGTGACGTTATGTGCTAAAAACCACTTCGGTTCGGTCATAAATTCAGACAAAAAAGCTTCGCCTTTGGTGGCAGGATTGCATGAATTCGTCTCTCCGCTTATAAAGTCCAACTACACACCGTACGTCGACTTGGAATCTAATCCGCATATCGGAAGGAAAACGATTTTGTATCTCATCGATGGCTTAGTCGGCGCAGTAAGTGAGAGATCTACAGGTGCTGTAGGATTGGAGGAATATTCTTGGAAACAACCTCCTTTTTGCGGAGCCCTGCCGTCCAGCATTTTCCTTTCTCAAGACCCGGTGGCCATAGACAGTGTCGCTGCGGATTTTCTTTGCACAGAACCTTTTATGCTGGAGCATAATTTCGTTCTCAGAAAATTCGGGGCCAAAGTAACGGAATACCTGCGCGAAATGGCCCTTGCCGATAAACCGCCATCAAGTGTCAAATATGTTTTTGTCAAAAACAGCCTTGGCGTTCATGAGCATTGGAAGGATCCTGTTGAGAAAAAATATAGCCGAAACCTCGGGGCAGATGAAGGCATTGAACTGATTTGCTTGCAGGATTTCGTATGAACAGACGCCGCTTTAATCTATCGATGCTGACTTTGTCTTTAGGCAGTACAGCGTGTATCGGGAGCGCTAACAGTTTTAGCGAGGACGGTGTTGTTCTTTTCTATAGCTGGGGAGGCCATACACGGAAGATTGCAGGAGCCCTCTCAACTCTTTACCGCATTCCGATGGTGGAAATTTGTTCAGTTTTCGTCTTTCCAGAAGATCCCTATGAAACAGCGTCTTTATCACGGAGCCAAAGAGCAAGAAATGAATATCCGGACACGTTTACGGTCCCGAAGGAATTTAACATTGCAGCATATAAGAACATATGGATTGGCGCTCCGGTATGGAACGGGCGCTTACCGACTCTGGTTCGCAGCTTTCTTAATGAGACTCCATTAGTAGGCAAAGAATTATATGTTTTTTCCAGCTACCAAGGCTCCGGCTCAGAAGGTTTCCTTGAGGAACTAAAGTCACTGGCGCCGAAATCTGTCATGAGAAAGAGTTTCTTCCATATCGAATCCCGTCCTTTGCTGATCAATGAATTATCCGGTTGGATAATCCGTCGCTAATACCTAGCCCTGATCTGACAAGAGCTCGGAAAACCGAGCTCTTGTAATGAAGATCCTACCTAATTATTTCATAGGTTTGCCGTTATTGGCACGCATAATCTGGTGCGGCCTGATTAGATAGAACACTGACAGATAGCCGCTCCAAATGTGAATCAGTCTTGTGAACGGAACGATCAGAAAAATGATCAGCCCGACAAAGATGTGCCACTTCTGCCAATCGGGAACGAGAAGGATCTTCTGCCATGCTTCATAGTCGAAGGTGAAGAGGCCCCTGACCCATTCTCCGAAAAGAATGATGGTCGCACCGGAGCGGTCAGTAAAGTAAGAATTTACAACGCAGCAAATTCCGAGAATGATGACCGCCAGCAGGAGGAACAAGACCCAAAAATCGCTCGGGCGGGATGCCGTCCTTACGCGTTCGTTGGATAGGCGGCGCCATGTCAGAAGCAGAAGACCGGCAATGGCAAGTGCGGCGGAGGCTCCTCCGGCGATGATTTCCATCCATTGGTGGAGTCTGGGCGTTAGACCGACTGCATTTAGCCACGCTGTCGGTGTAAACAACCCGAAACAATGACCGCAGAATAGAAAGATCACACCGATGTGGAAAAGATTTGCACCCCAAAAAAGATCTTTCTTATCTAAAATCTCGCTGCTTTGGCTTTTCCAGCTGAACGGCGCCAGAACGAAACGCGCCAGACTGCCGAGCACCAGAACGGCGATAACGACATAAGGCAGCACTCCGAAAATTAGAAAGTGCCATACCAAAGTAAAGTTACTCATTATTTGCCCTCCTGTGTAGAGTCCGGAGCGCGCTGATATTCTTCAAACAAAGGAATGATCTTGCGGTTCATCGGACCGCCGAAAAGCGAATCCGCACGGCGTCTCATGTCTTCTCCGCCGCCAAGGTTGTAGCCCTGCGTGCCTTGCAGAAGAACAGCTGCTTCTGTGTTGCGGTTGGCAGACGGAACAACGAAACGATCCTTAAAGTCTGCAATCGCGAGCAGCCGATGCATATCGCAGATGTCTTGAACTGTTAAGCCCAACGCTTTGAGTTCATTAACTTCTTCGATGTCTTGGAGCTGTTCGGGGAGAATTTCGCAGGTCAGGAACTGGCTTGTACCTGCTTCATCCGAATACTTACGCAGGATTGTTCTTTCGGCAAGCAGACGGCTCAAAGCTTCTATGACCGGTTTAGTATTGCCACCCGCGAGCAGATTGGCCAAATACTGCATTGGAACACGCAGACTCTGCACATCGGGGATAAAGCCCTTCATGGAGAGTTTGCCTACATCGACCGCCTGGGCAATCGGAGAAAGCGGCGGAACGTACCAAACCATCGGCAGCGTTCTGAATTCAGGATGCAGCGGAAGTGCGATCTTCCACTTGGAAATCATCTTGTAAATCGGAGAAGCTTTTGCGGCTTCAATCCAATCATGCGAGATGCCGGCTTCTAAGGCAGCGGTTTCGATTTCCGGATCGTTCGGATCCAAGAAGATCTGACGCTGAGCTTCATAAAGATCGCCTTCGTTAGGTGTGGATGCAAGATCTTTGATCTTATCGGCATCGTAGAGCATCACGCCCATGTAGCGGATACGTCCTACGCAGGACTCGGAACAAACGGTCGGCATACCGGATTCAACACGCGGATAGCAGAAAATGCATTTTTCGGCTTTGCCGGTCGACCAGTTGTAGTAGACCTTCTTGTAAGGGCAGCCGCTCATGCACATACGCCAGCCCTTGCACTTGTTCTGGTCAACCAAAACAATACCGTCTTCTTCGCGTTTGTAAATGGAGCCCGAAGGGCAGCTTGCAACGCAGGCAGGGTTCAGGCAGTGCTCGCACAGACGCGGCAGGTAGAAGAGGAACGTGTTCTTGTACTGAGCGTAGATTTCGCGTTCGACATTCTTTAAATTCACGTCATCGACGGTCTTAATGTCGATGCCGCCTAAGTTGTCGTCCCAGGCTGCAGAGCCGTTGATCTTTTTCATCTTCTTGCCGGTTAGGTAAGAGATCGGCTGCGTAGTCACGCATGTCTTCATGCGAGGCGCTTTCTGAAGATTCTGATAATCAAAAGTAAACGGCTCATAGTAGTCGTCGATCTGCGGCAGTTTCGGGTTGGCAAAAATACCGGAGAGCAGTCCGAGCTTTGTACCGCGGCGCAGCCGCAGCTTTCCGTTGTGCAGTTCCCAGCCGCCTGTCCATTTTTGCTGATCTTCCCAGCTCTTCGGGTAGCCGACGCCGGGTTTGGTTTCTACGTTGTTAAACCAAATATATTCGGTTCCGGGACGATTCGTCCAAACGTTCTTACAGGTAACGGAACAGGTGTGGCAGCCGATGCATTTGTCCAGATTCAGGACCATGCCGATTTGAGCACGAATCTTCATACTGCACCTCCTTTCTTTTCCGCTTCTTCATCCATCCAGTCCACTTTATTCATCTTTCTGACCCAAGCGAAGTCGTCGCGGTTCGGGGCAATCGTGCCGTAATAGTTAAAGGCGTATGACAAGTGGCCGTAGCCGCCGATCATATGCGTCGGATTCAAAATAACGCGTGTCGGAGAGTTGTGGTCGCCGCCGCGCAGGCCCGTGACTTCCGAACCCGGGGTGTTGACCGTCTTTTCCGTGGCGTGCTGCATGACGCAAAGTCCTTCAGGCATACGAGAAGAAACAATCGCACGTCCGACCACCGCGCCGTTGGCGTTCCAGCACTCAATCCAGTCGTTATCCGCGATGCCGGCGTTGGCCGCATCGATATCACTCATCCAAACGACAGGACCGCCGCGGGAAAGCGTGAGCATGCGTTCGTTGTCGTAGTAGGTGGAGTGGATACCCCACTTCTGGTGGGCCGTCATGAAGTTCAAAACGATGGCCTTGTTGCCGTTGTCTGCGACATCGCGATAACCGGTGAGCGCTCTCTGGTTAGCCGGGGCTCTGTACTGAGCGAATTGCTGACCGAATGCTCTCATCCAAGCGTGGTCTTGGTAGAACTGTTGGCGGCCGGTAATCGTGCGCCACGGCAAAAGCAGGTACTTATTCTGCCAGAAAGCGACATACGGGATTTCATCGTTTTCCGTACCGGACCAGTCAGGAGCACTGAAGGTCTTAGCCGGGCGATGTGCCAGATCATCGAAGGTGATCTTGTCGGCAATGTGTCCTTCGGAGAGGAAGCTGGCATCTACGCCGCACTGGTCTTTCACAAACGACCAGCTTCTGAAGGACAAAGCACCGTTGGTTTCGGGAGAGACGCGAAGGATGAAGTTGGCGGCGTTGATATCCGTTTCCATCTTCGGACGGCCTTTGGCTACCCCTTCCTGCACCGTGCCGTTTAACTGGCAGAGTTCGGTGATTTCCGGATCCAGGTTCCACTTGATGCCGCGGTTGCCGCCGCCGTTCGTAGAAAGCAGCGGTCCGATCGAGGTGTACTTGTCATAAATCGTGCGGTAGTCACGATCGATGACGTGGATCAGTGGAGCGGTCTTGCCCGGGATCAGGTCGCATTCGCCCTTGTACCAGTTCTTGACGCCAAGCGCTTGGCCGAGTTCGTGCGGAGAGTCGTGTCCGAGCGGTGTGAGAACAACGTCAGTGACGTTTCCGAAGTTGTCCGCATATTCTGCGGCAATTTCAGAGAGCTTCTTGGAGATGTCTTTGAATGTCTGCCAATCGCTTCTGCCTTCCCAAGAGCATTGAACGGCTTTAACGAACGGATGGATGAAGCTGTGCATATCCGTCGTGTTGATGTCGTTCTTTTCGTAGAAGGTAGCGGCCGGAAGCACGATATCGGAGTAAATCGAAGTCGTGCTCATGCGGAAGTCCATATTGACCAGCAGGTCAAGTTTTCCCCGAGGTGCGGGACGCCACTTTTCCATCAGCGGCATGAGTTCTTTATGAGAACCGTCTAGTTCTCCGCCTAAGATGCCGTTTTCGGTTCCGAGCAGGTGACGCAGGAAGTATTCCTGACCTTTGCCGGAGGAACCCAACACGTTGGAGCGCCAAATAAAGAGGTTGCGCGGCCAGTTTTCTTCGGCATCCAAATCTAAGCAGCTGAAGGAGATCTTTCTGTCTTTGAGCTGATTGATCAGGAACTGTTCCGGCTCGGCACCGGCGGCTTTCGCTGCCGCAGCGATCTTGGTCGGGTTGACGTTGAGCTGCGGAGCAGAAGGCAGCCAGCCCATCAGTTCGCTCTGAATGTTGTAATCAATGTACGTGCCGTCAAAGACTTTAGTGTCTGCAAGCGGAGAGAGCATATCCGCAAGCGGGATGCGTTCGTAGCGCCACTGATCGGTGTGCTCGTAGAAGTAGCTCGTCGAATTCATATGACGAGTGGCCGGTTCCCAGTCTTTTGCGAAGGAGTATTCGCTCCAGCCTGCTTCCGGACGAATCTTTTCCTGACCTACATAGTGACACCAGCCGCCGCCCGGGACGCCGCAGGTGCCGCACATCAACAGAATGTTGATGATGGAGCGGTAGGTGTTATCGGTCTGGAACCACTGGTTGACGCCTGCACCCATCAGCACGCAGGCGCGGCCCTGAGTCTTGGACGCGGCAGTCGCGAATTCTCGTCCGAGTGTGATGACGTACTGTGCTTCGACGCCGGTGATCTTTTCCTGCCAAGCAGGTGTGAACGGAATGTTGTCGGCGTAGCTCTTGGCGCATTCGCCGCCTAGACCGCGGTCAACACCGAGGTAGCTGCCAAAGAGATCAAAAACGGTGGCAACGTAAACATCTTTGCCGTCGACCTGGATCTTTCTTGCAGGAACCTTGCGGACCATGACTTCAGAGTTCATGGGGTTGTTCGGAAAACCGTCGCGCTTGCGGCCGCCGAAGTACGGATAATCGACATCGATGACGGCATCCGAATTCTTCAGGAATGTGAGCTGAGGTTTAATGGCTTTGCCGGTTTCTCCGTCAACTTCATGCAGATTCCACTTGCCTAAGTCCTGGCCTTCTTTCTGCCCCCAGCGGTAGCCCATAGAGCCCTGAGCAACTGCCGGCTTATCGGAAAGCTCGTCCCAAACAATCGTCTTCCATTCGGGGTTGTTGCATTCGGGTTCCTTATAGCCCAAGTCGCAGGCGCGAACTGTACGGCCGGCAGTGAAATGACCGTCCTCGCGCGGCTCCATCATCACAAGGATCGGGAAGTCGGTGAGGTTGCGGCAGTACTCGGTGAAATAAGGATCCGGATGGTCGTAGTGGAATTCTTTGAAAATGACGTGGCTTACCGCCATAGCGAGTGCTGCGTCTGTGGCCTGTTTCGGATGAATCCACCAGTCGGCGTCTTTGGTGACTTCGCAGTAGTCCGGGCAGACGTTAACGACCTTAGTGCCGTTATAGCGGGCTTCGGTCAAGAAGTGCGCATCCGGCGTACGGGTCATTGAGATGTTGGTACCCCAAACAATGATGTAGCTCGAGTAGTACCAGGCTTCGGATTCCGGAACGTCGGTCTGTTCGCCCCAAGTCTGAGGAGAAGACGGCGGCAGGTCGCAGTACCAATCGTAGAAGGAGAGGAGTGCGCCGCCGATGAGGCTCAGGTACCGGGTACCTGCACCGTAGGACACCATGGAGTAGCCCGGAATCGGAGAGAAGCCGGAAATACGGTCGGGACCGTATTTCTTAATCGTATAAAGGTTAGCCGAAGCGATTATTTCAAGAGCTTCATCCCAAGTCGTACGAACTAAGCCGCCTAAGCCGCGGGCAGCGGTGTAGGACTTACGGACTTCGGGATTTTCGACGATGGAAGCCCAGGCTTCCATTGGCTTCATGGTCTTGCGGGCTTCTTCCCAAGCGGCCTTTAATTCGGCACGAATCAAAGGATGTTTCACGCGGGAAGCGGAATACAGATACCAGGAGTAGCTTGCACCGCGAGGACAGCCGCGAGGTTCGTGGTTCGGTACTCCCGGGGGTGTGGGCGGATAATCGGTTTCCTGCGTTTCCCAGACGACGATGCCGTCCTTGACGTAAACCTGCCAGCTGCAGGAGCCGGTGCAGTTCACGCCGTGGGTGGAACGCACGATTTTGTCGTGTGCCCATCGATCCCGGTAAGCCTGTTCCCAAGTCCTGTCTTCTGCGGTCACTTCGCCCCAGCCGTCTGAGTACGAACCGACCTTCTTAGCGAAGAACAGGGAGGACTTCATGATTCCGGACATTTTGTTCTCCAATTAAAGCAATTTCTTTGAGGTGAGAAAGAACGATCAGCAAAGATCCGGGGCGTTCTTTCTATCGTAGTAGTAAACGTTGATGGCCAGGATGGCGACAAAGATCAGTGTCGAGATACCGAACATTGCGCCCGCACCGCATTCAGCCAGCAGCATACCGATCGTGAACGGACCGTATGCACCGACAGCGGAGGTCCAGCCGACCACGGCACCGCCCTGAAGCGGCGGGAAGAGGACAGCCATCTGTTCAGTGGTGGAAGCGTTGCCCACGCCGGTCCAGAAGAAGACCCAAAACATCACGAGGAGCCAAATCCAGCAGCCGGATACGGTTGTAGGTTTGTAGAGCCAAAGGGCAAGCAGACCGATGATGTTGCAGACGGCCATAACTGTCGTGACTCGGCCGCCGCGAATCTTATCGGAGACCTGGCCTGCGCCGACGCGGGAAAGGGCGCCGATAACCGGGCCCAACCAGGCAAGCGCAACGGCGCTCGGAGCGCCTTCAATACCGGCAAAAGTATGGTTGCCGAGCAGCCCCAGCTGAGCACCGAGGCCGGCAAACGTAGCAAAGGTTCCGTAATAGAAGAGCGTCATGAACCAAGTATGTTTGTTGCCGAAGATGGTCCACTCTTGTTTGACGTTGCCGGAGACCGGGACGGAACGCAGGAAGAGCCAGGAGAGGATCGTGATGATTGCGACTAGAGGAATCCAGATCCAGGAGGCGTTCTGCAGCCAGTATGTAACTGTCTTGCCGTCAGGGAGGTGCGCGACTTGACCGTCGCCTAAGAACGCAAAGGCGGAGAAGCCGATGACAAGCGGCGTGACGAATTGAACCAAGCCGGTACCGAAGTCGGAAAGACCGCCCTGAATACCGAGGGCTAATCCTCTTTCATGCTTCGGGAAGAAGTAGTTTGTAGAGGCCATTAAGCCGGAGAAAGTGCCGCCGCCGATGCCGCTTAAAAGCGCAAAGCAGATCAGCATCCAATAGGGAGTGTCAGGATGCTGGACCGCATATACCCAGCAGAAGAGCGGGATTAAAAGCAAACCCGTTGAGAGTGTGACAAGAATTCTGGTACCGAGAATCGGGGGTAAAAAAAGTCCACAAAATACGCAGCGTACCTGCGGAAAGACCCACCATAGCAACAAGCCAGTAGAGCTGGCTGTGGGTGAGCGAAAAGCCGATTTCGTTTAATCTCGGGGCGAGAGACGGGACCAAGAACCAAGCGCAAAAGCCTAGAGTCAGGCTGAAGGTACTTAGCCACACAGTCGTCCATGCCAGCGTCTTATTCCATTGGGCCGGATTTTCAGGATTCCAAACCTTGATATTTGGACGCATATTTTTTCCTTATTTAACTAGAAACTTAACTAGAAACGGAACTCGAACTTTTATTCGGGTTTATTCTCATTCTATGGGCGCACTCCAATTTGTAACCCTTTGTTTGTTCGAATTGAGCAGAGGTTAAGGGGCTGACGAGACGTCATTCACTAACATACGAATAACGAAAGTTAGAGGAGAATGATGTGAATTTGGGGTTAAAAGCGCTGGCTTGCCTGCTTTTGTATCCGGACGCAGTGCTCAAAGATAATCTGCAGGAAATCAAGGCAGCCGTTGCAGAATCGACGCTTGCTAAAGATCAGAAGGAGGCGCTCGAGATTTTTATCAATCACAGGATTGAGACGCCGATGGCCGATTTGCAGAAAGAGTATGTGGCGACTTTTGATATCGGCAAGAAAGCGAGTTTGAACCTTTTTGAGCACATGCACGGAGATTCTCGGGAGCGCGGCTCGGCGATGATCAACCTTAAAAAGCTCTATGAAGAGCGCGGGCTTACGATCCAAAGCAATGAATTTCCGGATTATCTGCCCATGTTCTTAGAGTTTTTATCCGGGCTGGATGATGCGGAAGCTCAGGCATTGCTGGATGGTGCTGCAAGGCATATCGCTGCCATTGACGCCGCCTTAAAGAAAGAAGAATCTCCGTGGGCGGTGGTTACAGGCGCGATTATGTCGCTCACTGCCATGAAGACTTCGGAAGTGAAGTTTGAGCGGGACGATCTTCTGCCGACGACGGAGGCAGAGTCTTTTGATTCCCCGGTGAGGTTCGGAGGGAACGCTGATCCGGTTCAGACGGTACACTTTAAAAAATGAAAAAAAGCGGAAGGTCGAAAGACCTTCCGCATAAAATATTTTCACCCCATTTCTTTGGATTGCTCCAAGGAGAAGATTTCTGTCTCAAAAGACGTCATCCAGTGATTGAAATCATATCATAAAATGAGAACGATTCGCATTTGCGTTTGTGTGAAATTGTATCAGACGAGTTTTGAGCTTTGTCTTTGGTCTGTCCGCCTCAATTATTAATGAAGCGGATATTGGAAACGGGCCAGAAAAGGATAAGAAAAGGGCGGGAGCCTAATGACTCTCGCCCAAAATTTTTCACCCCAATTGCTCTTTTGCTGACAAGGAGTTGCGTGAGAACTCTATGCTTCAAAGGAGAAGATTGAATTCAATCAATCAATAGAAGCAATATAACATAAATAAGAACGATTATCAATATCAATTATATTTTCGGAACCTCTGCACGAAAGGTGGGTGATGTAATATAATTAGCACACTACCGAAAAGTGTGATTATGAAGATTAAAGCTCCCTCATTTGCGGATTTATTCGCAGAAACCTCCCCGCAGCTGGGCGGTGCCAGAAGAACTAAGTTCC
>OGGQ01003330.1_pt1 | contig 15205 bp, 17 predicted proteins | sample 1571191 | NCBI WGS metagenome assembly OGGQ01 (sample SAMEA2582061, study PRJEB24529) | metagenome | biome: Human gut stool | place: China | collected 2011
ATCCTTTAATGATACTCCGCATGGTCCGAGTGGCGGGATTTGAACCCACGGCCTCATGGACCCGAAGGCCGGTTTTAAATTTTTTATAATAATTTATAGTCGTTTCTAGCTGTTTTTGTTTAAATCAACGTTGCATTTAAACATTTTCAATTAAATACTTTCCATGTAGTACGAAGCGGTGTGTGGTGGGTTCTGTGGTCAGAAACGCTCCCCAGCCCTTGCCGGTGTCTTTCGTCGACAGGGACGGGGAGCGTTTTTCATGCCTCTTGGCTGTCTGGATTGTAACTCTGAGGACAGGATTAGGCAAGTCATTTCTATGCAGTCCACGACTCAGGAATTGGGGGACTGTAAACAAAAAGAGATTTACGGATGGATCTTCAGGTTGTGGAGCATCTTGATGAACTCAGGGTTATTGTGGTCCACAATGCTGCTGTGGCCCATATCCAGGGTGTCGATCCGGTCCATTTCCTCCTTGGTGAGGGTGAAGTCCCAGATATCAAAATTCTGTTCCATGCGATCACGGTGAATGCTCTTTGGGATGACTACCACACCCCGCTGGATATTCCAACGCAGGGCCACCTGGGCGGCAGTTTTACCGTGGGCACGGCCGATCTCAGTCAGCACAGGATTGGAGAAAATACCGAATTGACCTTCCGCAAAGGGCCCCCAAGCCTCGGGGACCACGCCGTAATCCGACATGGTCTTCATGGTCTCCTTCTGGTGGAAGAAGGGGTGGATCTCCACCTGGTCCACCGTCGGCTTCACCGCCACCGTCTCGCAGAAGTCCAGCAGCCGGGCGGCGTAGAAGTTGCTGACACCAATGGCCCGGAGGGTTCCGTCCCGGTAGGCCTCTTCCATGGCCCGCCAGGCGCCCGGGTAGTCGCCTACCGGCTGGTGGATCAGATACAGGTCCAGGTAATCAAGGCCCAGGTTGTTGAGCGAGGTCTCAATGGCTCTTTTGGCGCCCTCGTAGCTGGCATCCTGCACCCACAGCTTGGTAGTGATGAACAGCTCCTCCCGGGGAACCCCGCTCTTGGCGATGGCAGCGCCAACCGCCTGCTCGTTCATGTAGGCCGCCGCCGTGTCAATGAGGCGGTAACCCACATCAATAGCGTCCAGCACCGCCTTCTCACACTGGACCGGGTCCGGCACCTGAAAGACCCCGAAACCCTCCATGGGCATCTTTACGCCGTTGTTCAAGGTCACATAGTCCATATTACATCCTCCATTCATAAATCGTATGCTCTTGGCTTTCAACCTGATTGTAGCGGCGCAAAGAGAAAAAGTACAGAACTAATTTCGCATAGAAGTATTCGCTATATGAATACTAGCTTGCCAAGGGTGGCCCAGCCTGCTATCATGGAGGCAAACGGGAGGTGCGTTTTATGATGGAACTGGAGCAGCTGCGGCAGCTTGTGGCCTTTGCAGAGTGCGGTACTTTATCCAGGGCGGCAGAGGCGCTGCATATCTCCCAGCCCTCTTTGAGCCGAACCATGCAGGCGCTGGAAGAAGAACTGCAAGCGTCTCTGTTTACCCGGCAGAAAAACCGGATCGTCCTCAACAATGTGGGACAGGTGGCCGTGGAGTATGCCCGGCAAGTGCTTGCAGCAGCAGAGGAATTGGCGCGGCGGGTACAACTGGCGGAGCGTACCGGGCGGAGCGTTGCACTTGGCTCCTGCGCCCCCGTTCCCATTCAGGATCTCCGGCCGCTGCTTCAGGAGTTGTACGATGGCGTGGCAGTTGCTCCGGAGCTGAATAGCTCGGATGATGCGTTAGTGGACGGCCTTCGACAGGGGCGGTATCAGATCGTGGTCACCCATGAGCCACCGCCCCAGGAAGAGGAGCTGTTTTGCTTTCCCTACCGGGAGGAGCACCTCAGTCTGCTGGTTCCGGTCAATCACCCTCTGGCCCGGCTGACCGCCATCCGGGCAGCCGACCTGGCCCATCAGAACCTTCTGCTCTATTCGGAGATCGGCTTTTGGACCGAGGTGTGCCGAGAAAAACTGCCGGAGGCACACTTTCTCTTCATGGATGAGTGGGATGCTTTCGGGGAACTGGTGGGCCTGGGTGCCTTTCCCACCTTTGTGACCGATGCCTTTGCCCCTGGCCAGTCGGTAGAAAACAAAATCGTGATCCCCATTGAAGATGAAGATTTTCAGGCGGTCTATTATTTTCTCTGCCTGGAAAAGGATCGGGAGAAATTCCGGGAACTCATCACCCGTCTTCAGGAAAAGAGGTTTTGGACAGAGCCCCTTTGAATAGAAGGACTGAGATCGGAAACAGGAGCCAGGCCCTGGAAGGAAAGCCACACCGGATGGGGGAGTCTTTCCCTCCCGTAATGGCAAGAAACCTCGTCCGTAATACAACACCGCCGCCCAATTTCTGATCGAGGATTTTGGGTGGCGGTGAATTTAATTTGTGCTATGCTTGAAAATTGAGAAACTCAACTACTTTCTCTGCGTCGGCATACCCTTTGTCGTAAAGTCGCTGCAAGGAAGTTCTGTCCTTTTTTAGCGTACTGACGCCACAGGTATCGTCCGGCGAAAGAATCAGGGCTTTGCCCTGTCGGGCATAGTCTTGTGCCGCTGATACGCCTTCATTGTATCTTTGCGCTCTTTGGCACAGCTTTTTCGCAGCTTCAGGATACTTTTTTCGGATATGTGCTGCCAATTTTTCATCTTTTTCTGCGGATCTCAATTCGCCTTCCGGCTTTGTGAGGATGACAACCACGCGGTCACAGCCCAACTGAAAGGCTTTCTCCACCGGAACCGGATCACCCAAAGCGCCATCATAATACGGGATGTTCTTCACCTCGTAGGGCTTGCAAACAAAGGGAATGGCACAAGAGGCCTTGAAGATGCTGTAATCATCCTGACGGATATCGCTTTTATCGAAATACTTTGCCTGACCAGTTCGGGCATCTGCCGCAACGACATAGAATTCCATTGGGTTGTCCCGCAGAGCGCAGTAATCCAAGGGATTTTCTCCGTCGGAACGACTCAGCGTCCCATATACGTAATCCATATCAATAAAAGACCGTTTGAGGATGAAATTTCCAACACTCATATACTGCTTGCGGAATGCGTATTCCATGTAGAATTAATAGTTCCGTCCCCGTTGACCTGCTGCGAAGGACGCCAGGTTGGCGCTGCCCGCTGAGATTCCGATCCCCAGATCGAAGTGGATCTGGGGATCCATACAATAATCAAATATGCCGACGGCATAGATCCCTCTCAGCCCGCCGCCTACATCGATCACACCTGTTTTCATGCTGTGTTCTCACCTTCCAAGCCGGATGTTCCCAGTATCAAAGGAACAGCTCACATTCCTTTCGCTCAGAACAAACCTTCTTCAGAGCTACTCCCACCGCTGCCAGCATGACGGGATTTGCCTTGCGGGCGTTGTGGGGGCATACGGAGATGCAGCGCATACAGGAGATGCACGCCTTATCATCCACCTTTTTCGGGTCCTCCTTGTCGATGGCCTGAACGGGACATGCCTGCACGCACACGCCGCAGCGGACACACTCTTTTGTGGGCTTGGGCACCAGACCGGCGCCACCGGCTTTCTTGTAGGGACGGTTTCCGGGAATTGCGGGCTCAGTGAGATTGTTCTCAGAGAGCTTATGCTGAATCTGTTTGGCAAAATCAGAGAGCTGCGCTGCATCCTGGCTGTCGGGTCGACCGGCGGCAAACTGTCGGGCGATAGAGTGCTCTGCCACAGCAGCCACGGCGGCAATGACCTGGAAGCCCGCCTGTTTGGCCGCGTCCTCCAGTTCCACCAGAGTATCCTCATAGGCCCGGTTGCCGTAGACGCAGACCAGAACGGCACGAGCGCCGTTGCCGTGTACTTGGGAGAGCCGCTCGGCTGCCACAGCAGGAACACGACCGCCGTAGGAGGGCACAGAGATGACTGCCACATCCTCCTTCGTCAGCGAAACGGTATCAAAATCCTGCTTGCTGTCGGTCAGATCAACAGTAGTTACCTCGCCCTCCAGTGCGCTTGTCAAGCAGTCGGCCACCTTTTTTGTTCCGCCCGTGGGACTGAACACGATGTTATAAAGTTTCATCAGAATATCCTCCTTTTTATTTGGTTTCTTCGGTCCGCCAGGAAATCATGTAATGCAGGTTCTCAGGAAGCGTGGTATCTTGCTGAGGTATCGCTTTTCGAAAGCTCCGGTCAGGCCCAGCTCCAAAGCGGTCAGATGGAAATGAGACAGGGCAATGCCCAGATCCACCTGTTTGATGAGTTCCTCGCCTTTGGAGAGCCCGGGCTTATAGTGGGCGTAAAAGTGGTAGGTGTTTCCGTCTTTGCGCACACGCCAGGGCTGGGCGTTTTTGGCGGAGGGCGCCAGACGCACCATCTCCAGCGGCTGGGCATAGGCACCGGCCAGCTCCTGGGTCAGCGGAGTGTGAAAATCCGCCTGATAGAACAGCTCCTTCCACTCTTTTCGGGAGGAGGATTTCATCGTGGAGCGCATTAGGGTTTCTGTCAGGCTTCGTTTGGCTGCGGGATATCCCACGGGAGAAATCGCCAGGAACAGTTCGTCCTTTGGAATCTCCATGGCGGAAGCAAAGCTGTCCCGGTCGAAGGTCGCCGCCAGCCATACCGTACCCAGGCCCATGTGGGTGGCAAACAGGATGAGCGTTTCAAAGTGATATCCGGCCGCCAGGGGAGCCAATTTGGTATCCGGGATGGAAATTCCCAGGAAGGTGCTCGCCCCTTTGATGATGCCGTAGGTTCCCAGCTTTTCTCCGTCTGCACTCATCGTTTTATCAATGATGTACGTATGGACAGGGACACCGAAGGGGTTATCCAGCTGCCTCATACATTCCAGCAGCGTGTCCCGATCCCGGGGCAGCAGGGGCTGGTTTTCATAGGTGCGGACACTGTGCCGCTTTTGAATGGTGTCTACAACAGGAATGGGCAATTTCATGAGGTTATTCCTCCCTTACAGCTCAATCACGACTTTGCCGTTAAGCGGTCCCTTGGCCACAAGCTGCAATGCCTCATTGGCCTGGTCCAGAGAAAAGACACGAGAGTCAATGGCAGGTTTGATTTGCTGCTTCTCCACGATTTCGGTGATCTTTTGCAGCTGTGCGCCGTCGGAACGGACGAACACAAACCGGTATTCCTTGCCCTGCTTTTTGGCCGCCTTGTCATATTTGCTGCCAGCCATGGTGAACATCTGCTTTTTCAAGCCGGAAATTTGCTTACGCTCTGCGAATGCTTTATTGGGGCCAGTGCGCAGGCTCACCAGCCGCCCGCCCTTTTTCAGCACCGCCAGTTCGTGTTCGAACTCGTCAGGCCCCAAGGTGTCGATCACATGGTCCACATCGGATAATACGTCCCAATAGTTTTCGGTTTTGTAGTCGAGGTACTGGTCAACTCCCATGGCAAGGAACCGCTCCTTAGCCCGTGCATTGCCTGTCACGATCACCCGCAGGCCCAGCGCCTTGGCGATGGGAACCGCCATCTGACCAAAGCTGCCCGAACCGCCGGGAATCAGCACAGTTTGTCCGGGTTTTGCTTCCAGCTCCTCCACAATGGCCTGATAGGCCGTCAGGCCGGTCAGCGGAATGGCCGCGGCAGTGTTGAAGTCATACCCTTGCGGCATTTTGGCGATTGCATCCTGATCCACCGCCACATATTCCGCAAAGGCCCCGATTTTATTCAGCGGAAGTCGGCTATAAACCCGGTCTCCCTTTTGAAAGCCGCTGACCTTGCTGCCTACCTGCTCCACAATACCAGAGCACTCATTGCCCAGTGTCAGGGGCATCGGGTAATCCTGAAGCAATTTTACGCTCCCAGTCAGAATCAAAAGCTCCAAGGGATTGACCGCCGCTGCTTTCACCTGGATGAGAACTTCGGAATCGGAAACTTGGGGTTTTGGGATATCTGTCAGGATGGTATTGATATTTTTTGAGTAATTCTTGATCTGGACTGCTTTCATGATAAAACCTCTTTCTGCATAGCCTTTGTTTTTATGGAATCTCTCTTGCTTTTTTGTGGGAGACCCGATAAAATAGTGGTTGTAATAAATAATGTTACATCTCTCACAGTGTAGCACCCGCGAGATGTAATGTCAATAGTTACAACATATTCTACGAAATATAAAATATTTGGGAAAGGATACCGAAGCATATTATGCAGATTAGTATGAAATGCTCGATCGCGGTTCATTGTCTGATCTTTATCCATGAAGCAAAGGGAATTGCAAAGGTGACCAGCGGGCTTCTGTCCGAAAGCACTGGAAGCAACCCCGTTGTGATCCGCAACATTCTCAGTGCACTGAAAAAGGCTGGACTCATCACAGTACCCCGGGGAACTGGGGGAGCGGAGTTGTGTGCAGACCCATCTCAAATTACGCTGTATCAGATCTATACAGCATTGGAGCCGGACGGGCTGTCTTCTCTCATTGGAATCCATCCCTGCCAGCAACGTCCCTGTCCGGTGGCCCAGAATATCCGTCAGGTATTGCAGACTCCCTACCAAAAAATTGAGGATTCCATTAAACAAGCTATGGAAGGGATCACCCTGCAATCCATGATTGACGAATTTGAGCATTTGGCGCGTCCATCAGAACCGAACATGAGTGGCGCGTGATTTCCGGGTAAGAGAGGAACACGGGGCCGCGGCAATGCAATGGGATTTGGGAGGAGCGTCAGAAGCAAGGAGGTTACGGAAGAAAAAACGAGAGTGCTGTACAAATGAACAGCCCCGTGCGAGGAGAAGAACAACTACACCGCCCACTGCGTCTTTTCCACCTACCAGACCATGATAAACTGCATCGACTTGGTGGAAGACGGGGAGGGGAAGCTGTTCACCGTGGGCCATTTCGACCTGGTCATCTGCGATGAGGTCCACTGCTCCATCTACAACAAATACCGGGACATCTTCAACTACTTCGATGCGCCCCTGGTTGGCCTTACCGCCACTCCTATGGTTCTTCAAGAAGGTGATGAGCAAGGCGAAATTCTGGCAGATGATCGGCCGGGGCACCCGGCTGTACCAGGGACTGCTGGACGGGGAGGACAAGGCCAAGTTCTACATCTTCGACCTGTGCGGAAACTTTGAGTTCTTCCGCATGAAGAAGGGCAAGGCTACCGCCAACCAGATGCCGCTGCAAAGCGCAATTTTCTATCTGAAAGCCCAGACCAAAGACTAGCCATACGACGCCAACTTTACCGATGACATTTTGTCCGTGGTGTGGCCGGGGTCAGAGAGGTGGGCACTAAGCAGGATCACAAGGCGGAGATCGGTCAGAAGCCGCCCTTCATTGATCAGGGAAGTATCATGGAGATCTTCACCGACCTGTCTCTGTGGTCGGTAGGTCTCCATGAAAAAGCTACCCAGAACGGCACATTGGCGGGGGAGAGGGGAGCGTAGGCCTCGGGGCGGCCGTGGAGGATAAAGTAGCCCTTATAAGTAGGGCGTATAGAGCTGAAATTCAAGGACATTGAGTACCTGTGTGCAGTGGAGAAGCACCGCACAGGGATCAAGCCAAAGGTGATTTTGGAGACCTAGATTAATGTTAGGAGAATGGATATGAAATTTGATGTAAACAACCTGAAATGGACGCGACAACCCAACAGTTGCATGATTTCACAGGATAAGATTGAAATTGTTACCAAGCCCTACACAGATCTGTGGCAGCGAACCTATTACCATTTCCGCAATGACAACGCCCCAGTGCTGCAGATGTCCACGGAGGAAAAATTTTTTTCTTTTGCGGTGAAAACAGAATTTGCAGAAAGCCATCACCGCTTCGACCAGTGTGGTATAGTGATGTATTTGAACAGCGAAAACTGGCTGAAAGCTTCAATCGAATATGAAAATGATCAATTCCAGCATCTGGGCAGCGTGGTGACCAATCATGGATACTCAGACTGGGCAACGACAGCAATTCCAGCCGACGTTAAATCTATGTGGTACCGTCTGAGCCGGAGAGAGGATGATTTCTGTATTGAATGTTCCCAGGATGGGATCATATTCCATCAGATGCGGGTCTGCCATCTGCATGAAGCGAGGGGGCAAATCTGCTTTGGCATTTATGCCTGCAGCCCGGAGGCCTCTTCATTCCGCGCCGTGTTTACAAACATGGAATTGATGGAGTGCAAGTGGCTGGCCCATGATGGTCAGGCGCCAGATAAAGACAATTAGGATTTTTGCAGCCACATAAGCATTGCGCCATAGAAAACAAAAAGCCCCTGCCGTTCATTGGAAAAATTTTGAATTACTCCATTTTGAGCGGACAGTACAAAAAAGCGCCCCCTAGCAGGAAATATTGAGTTTTAAGCGGAGAGGCAGCGCGCAAGCGGCGCCTCTCCTGTTCTTATCTGAATGCGTTCATAGTTGTAAAAGTGGATGTATCGGTCAATCATCCTGGGTGCCAGTATTTTTCAAGGTAAAGACCGCTTGCTTTGCGCCCACCGTAAGATCGCTGTATTCAAATGTGGTGTAGCTCAAGCCGAAACCAAATAGGAAAAGAACAGGTGCGTTTACCGTTTCAAAATAGCGGTACCCCACATACAATCCCTCTCGATATTCCACCGTGTGTTCTTTAGCAGGTAACCAAGAGGCGGAGGGGGTATCCTCGTAATGCAGGGGAAAAGTTTCAGCCAGCTTACCGGATGGATTGATCTCGCCCAACAGCACCCGGAACATCAGAGAAGCACATACTCCGCCTGTTTGGCCAACTCCACCGCTTGCCGTACCATCTCAGTCTCACCTTTTCCGTGGCGGAGAAAGCCGGGCTGGAACTCCACTGCCTTCAGGTCGAAACGGGTGATCACATCCATAGTGTGCTCTAAACGAGTAGGGTTGACTACTGAGGAACCGGCCCCTGATAACGGGCCTTGCGGGCAAACTCACCGATAACAGCTACACGGGAGCCCTTGGCCAGGGGGAGGATATTTCCTTCGTTCTTCATCGGATCGAGCATCTGCGATGATGAGATGAAAATACTTTCCCCGTTTGTGGGAGTACGCAGCTGAGAAAGAAAGCCTTTTCTCCGGGCGAAATCCTGCAGTTCATGCCGGGATAGGGTCCAGTGGTTCAGGTCTTCCATATGGGTAGCGACGATGAGGGCGGATGGAACTGCCTGGTATAGAGCAAACACATCATCTTTTCCCATATTGCTCTGATGCTGCCAGCCCATATTCCTACCGACGTTGGCCAGAACCACTTGGGGAAGAAACTCCCGGACCGCATGCTCCACGCCGGGATACCAGACGGTATCTCCAGTGGCATAGAGACAGGGTTCAACTGGAGCCTGAAACATCACCCCGCATACGCTGCCCATGCGGTCTAACATCTCTTCTTCCCAGTTCCCGTATCGCCCGGGAATTTTGGTCAGAGTGACTCCGGAGAAAATCGTACTGGCCTCCAGGCCTGTGACCTGCTGAAACCCATAGTATCCTAGCGCCTCCCGATCCCGGGCATTCTGAACAAAAACTGGTTTATTCTTGGACAGTAGCTGGGCCGCCGCCTGATCAAAATGCCCGGGGTGGAGGTGGGTGACAATAACAGCGTCCACATCCAACAGCGTTTCCACCGGACAGGGCAGGTCACACAAGGGATTACGGGCCTCTGGTCGTACCCGGCTGTGACAGGGTGGCAAGGCCCCCTTGGGGGAGAGCATAGGATCTATAAGAAAGCGAACTCCGCCATATTCCAACAGGACAGTAGCATTGCGGATCTGTGTCAGTTTCAAACAGAATCACCTTCCAATAAAAATCTGGCCGCCGGAAAACGTCTTCTCCGGCGGCTAGATGTGTTTGTGAGAACAGAGGAACAATCAGCTATATTTTCTGTCCGCTGTGATTTGTTTGCGTTTCTGGTAGCCCCGCAGCACCAGCACCTCCAGGCCGATGAGGACAATCGCTGCCGCCGCGTCGGCGATATAAAGGTAGGTCCTCCAGCCAATGCCCTGCTGGTTCTGGTAGTCCTCATCATAGAGATAGCTCTGCACCACGGTGTAAAGCACATTTTTGCATGCCCGGCGCATGTCGGTGACCGAGGAGGGATTGGTGCGGTCGGTGACAAAGTTGGGGCCGCCCTCCACCGTGGCCAGCATACCATCCACTCCATTGGCCAGAGCGGCATCGGCATTCATAAAGCCGTGGCCATTGTTTCGGAAGAAATCGGTGATGGCCATGCCCCGGAAGCCCCACTCGTCCCGGAGGACCGTGTTCATCAGATTACTGTTTTCGCCGGTCCACTTGACGCCAAGAAAACTCCAGGAGACCATGACCGCGTTGGCGTTTCCTTCCTTGACACAGATCTCAAAGGGTCTCAGATAAATTTCCCGCAGAGCCTGCTCGTTGGTCCAGACGCAGACCATCTTTCCATTGAAATCATAGGCGGCAAAGTGCTTGATGTAGGAGTAGACGCCTTTATTCATAGCGCCGGTCACCGCACTGGCGGCAATGCGTCCGGCCAGCACGCCGTCCTCGGAGAAGTACTCGTAGTTTCGTCCGCCGAAGGGGCTGCGGTGGGTGTTCATGGCGGGAGCGTACCAGCCCTGAATGCCCATCTCCACGCACATCTGTCCCATGGTCTCACCCCACTGGGTGGCCAGGTCCTTGCTCCAGGTGTTGGCAATGACAATTTCAATGGGGAAGCCCAGGGAACCGTAGCCCGTGAAGTTGTTATTGATGGCGGCAGGACCGTCCATATCCAGAGTTTGGACCTTGCCCACCGACTTCATGGCGGGGGTCTGGTAGCCGCACAAGGCGATCATATTGGCCATCTCATCTACGGTAAGCTGATCCAGCAGCAGATCCCACTGGGGATCATCGTAGTCCAGCCCCCGCATGTCCGCCAGGGTCAGGCCGTTATCTGCCCCGGTGGTGGGCATGACCGCGTCCGGGTCTATATAGGTGTTTGGGTCAAAGTTGCTGTTCAGATGGTACTGCTCCACCAGCTCCTGGGCCATTACCATGGAGGTGGGGACGGCAGTAGCCCGGTCATAGTTGGCGAAGTGATCCGCCCGGGAGAGGTACTCCACATCGCCGGCACAGTCGTCAAACTGGTTGGTGGCGGTGAGGTCATCGCTGGCGCGCCCTTCCTCACCGTCATAGACCACTTTGTCCTCTAAGGTAAGAATACGCTGGTCCAGGATAGTGTGGGAATCGCTGTTGATGGAGATCACATAATTCCCTGCGTCCAGGATATAGGCCTTAGCATCCTGGTAGTCGTAGGAGGCCATGTCCTCCAGGTCAAAGGTGAAGGAGAGGGTCTGGCTCTGGCCGGGCTGGAGCAGATCGGTCTTTTCGAAGTCCAGCAGGTTGGCAACGGACTTCTCCACGCCGCCGTTGAGATAGGGCGGGTTATAGAAGATCTCTACCACGTCCTTACCCGCCACAGAACCGGTGTTGGTGATGGTGACGTCGAAGGAGAAGGTAGTGTCGGTGAGGGATAGTTCACTCATGGTCTGGGTGAAGGTGGTATAGCTCAGGCCGTGGCCGAATGGGTACTGGACCTCGGCGTCGTAGTCAATAAGGCCCTCCGCGGCAGCAGTCTCATAAAATTTGTACCCCACATAGATGCCCTCCACATAGTTGGTGAAAGAGGGATAATAGATCTGGGACACGCCAGAGTTCATGCCTTCCACCGCCAGGTGTTCCAGGTTGGAGTAGTGGTAGTCCTCATAGTTGTTCCACCAGGGGGCGTTTTTCAGATGGTAGGCAAAGGTGTCGGTACTTTTGCCGGAGGGGTTCACTGTACCACGCAGGATTTCACCCAGCGCGGTAAAGCCCACATTGCCGGGGCCGGGGCACCAAAGTACCGACTTGATCTGCTCATAGTTATCTACAAAGCCAAGCTCCATGGGATTGCCGCTGTTGACCAGGAGGATCACGGTGTCGAAGTTGTCACATACCATCTCTACCAAATTCTTCTCAGTCTGGGAGAGCTGAAGGTAGTGGTCGTCGGGCTGGAAATCGTCGTATTCCTCAGAGTTATTGTCGTATCCGGCTTCGGACATGGCCATGGGCATATCGTTGTGCCCCTCGCCGGCCAGACGGCCCAGGGTAATGACGGCTACGTCGGAAAATTCCTTGGCACTGTCCAGCATGTCCTGGGGGTAGGTGTCCACTGGGGGCTCGTACAACGTCCAGGACTGGGTGGTAATGGTCATGTCGGGACGCTGGGAGGAGTAGGCGGTGTAGAAGTCCAGCAGCTCTTGATTGACAGAAAAGCCGGCCTGCTCCAGTCCCTGCTGGATGCTGACAATGTCGTACAGGGCGTTGATACCGCCTGAGCCGGTGCCGCCATAGATGGGGTTGGCGCTGGCCCAGCCAAACAGGTTCAGGTTGGTCACATCGGTGAGAGGCAGGGCGTTGTCATCATTTTGCAGCAGAACAAATCCCTCCTCCGCAATCTGAAGGGCGGTCTGCTCCGCGGAGGACATGGTTTCCCCACTGATCTCAGCCTGGTCAGCCAGAGCCAGATCCAGCAGGGCAGATACGCCGCCCAGCATGATGCCATTGACAGCCAGGACAAGGGCTAGTACCATGGCCAGCCCGGCCTGAGCCCGGAGCAAAAACTTCTGAGGCCGCGGCCGTCTCCGGACGGCGATGACTACGACGATTCCCACCAGAAGGGCAATTCCTAGGGCGATGAGGTAGGGGGCGCAGTTTTGCAGCACACTGATAACATCTTCCATTTCATAAGTGATCATGTGGTTGCCTCCTTAACCGGTTTTTTACAGTCCTCCACAAAACTTGAGGACCTTATCTAAGGAGAATTATATAAATTTTGCGACCAACGATAAGAGCAGATGGGGCCAAACTGTACAGTGCTGAACAGAATGACAAAAATAGTCCAGTGGCTGGACAAAAACGACAGGGCTGTACTTTTCTTGACAGTGTGTACAGTTTTGTGGGATAATAAGTGGGGGTGAGCGTATGGCGAAACTACGTGCCGGACGGGAAGATCGCCGGGTCATTTATACGAAGAATGCCATCAAGGATGCGCTGCTGGAGCTGATGAAGGAAAAGAGTTTTGAAAAGCTGAGCATCAGTGGGGTATGTGAGGCTGCCCAGATCACCCGCACCACATTTTACAGCCACTATGACAATCTGGATCAGGTGCTGGACGAACTGATCAACGAGGCTTTTGAGGTAGCGGAGTATTCCTCTACCACTCTGTCCATGTCTTTGCCCCAACGGCTGAATTATCTGCTTCAATTTGATACGGTAGAGGCGCTTCGGGAGCATAACAGTGATCTTCCCACCTGTCAGCGGATTGCCGATATGCCAAAATATCGAGTCCTCTTTCAGGATCGGACTCTCTCGGAGTACATTAAAAACAAACTGTTTCGCATGATGAAGCCCAGTGTTATCCCGGAGATTGTGGAATATTGCCGCATCTCCCAGGCCGAGGCGGAGCGGATGTTCCGCTATATGCTTTCCGGCTCCTATGAGGTGAATAGTTCCCTCAACTGGATCAAAAACGACGAGTGGTTTGCCTCACGGCTTGCCATCCTGCGTGTGGAGACCGCCGGACTTGAGGCGATTCGAGCGGCAAATCTAAACTCAGGAAAATAAGCCTATAAAAATGCAGAAGATTGTCGGGGTGACAATCTTCTGCATTTCTATTTTGATAGATTCCGGAACAAAAAAGCGAGCAACACCAGCTCAACCCTGTTCCGGTCCTGCATCATGGGTATAGTCCAGGATCTGAACCTGGTCGCCCACGGCATTTTGTACCAGATCTTTCATACGCTTGGCAAAGGGGCAGGGATAGCCAATGGGAGTGCCCTTTTGGATGCAGGAGGCAAACGCAATGGTATCTGCCCCCTGGCTGACAAGGGATTTTGCCCGCAGCACCGCTTTCTTGCCGGGGCAGCCGCCACAGTTGATAAAGCCGACCAATTCAATGTCATCCACACCCGAAAAAGCCCCCTTCCGTTCCCGGATGCTTTTGAAATCCCGACTTCCGGGGCAGTAGTCCTCGGTCTGCATACAACGAATGACTCCCAGCTTCATATTGATTTCCTCCTTATGAAATTGATTCTTAAGACTCCGATAAAACACGTTCCGGTCCGATTCGGAGCAGTGTTTGGGAGAACTCTACCAACTCTTTCGCGTAGGGAGTTCGGAGATAATTGACATCCAGACCTTCCGGTCCCAGCCGGAAGCGATCCAATGCGTCTGCATCCTTGAAAAGCTGATACAGCAGAACTGCATTCGGGTCATCTGGAAACTCCCGCCGCAAAGCTACCTTACCAAGTTTGTCGTTTTGTTCATGGTATGCCATAATCCAAACAACGCGGGCATCCAATACATGTTCATGCTCAGCGCACCAGGTGCGATAATATTCGGCGGCCCGGTGACCGTGACCTATATCTAATCCGTCGTTCATACGGCGGGAGTCATGAAAGCAGGCAGCCATAGCAAGGGCATCTGCATCTTGTTCTGACAGATTTTCCCGTTGTGCGAACAGCAGGCAGAAGAGCAGTACCCGGGCACAGTGTTCTTTTGTGTGCTGCTGACTATGTTGGAGGGAAAACCCCACCTGCTCTGTCAAAAAACGGGACCATATTTTGTAACGCTCTCGAACCAACGCCGGTATGTTCATCTTTCACACACCTCCCGGAGGGAGGAGAGGATATCGCTCAGTGCTCCGTCCAGACCAACGGCCTTGTGTTTGATGTTGTCTGCAATGTAGACCTCGCCCAGATTGATGGTAATATAGGTGGCGTTGGGCTCCTGATTCACCAGACGCATTAGAGGTGCTTTGATGAGCTGATTGCGCCATCCGATCCCCAACTCCAGCACAACCAGCTTTTTTCCGTGATATTGGTTCAGAAAACTTTGGAATCTCTGCGTGGCGCCGTGGTCCGGAACCATATTCGGACCTGCTGCCATATGAACCTCCATGGGGCCGCCGCAGCAGGGACAACGGGGCACTAAATCAGAGGGGATTCTGCCGTCCTGTTCCGCAGACACCATCCGCTCTGCCAGCTCCAAAGTTGGATATAGGGTATCATGGCAGGGGCGGGCGCACTGCATAGTCAGCCAGGTTCCCTCGATTTCATAAATCTTCTCCGATTCAAATCCGCTGCCTTCAAAGTGACATTCCCCGTTGGATGTAAGGATGAAATAGTCCCTGCTGCCCACAATGGCTTTCAGGTCCTGCATAACCTGTGTGGGCTGATACTGTCCGCAGTAGTGGTGGATGAGCCTGCTCCAGAAGG
>OGGQ01003338.1_pt1 | contig 15176 bp, 11 predicted proteins | sample 1571191 | NCBI WGS metagenome assembly OGGQ01 (sample SAMEA2582061, study PRJEB24529) | metagenome | biome: Human gut stool | place: China | collected 2011
AAGAATCCTGCTTGCAGGATTCTCCGCCTGCGGCGGGTCGCTTTCGCGACAGAATACCTTGAAACGTCAGAAAACGCGCCATGCACGCGCCGGGCGGTCAGTTTCTCCTGCACCCGGCGCTTTGTGTAATGACACGTTTTATTACAATATGTCCTTAAGCCGACATTCCCCTTCACCTGCTAAGGCATGGGGTTTCCCCGCTTATTTTATTAAGCAGCTCCCCGTCTATCATTGTATAGAGCACATTGGTGGAAACTTCAAAGGGCGATCCGTCCGTGATGACAAGATCCGCATCCTTGCCGGCCTCCAGCGATCCCACGCGGTCCTCTATGCCGATATGTTTTGCCGGGTTGATAGTGATGGCCCGGAGGGCGTCAAAAGGATCCATGCCGGACTTCACAGCCAGTCCTGCGCAGAGCGGCAGATACTGCTGGGGAATCACAGGTGAATCGGTAATGATGGATACCTGGCAGCCGGCCTTCGCCAGAATGCCGGGGGTTTGAAAGGTTTTATTGCGGAGCTCAAATTTCGTGGCATGTCCCAGAGACGGGCCAACCGCCAGCGGCACCTGTTCTTTTTTCAGTTCCTCCACGATCAGGTGGCCTTCCGTGCAGTGCTCAAGGGTGATATCCAGATCAAATTCGCGCGCGATCCTAAGAGCGGTGAAGATATCATCCGCCCTGTGAGCATGTGCCTTTAAAGGGATCTCCCGGTTCAGCACAGGGAGCAGCGCCTCCATCTTCATATCGAAAGCAGGGCGCTTCAGCACATCATCGCCTGCGGCTTCTTTCCTGGCCTGATAGTCCTTGGCCTTAAAAAGCATTTCCCTAAGCTTGGCCGCTGTGGACATGCGAGCATAGTTATTCTTATCCTTATAGCATCTCTTAGGATTCTCTCCGAACGCGCATTTCATCGCCACAGGATTCTTCACAACCATATCGTCCACGCGTTTTCCCACCGTCTTGACCGCCACAAAGGTGCCGCCCAGCACATTGGCGCTGCCGGGGCCGGTAGCCACACAGGTCACACCTGCCTCCGCGGCCATACGGAAGGTCGGGTCCATAGGATTTAAGCTGTCGATGCTGCGCAGATGGGATGCCACAATATCGTTGGCCTCATTGTAGTCCTGACCCTCAAAGCCGATACCGTATCCGTCCAGTCCCAGATGGCAGTGCGCTTCCACAAACCCCGGATACACCTGCAGCCCCTCTACGTCAATGATCTTCGCATCCTCGGGTATGCTAAGGCCGCATCCGATGGCTTTGATCTTTCCTTCCTCCACTAGAATGTCTGCCACATAGGGCTCTTCTTTTACAGCGTCGTGAATCAACCCGTTTTTTATACAGTACATATCTGTCCTCTCCTTTACCCATCCTCCGGCCGCCGGTCAGCGCCGGGGTTTTGCTACTATATTACCAGATTTACGGTGAAAGGGGTAGTGTTTTTCCCTCGTATACGGTTTTATCCTCGGACATCAGGCTGTAGGTGCGGTATCCTCCGCTTAAATTTCGCACCGAAAACCCATTCTGTAAAAGAATGCGTGCCGCGATATATCCTCTTAAACCCACGCGGCAGGTGACATAGACGGTTTTCTTCCTGTCCAGCTCCGAAAGCCGGCCGCGCAGTTCATCCAACGGCAGGTTGACAAAACCGGGCACGGTATTGGCCCGCGCCTCCTGCGGTGTGCTGACATCCAGAAATACGGATTCTTCCGGATTAAGCCCCGCAATCTCCTCCGCGTAAAAGACCGGCATATCCCCTTTCAGGATGTTGGCTGCCGTAAATCCAAGCATATTGACCGGGTCCTTAGCAGAGGAATAAGGGGGCGCATAGCACAGTTCCATCTCCTCCAGATCGTAAACGGTGCCGGACAGCCGCATAACCGCTGCAATCACGTCAATGCGTTTATCCACACCTTCCTGTCCCACAGCCTGTGCCCCCAGTATCTTCCCATCCCCGTCAAACAGCAGCTTCATGGATATCTGGGACGCGCCGGGATAATAGGAAGCATGGGACATGGGATGCACATAAGTTTTACGGTACGGGATGCCAGCCGCCTTCAGCTGCTTTTCATTCAGGCCAGTGGAAGCCGCAGTCAGATCAAAGACTTTCAGCACCGAACTGCCCTGCACGCCTGCCCCGATGGTCTTTTTTGCTCCCAATACATTCTCCGCCGCAATGCGCCCCTGACGGTTCGCGGGACCGGCCAGGGGAATCAGGCATTTTTCATGGCTGACCAGGCTGCGGACACTGACCGCATCTCCCACCGCATAGATATCTGGGTCAGATGTTTCATAATATTCGTTGACAGCGATGCTTCCGCCGACATCCAGCTCTAGTCCGGCCGCTTCGGCCAGACCGGACTCCGGCTTCACTCCCATGCTCAAAAGGATCAGCCCCGCGCTCACACGGTTCCCGTCCGTGAGCACAGCCGTCATCCCGCCGTCGGCATCCCTGCTGATGGCCGCGAGACCGGCTTTCAGCCGGACACTGACGCCGTGCTCCGCCAGATGGCGGTGTATGAGGTTGGCCATCTCGCGGTCCAGAGAGGCGGCCGCCTGATCCGCAAATTCCGCAACCGTCACCGCAAGCCCCCGGCGCTTTAAATTTTCCGCCATCTCAATGCCGATAAAACCGCCGCCCACAACCAGCGCTTCTGTCACGCCGTTATCTCTTATATAACTGTCGATCGCCAGTGTATCAGGAACGCCCCGCAGGGTGAATACCCCCGGCAGGTCCGCCCCGGTAAGGTCCGGCCGCCTCGGAGCGGCTCCCGGCGACAGGATCAGCTTATCATAGCTTTCCTCATATAAATCTCCGGTCTCACGGTTTCTGACTGTCAGCCGCTTTTTATTCCGGTCAATGGAAAGCACCTTGTTTTGGGTGCGCACATCGATCCGGAACCGTTCCCTTAAAAGCTCCGGCTCCGTCACCAGCAGTTCATCCCTGTTCTCGATCACGCCTCCCACATAATAGGGAAGTCCGCAGTTGGCATAGGAGATAAATTTCCCCTTTTCCAACAGCACGATCTTTGCTCCCTCATCCAGCCTGCGAAGCCGCGTCGCCGCGCTGGCGCCTCCTGCCACTCCTCCGACAATACAAATCTTCATAACCGGTCACCTCTCCTTTGCTATTTTTATTTCGCTGTACCACTTCGCTTATGTTTTCAATTATAGCGTAGCTGCGGGCAAAGATACGTGACTAAGTTACAATAGGCCGGAAATGTCACTGCTCATAATGTTTGGATGCAATTCCTCCGGCTCTCCAGAGCATCAGCGCCAGCAGCACCGCAGCGCCAGTATAAAATTTCCAGCCGAAATCACCGTTTTTGTTGATCCCTGTCAACAGTATCACCGTGGGCAGAAACGCTGCGAACATCCGAAAGCTTTTGATCCGCTCTGAGAACAGAAGATAAAAGAATGTGAACATGACCGGGACAAATACAGCGGCTTCCAGAAAGAAGACCGGATCGGACGCAGACAGGTTCATGGAAAAATAGCCGTGTGAAGAAGCCACGCAGAATTTGGCCATCAGCGCTTCACCGGCCCTGGCGGCCACCATCATAAACAGAAGCTCCCCGGCCCCTGCCGGCAATTTCGCCAGCATGACCTTCCAATAAGGAACCCCGGTCAGTCTTTCCATAAAATAGCTGTCTTTGCTGAAATAGGAAACCATATTCCAGGTGGGGTAAAGCATCCCAGCAAATGCTCCCAGCGCCAGAAACGTGCTGGATGTCAGAAGCAGCGGCTGCATCCATCCGATTCTGCCGGCACCGGCCGGCAGGACCCACAGCAGGCATAGTAGCAGCAGGTATCCGATACAGATCCATCCGAGCCTGCGTACCGTTTTCGTGATCTCCCATTTAAGCATTGCCAGCATTGTTTCGCACCTCCAAATAATATTCTTCCACGGACTTGTGGCATTTTTCGCGGATTTCCTCCGTGCGGAGGCAGAGCGCTTCCCCTCCCTTAAGCAGGATCACATCATCAAACAGCGTCTCCAGATCCTTCAAAAGGTGTGTGGCCATGATGACCGCTGCGCCCTCAGGTAAGCAGGAAAGCAGAAAATGTTTCAGCTCCTTTTTAAAAGCCGGGTCCATGCCGGATGCCGGCTCATCCATCAGATACAGACCAGCTTTTCTGGAAACTGCTAAAATCATGCAGAGCCGCTGCGCCTCGCCGGCGGACAGGTGCCTGATTTTTTTCCCAGGCTCAATCGAGGACTCCTGCAGCAGCAGCCGTGCCTTATTCACGTCAAAATCCTGATAAAAATTACTGTAAAAGGAAACGGCATCTCTTACCTTCATCCAGCCGTAGAACCAGCTGCTGTCCGCCAGATAGGATATGCCGCTCTTTCCCAGGATGCTCTCCTGGCGGATCACCTCCCCGTCATCAGGGGGGATCAGTCCGGCCATCAGGCGCAGCAGAGTGGTCTTTCCTGTCCCGTTGTCACCGATCAGGCCCACAATGCGCCCTTTCGATACGGTCAGATCCAGATTTTGAAAAATATAAGCGCCGCCATAGCCCTTCCGTACTCCCCGCATCTGCAGCAATTCATCCATTACTCCATTCCCTCCTCATTCAGCGACTGTTCCACCAGTTTTCGTATCTGCGCTTTGGTGAGCCCACAGTTTCTCATTCTCGCCACAAATTCCGCGGCCTGAACCGCTACCATCTGCCGGCGCAGGTTTTCCTGCATGCCATGGTTCACAAAGCTTCCCACGCCTTTTCTGGCATAGATAACGCCTTCAAGCTCCAGCTGCTGCAGCGCTCTCTGCACCGTCAGGGGCGAGACCTCATAGAGGATGGAATACTCCCTCACGGAGAACAGCTTATCTCCCGGGCACAATGCCCCCTTTAGGATCTGTTGTTTGATATCCGTCGCGATCTGCAGGTAGATCGGTGTATCGGTCTGAAATTCCATTTTTCACCTCTATTCTGTATTACTTATGTATAACAGTATATATGTAAATATATGCTGTGTCAATCTCTTTAGTAATCAAGTTACAATTCACGGCTGCCGGTCAAGCAGCGTATGACAGACCAGAGTATGGTCCTCATTGGGATCCCTTGAAGCCCGCCGGTTCTTTTGCTGCGTAGTTTGCAGCATTAGAACCGCTGCGCGCTTCACGGAGCGAGAGCGTGTCCCAATGAGAACCATACTCTGGTCTGTCATACGCGGGAAGTTTACGGCAGCTGTGAATAGGAACTTTTTAAACTGTCTCATTGCATGAACTGCCAGAATGGTATATGCTGAAACCAGATTTAAATTCAGATGGGAATGCAAACGCGGAGGTACAGGATATGGCAAACGAAGATAAGAAAGATTTTAATGAAATGCTTAGGCGGGACAACGGCATGCCGAAAATACAAATCGTGACGGACGCGGCCACCATTAAAAAGTACGGCGGCGAACGGATGTATTTCGCCCCGCCCATAGAATATGACCGGATCATGAAGCGGATTCCTGAAGGCCGGCTCACCACCGTCGGAGACATCCGTGAATTGTTCGCGAAAAGAGGCGGCGCGGATTTTACCGATCCGATCACCGCCGGCATCTTTGTGTCCATAGCGGCATGGGCCAGCAGGCAGCGGGCGGAGGATCCGACACCTTATTGGAGAACGTTAAAAGCACATGGCGAGCTCAATGCCAAATATCCCGGCGGCATAAAAGCCCAGAAGGCCCTGCTTGAAGCCGAGGGCCATACGGTGATCGCCCGGGGACGCACCAACATCCGCTATTATGTAAAGGATTACGAAAAGTGTCTGTTTCCGCTGAATTCCCTGCAGGACTAATCCACTATATGTTTCAGCCTAAACGCCCTGCGGTACTGGCTGGGGGTCATTCCCTCCAGCTCCCGGAATATTTTCATAAAGTATTTTTCGTTGGGAATGCCGCACATCCCGGCTATCTGCTTTAGCGGCTCATTGGTGGCCACCAGCAGATTCTTGGCAGCCGTAATCCTGGTTTTGTTAATATAAGAGGTCAGGGAACAGCCTGTATGCTGTTTAAAGATTCTGGAAAAATAGCTGACATTATAGTCATACTGTCCGGCCAGCGCAGCTACGCTGATGGGGCGGTTATAGTGACGCCGGATGTACTCGATGCTGCCGATAATGCCTGCCGGGGCCTCTTCGGGAAGCCCGCTTGCCCGCAGGCGGTCATTTGTCAGGCTGAGCGCCAGCAGGCTTAGGGCATAATCGCAGCGGCAGGAACGCATATAGTTCATGCTCCGCGACAGATCCACCAGCTGCGCAAAGAGCACATTCACCTTTTCCGCAAAGGTGATTTTAAAACATTCCGGAATCAAATAGCGCTCTGGCAAATCCGCTCCGTGTTCGAATGCTTTGCCGGCCGGATTCGCCAGATTTTCAACGGTATAGTCCGGATCATCGACCGTAAAATGAACCCAGTCGTAGGAAAGCCTGCCCGTGCTCGGCCGGCTGCCGCAGTGGTTCTTACCCGCAAGCAGCAGCACCGCATGTCCCGGACCCGCATCATAGGATCTTCCGTCCGTTGTGATATGCAGCACGCCGGCCTTTACCACAATCAGCACAAAGGTATCCAGATTTCTTCTAGGATGCACAAATCCGCCGCTGCTTTCCAGAGTGCCGCAGGATACATGCCTTAGCGGATATCCTGCATTTGAAATAAGCACATACATGCTTTCCCCGCCTTTCTTAGGATTACAGTGTATGAACCCAGACCGTCATTTCTCCCGGAGTCCGGTTCGTCCAGGAGTAGTATGGGATAAAAGTAAGCTCACGTTCTTTATAAACAGGGGCCTCATACCTGCGGTATGGGGTATCGGGATCCCAGGCGTTTATATCAATCGCCTTGCCCGCCGTCTTTATCACATTCACTCCGCCTAACAGCTCCGGTTTACGGATCACTTCAAATCCGGCCCTCGGATCCAGACGCACTGTCTGCAGCTGTCCTCCGTTATCCGCCTCCTCTAAACAGTATACAAGAGGTCCTCTCATCACCGCGGCTTTGCCGATATCCTCACGGATACGTGGATTGGCCGCGATCAGTTCCACAGGCATATTAAGCGTAAGCTCTATCTCATCGCCCTCGCTCCAGGTTCTGTTCAGATACAGGTATCCTCTGTCCACAGTTCCTTCCACAGCCTCACCGTTTATCTTCACCTGATAATCCGCACACCAGGCCGGTATCCTTATTGCATAACTAAACTCTGCCCTTTCCAGCGATTCCGCCTTTACCTTAACGGTCCCGTCCCACGGATAATCCGTAGTAACTGAAAAACGGTTATGCATTCCTCCCAGGCATGCACTGAAGGTTCCGCCCACAAACAGGCTCATGAATACGGTATCGTCGCTCTCCTGATACGCATATGCGCCCAGGGAGGACAGGATTCTGGCCACATTCGGGGGGCAGCAGGCACAGCCGAACCATTTCTGCCGCTCATATTTCACATGGCGCTTATTCTGATCCTTTTCGCAGGCTTCCGGCAGCACCTCCAGAGGATTCACATAGAAGAATTTCCTGCCGTCCAGCGACATTCCGCTGATCACGCCGTTATAGAGCGCGCGTTCCAGCACGTCCATATACTTCGCATCCTTTGTGTTCTCAAACATCCGGCGGGCGAAGAAGCAAAGCCCGATGGCCGCGCAGGTCTCGCCGTATACCGTATCGTTGGGCAGGTCATAGTCAAAGGTAAACGCCTCCCCATATGCGGAAGAGCCGATAGCACCGGTTATGTACATTCTCCTGTTGACCAGATTGTTCCACAGGCGCTCACAGGTCTCAAAAAGCTGTGCATCTTCTGTCTGGGCCGCCACATCCGCAATGCCGGAATACAGATATACGGCGCGGACGGAATGCCCCTGCGCCTCCGTCTGTTCCCTCACGGGCAATGCGGCCTGATAATATTGGAATCCCAAGGTTCCACCGTTCCAGCCGTTTTGCCGGCCTCTTTTCTTTAGTTCCTCCTCAAAGTAAAGAGGGGACTGTCCCCGCTGATCCACAAAATACTTCGCCAGCTTTAAGAATCTTTCTTCCCCGGTCACCTTATAGAGGCCCACCAGCGCCATTTCCGCCACTTCATGTCCGGGATAACCCTTCAGCTTCCCTTCCTCAGGACCAAAGAGCGAATCCACACAGTCCACATATCCGATGGCGATATCCATAAATCTGCGTTTGCCGGTGGCCTTATAGTAAGCGACCGCCGCCTCTATCATATGCCCGAGGCAGTACAGTTCATGGTTATTCATAAGATCGGTAAAACGGTTTTCCAAACCGTCGATGATGTATTTTGTATCCAGGTATCCGTCCGGCTGCTGCGCCGCACCGATCAGATCGATGGTCTCATCCGCCAGCGCCTCCAGCTTGGCATCCGGATGCCAGGCAAGCGACCAGGCCACAGCTTCCAGCCATTTGTAAAGATCGCTGTCCTGAAATACGAATCCCTGAAACCCTCCTTCTTCCAGTCCGGCAGCAACGCGGAAATTATGAATACAGTGGCTGGGAGTTGCGCCTTCAATCCGGTCATTGAGCGCTTCCCACTGATAAGGAATCACCTGGCTGCGCACCAGTTCCATATACTCTCCCCAAAACTTATCGCTGACACGTGCTCCGGTCAGGTCAATCGGCCTAACATTGTTCATGACATGACTTCCTTTCTCCTACAATCGTTATTATAGCGGGTATCTTATAACCCCTTGCTGTTTTTCATTATAGCAGAGAAGCCCTGTATCTGAAAACCTCCATGGCCACAGAAAAGGTATAAAATTTTTACTTTTTCAGCTGCTATTTCGGTTCTTCTCTGACCGCCTCAAATACGGGACGGTTCTGGTTCTTCGGTACAAAAATCAGGGCTGCCATGCTGATCATGGAAAACATCCCGAGTCCGAATGCCAGCGGCCGAAACGGCAGATACTGTCCCAGAAAGCCTGCCAGAAGCTGGAAAGCGATGCCGCCGACAGCAAAAAACACCTGGAAAAAGGCCATGATCCGCGCCCGGATCTCCGGCGGCAGATAGCACTGCACCGCTGTTTCCCGTAAGGTTGCCGTAGTCGTTCCCAGGGCGCCGCACAAAAACCGGTTGGCCAGCATGAAAGGGAAGGGCATATACAAAAGCAGCGAATCCATCGCATTATAGAAGGTATATACAAATTTCGTAACACCATACCGCTTATTTACAGGGATCTCCTTTTTATACTGCACAAGTCCGCCCATCATCCGGCCGATCATCTCGCTGCTCTTTAAAAATCCAAGCATGGTGACGGTCAGCCAGGCCTGCGTCTGATAATATGCCTGGGTGATCAGCCCCACGCCGTTTGACACGCCGTTGGTGATCCCCATATAGGTATAAATATTCCGTATTCCCTTCTCTTTTCTGATATACCGGAAGCCTTCTCTGATATCCGTAAAATACTGTCTGATCCCGTATCCTTCCCGGGCAGACGGCCGGATCTCCCGGATATGCACCTCCAGGCTGATCGATAAAACAGTCAGCGCTCCTACGAACAGGAAGATATATCCCATCGCGACATGTTCATACAGAAAGGTTGCGGCCGGAGCCATCAGAATCGTAACCGTCGGATAGATGGTCGCGCTCACAGAATATCCTTTCTGCTCGGAACCGGCTGGGATCAGGTCCGGGTACCATGCACAATAGCTTAAGTTGTAAAATACCGATATGGCCGCCACCGCCAGCGTATAAACCAGATAAAGGCCGTACTGAAAGGGATGGGACAGCAGCCAGAACCCCATGCCGATATAGATAGCCGCCATCAGGATATCCAGCCCCACAATCCATTTCTTCTTGCTGAACTTGTCGATGATCGGCGAGATCAGTATCGGCAGCAGAATATCCGGCAGCATGGAGCAGACCAGGATCAGCGACGACAGAAATGTTGACTGGGTCTCATCAAATACCAGCAGGCTGACCGGCAGGCTCATGGCCTCCCCACCCACGGCGGACAGAATGGTAGTTGTGGTGATCAGTGTGAAATCTTTAGTCCATAATTTTTTCTTCATTGCTCTTCCTCTCTGCGCCCACGGATCGGCAGACGCACTGACATGCACAGCTTAGCCGCCCTTTGTTTATGTCATTATATGAGATTATTTAAAGAAGAGCAAATCATTTATTTTGAGAAATATTATGCGTTATATTACCTTTTAAAAAGCATTTTTGATGTTATTGAGGAAAATTTCGTTTCTATCTCCATAGCCTTCCTGTACATTCTCTGCCTGCAGCAGGCCTCCTTATACTGGTCATGGTAAAAATTCATATAACCGAAATGGAGCTCCTGCTCCAGCAGCTGCATCAGCCGATCCAGCAGATTAAGATAGGCCCGGTCGGATAGAAAGTCTTTTTTCAGCTCCATCCTCGCTTCCTCAAGCATCAGGAGCTGTATCTCATGATCCGGAGGCAGTTTTGCCGCCTCTTTTTCCATTTCCTCCAGATACTGCATGGCTTTCTCATGATTACCCGTGCGGATTTCAAGCAGGCATTTTTTCTGATCCAGGAGAAAATGCTTCCCCTGTACCATGTCCAGATATTTCCTCGCCTCGTCGAACCGGTTCATTTCCAAAAATGTGGCGCCCATATTATAATAAACGCCATCTAATTCTTCCGCCCAGAAGGTATTTTGAAGCAGCCGGATCCCGCGCTCATAGTTGGAGAACATCAGCTCATCCAGCTTCAGGCATGCATACAAATTGCCTGCCATAAAGAAGCTGTCAGCAATATTATAAGTATTGCCTTCACGCACGGCCAGATCTGCCGCCTGCTCACACAGCTCCTGCACCTTCAGATACTCCGAAGCCTCCCAGTAAGCCAGCGCCAAATGCAGCAGGCTGGTGCTGCTGCCCAATATCTCATATGCCCGCTTTGCCCTGCGGATATTCTCCTGGCCGCGGCAGACATCAGGAACCATATAATACCAGGCTAGCTGTTGCGGGTCCATGGCGTCGGCGCACTCATCGAGGACTTCAATGGGAATCTCTTCTCGCTCCAGTCCCTTTAGTATGATCCAGTCCAGAGCAAACGGGCTGTAGGACAGTTTTTCATCCTCGGGCGTAAGCTCCCGAAAAGCAGCCCGGTCCAGACTGTAGTCCAGCTGGTAATAGGCTTTTTTCATGAGGTCTTCCGCCCATGCAAGGAAATCCCGGTCACAGCAGTATTCAATGCCCAGCTCCTGAAAAAGCCGTCGCAAAATCTCCGGATCCGGATCCACTTTGCCGCGCTCTATTTTGCTCAAATAGCTGACCACACAGATCCCTTGGCATATTTCCTTCTGTCCTTTTCCCTGTTTCAGACGTTCTATTCTAAGCAGCATTCCGGCAATATTCATTTCGGCCTCCCGTTCCCCCATTTTACTTACGGTAATTTTTCAGATAGGATACCCATTCCGCATAAATGTCCTTTGAACTCTTTCCCAGGACTTCCTCACAGGTTCCTCCGTCCGTCAACTTCAGCACGCTGTCCCACCCATATGTTTGATTCAGATCCTTTATAACATATCCCCAATCTCCGTTTTGTCCGCGGTATACCGCTCTTACCGTTAGATATTACCACGAAAACAGCATGACAGTTAAAAACCATCATGCTGTCTTTTTACCGTTTAATTGTCCGTCTTAATCCGATATGCCCGGATTCCATCGTCATAAGCTGCCGTTAACCCCTTAATCCAGGGAATCAGTGCGCTGATTTCCATATAAAAGGTGCCTTCCTGAATCCTGGGCTCACCGTTCATCAGATTTTCCTCGCCATCCACCAGCAGATGGGTTCTGCCCGTCTCCGCCAGTATTTCATGGCCGCCGCTCTTTACGACCAGGCGCTTCACATCCGGATCATAGGTATAGCTTAAGCGGTCCGGATCCCGCTGTACCAGGCGCTCCAGGATGTAGAGCACCGGCCCCCATACGCCGTAATCCTCATAGACGCTGCGGATGCTGTGGGTATCCGGCTCATCGCCGTTAATCAGTATCTTGCAGTATTCATGAAGCTCCGGCACATATTTCTGCTTATCCGCTTCCGGTATCGGGAGAAATGCGGGCTTTCCTTCCGGCTTTTGTGCAGCATACTCAAGCCTGGGCAGCTGCTCCAGAACCGCCGCGCTCTCTTTTAAAGCGGAAAGCTTTACAGGTACGCTTTCCAGGGAGACCTCCGCCCGCAGTTCCTTAGCCGCATGCATGGTTCCATCCGAAACCTCCGACGGCTTCATAACCGCCTTCAGACAGATTTTACCCGCGCTCATGGCGGAACGGATAAATACCCTGTTGTTTCCGCACTCAGCATATACATGATTTTTATGAATCACGCTGTTATCCCGTCCATAGCCGGCGAATTTACCGCTGTTATATCCACCCAGGAACTGCGCAGGGCCGTCCAGATCAAAATCGATACGGTCATAGCACAGAGGGCAGAGACGCCCCTCTTCATCCAGCACTTCCACATCCGCATAGGCCACATCCGCGCCATCCGCCATCAGGCCGTTTCTGCCGGTATGAAGCGTCAGCTTCAGCCGTGCAGGTTCTCCCACCGTTTCAATCAGATCCCTCACGGCTTCCTTGCCGTCATAGCCATATCCCACAGCCTCAATCCTTCCGGACTGTGTTATGTCAATATGGGGGAACGCAAATACAAAGGTGCTGTTCGGCTTGTCACAGCTGCCTGCCAATACGCCGTTGATAAACAGTTCCATCTTTTTAATGGAGTAGCTTCCAATTACATAGACCGTCTTATCCTTAGGATTACGGTAAGCATATTTTCCGTTTTTCACCCAGTAATGGCCGTCAAATTCTTTTTCAGCATATCGGTAGCTTATGCCGTCCTCCTGCGGATAGTTCCAGTGGCCTACGATCTTTAGCTGCGGTTCGTCGGACTGCATCACCCGGAATACATCAAACACCTGTTTTTTAACACGGACCGCATCCACTCTTCCGCTCATCCTGGCATTTTCACTGAACGCCTGTCTTCCGTGCTGCGCAGAATCCGTCCAGCACAGAGCGGCTGTCGCGGAATACAGATCTTTGCCGGAAGCGCCCCCGATCCGGTCATTGAAAAACTCACTGTATCCGGATGCCGCGCGCAGAGCCAGATCCTCAGAGGTCAAATCATGATAATCGCCGCCGGGCTGTTTTTTTCCCGCCTTGCCCAGCCACAGATTGTCGTAATCATAATCCGGAGGTGTAAAGTCATCCCACACACGCCTGGGGGCTTCCTCACGCAGATACTCCGTCTCCGTGATCGGCATCAGCTTTGCCTGGAAAGAACCTGCATGACGGTTCAGCATGGTACCGGTATACTCGGCCTCTTCCACCACCTCTTTTGTGTTGATGGTTCTGCAGCCGATCATCCTGCCGCCATTCGGATCCAGGACCCCCTTTAAGAGGCGCATCTCCCTCATATGTTTTTTGTTTACCGCGTTGTTGCCGACTTCCCAAAATACAATGGAAGGATTGTTCCGGAAATAGACGATCACATCCCGCATCAGTTCCACACGCTGATCCCACTGGCGCCCGAAGTTTTCGCGCTCTTTATCTCCAGCGGGCTGTGTGCAGACGATGCCCCTGCGGTCACAGGCGCGGATATCCGCCGGACAGGCGGCCACATGCATCCAGCGTATATGGTTTGCGTTGCTCTCGCGGATCAGTTTCGCATCATAATCCTTCAGCCAGTCCACGGCCGCGCCCACAGCGGCCCATTCGTTGGCGGAACGCTGGGCATAGCCGGTAAGCCATACAGGCATATCATTGATCATCAGCCCTTTGCTGCAGTCATAGGTAACCTTGCGAAATCCCGTGATGATTGTCTGTGAATCCACCACTTCTTCATCACAGACCAGATCTGCCTCCACTGAATACAAATAAGGATCATCGATCGCCCAGAAACGCAGGTCCGCCGCACCGGCACAGGCTTTTACCACGGATACCATGAGGGAATCCGTCTCTGTCTCCTTCACCGCATCCTCATCGTCCACGGGGACATAGTGAGTCCCCTCTTTGCGGTAAGCGTCCTTCGGTATGATGGAAAGTTCCGGAGCCGGAAGGGTTACAGACGGCACACAAACGGTCTCTGATGAAAACGCAGCAGCCACATTTCCCTCTGCATCTCTGATACGGATGTCCAGGCGGACAGACTTATCAGTCCCGGTTTCATTGCGCACTTCGGCTACCGCATGAATCTGTGCGCTCTTTTCCGGGATGTCATACCGGGACCCGTAGACATACAGCCCTTTGGTCCGCAGATTACTGTAGAGAGGCAGTGTCAGATACAGGCGGTTCACCACATGAAGCCATACATTCTTGCTCAATCCGCCGATGGACGGATTAAAATCGTTGCAGTTCCAAAAGTAATTGACTCCCACCCGATCAGCCGGCACATCCGCAGCTTCAGTGATTGGGAACAGATAAGATCCCGGTTCCACATCGGGAGCATTGGGTGTCTCCGCCGTGCATACATCCAGATTTCTGGTGCTGGTGTTATCCGTGACCACCGCAATCAGGTTAGGGTTCTCATAATTGATCCAGTTTGTCAAATCAAAGCCAAAGGGCGCTACGCCGGATTCCAGATAACCCGCCATATGGCCATTTATGTACAGATAACAGGTCTGACGGATTCCTTCAAACTCAATCAGGACCTTCTTTCCTTTTTCTTCCGGTTTCAGCGTGAACCATTTTCGGTAAAAGGATACGGTGCGCTTCTGTCCGCTGCCCGCATCTTCAATCCTGTCGCGAAACAGATCCGCATCGTTAAACGTATGGGGAAGGGAAACCTCCTGCCAGTCATTTTCCTGATACTCCGGCTCGTAGAAATAACGGCCGTTCTGATCTCTGAAACTGTCCATCGCTTTCCTTACAGGGAAGCAGTCCGCCAGCTTAAAATGCCAGCAGTAATGAAATGAGTACTTCATCATGTCCTCCATTCTTGATGAAATTATTTGTATCCGGTGTGTTTCAACCTCATATCCGGTAAATCCCCATCTATGGGATTTTGTGCCGGTGCCTGAACAGTCAAAGTTTAACATAGGGTGGGAGAAAACACAAGCCACTTAGGATGCCCATGTTCACTTTCGCATGCTTGCGTGTTACTAATCACAATTGCCGTTAAATTCCCGCACATGCCGGGGCAGTGTATGATCCTCATAGAGACACGCTCTCGCTCCGTGAAGCGCGCAGCGGTTCTAACGCTGCAAACTACGCAG
>OGGQ01003343.1_pt1 | contig 15156 bp, 13 predicted proteins | sample 1571191 | NCBI WGS metagenome assembly OGGQ01 (sample SAMEA2582061, study PRJEB24529) | metagenome | biome: Human gut stool | place: China | collected 2011
GACTACCGCCTTGCTGGTAACAGGAAGGGCACATGTAAACCCCATCCGAAGCAAGGCCGAACAGGAGGCATAAGGCGGCCCGTCTGCCTCCGGGTAGGCCGCTTGAGCCGTCTGGTGACAGACGGTCTAGATAGATGATCATCCGCGCATTGCGTGACAGAACCCGGCTTATCGTCCTGCTCAAACCGCAGGAAAACAGAAGGTGCGTATACGGAAAGAAAATTCCGTATGCGCATTTTTTCGTATGAAGAGCCGGACAGCTGTCCGGGGCATACAAATATACCCTGCACCCCGCAGCGTGTATGCCGCGGGAATGCAGGGCAGAAGTTTTACAGTATGTTGGTAAGAATCAGGGAAATTCCTGAAAGGATCAGAAGCAGGATAACGGCCTGTTTCGCAGTTTTTTCAGGAATCCGTTTTTCAAAAAAAATGCCTGCAGCCAGTCCCATCACCATAAATGGAAAAAGGCAGAGGGCGTTCAGGGCAACGGAAGGCGTCAGAATTCCGGTGACAGCGTACAGCACCAGGCGGAAGGTATTTTCTACCATAAACACCACACAGTTATTGGCTCTGAACTGGGTGTGGCTGTCGGTGGTGCGGCTTACGTAGGCCACCAGAAGAGCGCTGACGCCGAAGAGGCCGCAGAGCACGCCCGAAAGCAGCCCGATGGACACCAGCAGCACCGGCGAGCTTTTCTGTTTCCGGGTGCTCCGTTCTCTCATGAGCATTTCCGCGCCGATGAAGATCACCACAAAACCGAAAAGAATCTTGATGGCACCTGCATTCCCCAGTTTCAGAAACAGAGCTCCGGGAATGGAACCCAGAATTACCAGAATACACAGGGGCACGCAGACTCTGGGATTGATTCCTCTGCGTTCCGTAAAGGCAATATAGATATTGGACGGATAGCCAAGGAGAAGGTCCACCGGAGAAATATCAATATTGTTGGCGGAAAAGCCGGCCAGGGTACCGAATACCAGTGTGTTGGCAAATCCGCACATCCCTTTTACGATATAAGCGGCCAGCACCGAAAAGATGATGGCCGGAGTCAGCATATTCATCGGGAATGTTTTTCGTCACAGTACTGGCAACGGTAGATCTCCTTTTCCTTGTCCGCCAGGTAAAAAATGTGAGGAAGTTCCTGTTCCACGGATGTGATGCAGCGGGGATTCTTGCAGTGGATCACATTTACCAGCCGGTCAGGGAGACTGAGGCGCCTTTTTTCCACGATTCTGTCTTCACGGATGATGTTGACGGTGATATTGTGATCAATGTATCCAAGAATATCCAGGTCCAGAGACTCAAGGGGACCTTCGATTTTAATGATGTCCTTCCGGCCCATTTTGCTGCTTCTGGCATTTTTGATGATGGCAACGGTGCAGTCCATTTTTCCAAGGCCGAGGTAGCGGTAGATTTCCATACTTTTTCCGGCCTGGATATGGTCAAGAACAACACCTTCCTGTATTCCGCTGATATTTAACATGGTTTTTCCACCTCCAGCAAAGTCATGATCAGTGCCATGCGGACATATACGCCGTACTGGGCCTGTCTGAAATATGCCGCCCGGGGATCGGAATCCACCTCCACGGAAATTTCGTTGACCCTGGGAAGCGGGTGCAGCACATACATGTCCGGCTTGGCCAGTTTCATTTTATCTGTGTCCAGAATGTAGCTGTCTTTCATGCGGATGTAGTCTTCCTCATTGAAGAAACGTTCTTTCTGGACCCTGGTCATATAAAGGATGTCCAGTTCTTCCATGGCATCATCCAGATTTGTGGTTTCTCTGTACGGAATGCGGCCTGCATCCAGAACGTTTTCGCGGATATAGTCAGGAACACGCAGCTCCGGCGGGGAAATCAGCACAAAACGGATTCCGGGATAACGGACCAGTGCATGAATCAGGGAATGAACTGTACGTCCGAACTTCAGGTCACCGCAGAGTCCCACCGTCATATTTCCAAGACCGCCTTTGAGAGAGCGGATGGTAAGAAGATCAGTCAGTGTCTGAGTGGGGTGCTGATGACCGCCGTCGCCGGCGTTGATGACGGGAATGGAAGATTTGGAAGCAGCCACGAATGCGGCGCCCTCCTTGGGATGTCTTATGGCACAGATATCGGCATAGCAGGAAACCATGCGGATCGTATCGGAAACACTTTCCCCCTTGGCAGCGGAACTGGAAGCTGCTGAAGAAACTCCCAGTACGGAACCGCCGAGGCGGAGCATTGCGGACTCAAAACTCAGTCGGGTCCTGGTGCTGGGTTCAAAAAACATGGTGGCAAGAATCTTTCCGTCACAGACATGGGCATATCGGGAACGGTTTTTCTCGATGTCCGATGCCAGTGAAAGAAGCTGTTCCGTTTCCTCCACGGAAAAATCAAGCGGGCTGAGTAAATGCCTCATGAAATATTCTCCTTTCCTTGTACTGGAATCATTATAGCGGATACAGGATGGAAATGCTACTTTTTTTTGAAAAATATGGTATAATGACCGCGAAGCGGTCATTATACCTGCGCATACCGGTTTCTGCGCGGGCCGCAGAAAGCCGGGCGCAAAATGAGGATAGCATGTCCGGAGGACATGGTATAATGACCGCGAAGCGGTCATTATACCTGCACATACCGGTTTCTGCGCGGGCCGCAGAAAGCCGGGCGCCAGATGGAATGTCATGTCCGGAGGACATGATATAATCAATACAAATGTTCCGGCAGTGTCCGGTGCCGGAGGCCCCGGCAGGCAGAATGCCGGAGGAGACCGGGAAAATGTCCTGATAAGAAACACCAAGGCAGGAGGGTAACATGAGAAAAACATTTGAACAGATTCTGCTGGAAGCTCAGGTGACGGAATGCTCCACCATGGAAGAACTGTTTCTTTTATGGCAGCTGATGCAGCAGATGGAGGAATGCCCGGAAGGCAGGACCGGATATCAGGAAATCGACAGGAGAACATTCCACATTGACGGAATCGTATCGGAAAAGGATTTTTCCGGTACTCTCTATATAATGAAAGAGACCAGCATGAGAAAACAGATCCGGAAAGAGCAGACCCTGCCGGTCATTTCCGATGTGCGCAGACAGCTGCAAAATGGGCGGAGCCCTTTCGGAGAAGTGGAATACATGGAGTATCTGGCAGGAATGGAACGGATTCTGTGTGACGGAAAGGAAACGGACCCGTTATCTCTCCTTCGCCGTACGGCAGTGCTCTATCTGAACAAAAGAGGAGGAAAAGGCGCGGCGGATGACATCAGCATGCAGTACGGACAATATTATATGGCATTCATCCGGAGACAGATTCAGATGATACGGCCGTCGGTGGTGGTGTGCTGCGGAGAGGAGATTTTCCGGCTGGTGGTCATGGAAGTGTTTCACAACAAGCGGAAAAAGAAAAACAGAGAAGAATATATGAAATGGAAAAATGTGGTGGAGGGAGATATTTTCTACGCAGACGAAAGTTACCGGCATGCAGCGGGAAAAAATGCGGCAGAGGTGGCGGTTGTCAATATGTGGAATCCGGCATACCGCGTCAATAACGGCAGATACGTATCACTGGAAGAGTATCTCAGGGAATTCTCGGCCCGTGTGGAAACGCTGAAGAAGGCGGAAAGCTCCCGGACACCATGAAAAAAAGCCGGGAAAACAGGGGAACGGGGCTGAAATGAATTTGTAAGGAATATTAATTAAATGTCTATATTTATCCTTCAGGAGATCCGGTATAATGGGGGTAGCATATCCGGATGTCTTGGAATTTGCCGGATCAGACAGGAGGAAGCACATGGCCAGCGGACAGGCAGACGGTCAGGAAAAAGTACCGGTGATCCAGGTTAAGGATCTTTATAAAGTGTACCGGATGGGAGATACGAAAGTATATGCCCTGAACGGAGTCGACTTTACCATTTACCGGGGAGAGTTCTGTGCCATTACCGGCCCTTCCGGTTCCGGAAAATCCACGCTTCTCAATATGCTGGCAGGTCTGGAACATCCCAGCAGGGGAGAAATTGTGATTGCCGGAAAACATATAGAAAAACTCAATGAAAAACAGCTGGTGACATTCCGGAGAGAGAGGGTGGGATTTATCTTTCAGTCCTATAATCTCATCGGAACCATGAATGCGCTGGAAAATGTGGCACTTCCGCTGTCTTTCCGCGGAATCGGAAAAGCGGCCAGGAATGTCAAGGCGAAACAATATCTGAAACTGGTGGGTCTGGAGCGGCTTGCCGGGAACATGCCGAATCAGATGTCCGGAGGTCAGCAGCAGCGTGTCGGAATCGCCAGGGCGCTGGTGGTAGGACCGCAGATTATTTTTGCAGACGAGCCCACGGGAAATCTGGATTCCAAGACCACCATGGAGGTTCTCAGGCTGATGCAGAAGATTGTCAGGGAGCAGAACCAGACGCTGGTTATGGTAACCCATGATAACAATCTGGCCGGTTATGCCGACAGGATTTTCAAAATCATTGACGGAAAGATCGTACATATCGAGGAAAATCACAGGAAGGTTCAGACGGAGGATCCGGAAACGGCCCGGGAAGACGGGGAAACGGCGGTTTCACCGGAACAGACGGATAACGGCGGGACAGATGGCCGCGGGGAAACCGAAGAAAAGACAGAAGGCGGGGAAGGGGAAAAGTGAAAAAGCTGAAGCGATTTTTGATTATGGTACTGGTGCTCTGTACATTTGTGAATGCGGTTCCGTTCTGCTCGTTTGCAGAAGAGGAAGACGAAGAGATTCCGCCGGTATTCCACAAAGATGACGGAAATGAAGAAGTGAGAATCATCATAGGAAAGACTCCGGATGTGACCATAGGGAAAACGGATTCCATCACGTTTTCCGTAAAAAACACGTCGGAAACCGACTGGGTGGAGACTGAAGTCTGGATCGCCCAGGAAAGTGAATTCAAGGATTATTATGATGAGATCGATGATGCGGACGGGGAAACCATCAAAACCATGAATCCCATCTATCCGTTTGAAATCACCGATGACCTGAATAAGCATCATTCCATAGGCCCGGTGAAGGCCGGCGGAAAGAAAACGGTTACGCTCCGCGGCACCATCAAGAGGAATCTGAAGGAAGGCTATTATCCGGTAAAGGTCAATATTGCGAGAAGAGCCAAGGGAGAAGATGCCCTTTCTTCGGAATATGAAAAGACCGTGATCATCTGGGCAGAGGTGAAGGAAAGCACAGGAACCAGCAGCAGTGACGAAACCGGTACGGAGCCGGTTGCCTTTGCACTGGGAGAGAATCAGTCCACTCCGACGGGAGTTTACAAGCAGGTTCTGGATTTCAATGTGAATCTGCGCAATACGGGCTATAAGATGGCCTATGACGTACGGATGGAAATGGAGCTTTCCGAAGATATCACCAAGTTCCCCTTTGAGATCAATGACGGAAACTATGACAGATGGCTCGACAATGTCAATGCCGACCAGACGGTGGAGGTCTTCTACAGCATGGCTGTGCGGGAAGATGTGAAGTCCGGATATTACCCCATCAAATTCAAGATCCGTTACCGGGAAGAGGAGGACGGAAACTTTGCCGCCCCCATCGAAGAAGTATTCTATGTACGGATCGTGGGTGAGGATGAAGAGGACGAACTGTCGGCCGATGCCGGAGAAAATGAGAGAACGAAGGCCAGAATCATTGTGGACAGCTTTGAGACGGAGCCTGCCAGAGTCCTGGCGGGACAGGAGTTTACCCTGAAGGTGAAAATGAAGAATGCTTCCAGTGACATTTCAGCCAGCAATATCCTGTTTACCTTTGACCCGGAGACCGTGGAGAACAGTCCGGTATTTACCACGCTGGACGGCTCCAACTCTGTTGTGGTCAACAGTCTGGCCCCCGGTGCCTCCGAAGTGCTGACCATGAAGTTCAGCTCCAGTCCCAGTGCGGAACAGAGATCCTATACCATCACCATCAATGAACAGTATGACAGCCCGGAATTCAAAAATGCCAAGGAAAGCGTAAAGATCGCGGTGGCACTGAAACAGGAAGCGCGGATGAATACGGGAACCATTGAAGTAATGCCCCAGTCCATTTCCGTCGGCGGGGAGACCAATATCATGTTCCCCATCAACAATACCGGAAAAGTACAGCTTTACAACGTGACGGCCATTTTTGAAGGAGATTCTATTCAGAGAACGGAAGCCTATGTGGGAAACATCAAGCCCGGGGAAAGCGGAAATGTGGACACCATGGTCTCGGGGACAGCACCCACGGCAGATGACGGCATGATCCGTCTGACCATTACCTACGAAGACGAAAACGGCGTTGTGACGCCGGTGGAAAAAGAAATCCAGCTGTTTGTGACGGAACCGGTGGAATATACGGAACCGGATATGGATGTGGGAAACATGGATGAAGTCCAGGCAGAAACGTCCAATTCATATGTGGTTCCTGCAGGAATCGGAGCAGTGATCCTTCTTGCAGTCGCTGCGGCAGTCATAAGGCGCAGGAAGAAGAAAGCGGGAATGGATGATGAGATTCTTTGATCTGCTCACCATGAGCATCAATAACCTGAGACGCAGAAAGCTGAGGACCGCCCTTACGGTCCTCGGCGTCGTCATAGGAACCGCGTCCATTGTGGTCATGGTCTCCCTGGGAATCGGACTGAAGGAAATGACCCTGGAGCAGTATGCATCTTCCGGAAGTCTTACAAAAATCCAGGTGAGCCGGAATTATAACTGGGGCGGCTCGGATAATGAAGAAGAAAGCTTTATTGTGGATGATACCATCAAGGCATTTTCCGGACTGCCTCATGTGACAGCAGTCTCTCCGGTGCTGTCGGTCTATGTGAACATGCGCCAGGGGGCCTACTCCGGATCGGCCAATGTCATGGGACTGAGTCAGGAAGGGCTGCAGGAAATCAAACTGAAAGAAGGGCGGCTTCCGGACCCCAATGCCCAGTCCATGGAACTGGTGATCGGCAATATGGTGGCGAGGGATTTCTACAACACCAAAACAGGCAGCGGATACTGGGATACAGGAAAAATGCCGGATGTGGATCTGTATCAGCAGCCTTTCTTCACCACGTTCCAGAGCAGCAGTTCCGAAGGACAGCCGGAAAAGAAGTATCTGTTTCCGGTCTGCGGCATGGTGGAAGGAAGTGCGGAAGAATACAACGAATTTTCCTATGGGGTATATACGGATATCGATCTGCTGAAGACCCAGCTGAAGCGGGTATACAAAAAGCAGGCAATTCCCGGACAGCCCACCAATAAAAAGGGAAAACCCTATAATTACTTTGTCTATGATTCCGCCTATGTTTATGTGGATGATATGGACCATGTGATGGAGGTGCAGTCTGCCATCCGGGATATGGGATACAATGCATACAGCAACATGGAGTGGCTGGAACAGGCCCAGAAACAGACGGACATGATCCAGGCAGTTCTTGGGGGCATCGGAGCCGTTTCGCTGTTTGTGGCGGCCATCGGCATTGCCAATACCATGATGATGTCCATTTATGAAAGAACAAAGGAGATCGGCGTGCTGAAAGTTCTGGGATGTGCGCTGGGGGATATCCGGAGCATGTTCCTGATGGAAGCAGGATTTATCGGTTTCCTGGGAGGAACCGTCGGCCTGGTGCTCAGTGCAGCGGTTTCCATGGCGGTGAACCGTGTTCTGGGAGGTGCCCTGATGGGCGGAACTTCCGGCGGCGGGATTTCCAGAATCCCTCCGTGGCTGGCTGTTTCCGCAGTGATTTTCGCCATTATCATCGGTATGCTGGCGGGCCTTTTTCCGGCTCTCAGAGCCATGCGGCTCAGCCCTCTGGCAGCCATCCGCAATGAATAAACTGGTTGCATCCGGGGGTAAATTTTGATATGATAAAACGGTACGGCAGTGCTTGGCTGCTGTGCCGTTTTTTGTCTTTCTGGAAGATGCGGAACAGAAATTTCAGGCAGAGGGGACTGCCGGAAATCCGTGCCCTCCACGAAGAAAACAGATGATAAAATTATAGGTTGGGAGGGCTTATCTTGAAAGAATCCACGCGGTTACGTCTCTTTTTTCTCGGAACCATTCTGTTTAATCTCGGGGCCAATTTTGCACATCCCATTACTCCGACGGTGATCCAGAATCTGGGGCTCCATGACTACATGTTCGGTGTGGCCTATGCGGCCATGGCATCCACAAACTTTCTGTTCTCACCATTCTGGGGAAAACTCAATGTATATCTTTCCAGCAGAACCACCATGCTGATCGGAGGCATCGGCTACGGCGTGGGTCAGCTGTGCTTCGGACTGGCGCAGACAGAACTGCAGATTGTTCCGGCCCGTATGATATCCGGTGCATTCGCCAGTGCGGTATTTGTCAGCATTCTTACATATATTGTCAACACCTCTGATGAGGAGGTACGCGGAATTCATCTGATTACGGCAGCCACAATCCAGAGCGTATTCAGCGCTTTCGGCTACCTGATCGGCGGTCTTCTGGGAGAGATTTCCATCGGACTCACCTTCGGCGTTCAGGCGATTACTCTCGCAGGCAGCGGTCTGATGCTGTTTATGGTCTGCAAGGATGATACCCAGAAATCCATGAAAGAGACAACTCCGGGTGCGCTGATCCGGGAGGCCAATCCCTTTAAGGTCTTTCTGGCCAGCCGTGAATTCATGACTGTGCTCCTGGCGTCCATGTTCCTGGTCAATGCTCTTGCCAATATCGGTTTTACCGCTTATGAGCAGTGTTTCAACTATTATATCAAAGACCAGTTCGGGCTGACATCCGCCTATAACGGGGTGATCAAGGCAGCTGTGGGCTTCATTACTCTGGCTGCCAACGGCACCATCTGCGTCTGGATTGTCAAAAAGACAGACAGCAGAAAGTCTCTGATCATGGTTCTTGCAGCGGCGACAGTTTCCATTTTTGCACTGATCATGTCACCGAATATTCAGATTTTCATGATCGTGAACCTGATTTTCTATGCATTCAATGCCATCAGCGTACCTGTGATTCAGGATCTGATTGCCCAGGATGCGGATGGGGAAAAGAGCAATGTGGTCATGGGATTCTGCAATGCCACCAAGCATCTGGGCGGCATCATCGGTGCACTTACGGCCGGATTCGTATACGGCATCAGGCCGAACCTGTCCTTTATTTTTGCCGGAATTTCCTTCGCAGCGGCGGTTGCGATGGTTGTTTTCTATAACATGAAAAGCAGAGAGAAAGGAGCGGTGCGCGGATGAATCATTTTGTCTACACGGTTCCCACTGCCATTTACTTCGGAAAGGGGCAGATTGAAAAGCTTCCGGAGATCGTGGGAGCATGGGGAAAACGGGTGCTGATTGTCTATGGAGGCGGAAGCATCAGAAAAAACGGAATTTTTGACAGGGCCGTGGAACTTCTGGATGCAGCGGGAATTTCCTGGATAGAGCTGGGAGGAGTAGATCCCAATCCCAGAATCGAAACGGTCCGAAAAGGAGTGGAAATCTGCCGGCAAGAGAAGATAGAAGTGCTTCTGCCCATCGGCGGCGGATCCTCCATTGACTGCGCGAAGGTTGTGGCTGCCGGTGCCTGTTATGATGGGGACCCGTGGGATCTGGTGCTGGACAGCAGAAAGATCACAAAGGCTCTTCCGGTGATATCGGTGCTGACACTGGCAGCAACAGGCTCTGAAATGGACACGGCAGCCGTGATCTCTGATCTGGAACGGGGAGACAAAATCGGCACAAAGAGTGAACATATGCGCCCCAAGGCATCCATTCTGGATCCGTCCTATACGGAAACCGTAAATGCATGGCACACGGCCTCAGGAACGGCGGATATCATGTCTCATATCTTTGAGGCATACTTTTCCAATACGGAAGGATATATGCAGGACCGCATGGCGGAAGGGCTTCTGAAGACCTGCATCGAATTCGGAATCCGGGCGGTAAAGAATCCGGAAGATTACGAGGCCAGAGCCAATCTGATGTGGGCCGGAAGCTGGGCGATCAATGATTTCCTGAAGCTGGGAAAAGAAGTGGCCTGGTCCGTGCATCCCATGGAACATGAGCTGTCTGCCTATTATGACATTACGCACGGGGCGGGGCTTGCAGTTCTGACTCCCCACTGGATGCGCCATGTCCTGAATGACAGGACTGCGGAAAAATTCCGCACTTACGGGGTCAATGTGTGGGGAATCTCACCGGATACGGATGTCCGCAGCGCAGCGGAACTGGCCATTGAAAAGACCGCGGAATATTTCCGGGAAATGGGACTTCCTTCCCGTCTGTCCGAACTGGGAATCGGGACGGAAAAATTCGGCCTGATGGCAGAAAAGGCGGCCAGACGCCTGAAGGGGGCATATGTGGAGCTTTCTGCAGAAGAGGTCAGAAAGATTTATGAGGATGCGCTGTAAAAGGAGGCTGCTTTTATGAATGTACTGGATCATGGAAAACTGCATCAGAAGTATTTTGAGGAGATGACCCGGATCCCGCATGGTTCATATCATGAGGAGAAATATGCCGATTACCTGGAGGCATTTGCCAGGGAACACGGATTTGAATATGTCAGGGACCATGTCAGCAACGTGATTATCTATAAACCGGCATCAGAAGGGTATGAGGAACATGGGCCTGTGATTCTGCAGGCACATACGGACATGGTCTGTGAGAAGAACGAAGACTGCAGCCATGATTTTACTTCAGATCCTCTGGATCTTTATCTGGAAGACGGAATTCTGCGGGCCAGAGGGACGACTCTGGGAGCCGATGACGGCACAGGATGTTCCTACATGCTTGCGGTTCTTGCCTCAGACCTTCCCCATCCTCCGCTGGAATGTGTATTTACGGTTCAGGAGGAAGTGGGACTGAAAGGCGCGTTTGAACTGAAACCGGAATATTTCAGAGGAAAACGATATGTGAATCTGGATTTCGGCGGCAGAGGCATCGGTACCTGCACCACCAGTGCCGGCGGAGAAATGATCGATTTCAGAAAGCCTGTTTCCTTTTCGGAAAAGGAAACGGCGGCTTACAGGATCCTTGTCACAGGCCTCTGCGGAGGCCACTCCGGCTCCTGCATCAGCAAAGGGTATGCCAATGCGCTGAAAGCCGCAGGACGCCTTCTGCGGGCTGTGAGGACTCTGGGACCGGTGGAACTCTGCAGGCTTCACGGAGGAGAAAAGAGCAACGCCATTCCCAGAGAATGCGAAGCTGTTTTTGTTTCGGCAGCAGATGAAAAAGAACTGAGACGTGTATTTGAAGACATGGCAGCAAAAATCAGAAATGAATACCGGACCATGGAGCCTGGTATGGAACTGATTCTGGAGCCCTGCCGGGCCGGGCGGGTGCTTTCTGCCGATACAAGTGACGAACTGATCCGGCTGCTGGCACTGCTTCCCACAGGTGTCCGCCATATGAGTGCGGAGATTCCCGGGCTTCCCTCCGCATCGGAAAATCTGGCTGCGGTCCGCACAGAAGGAGATTATGTGGAGATCCGGTATTCCCTCAGAGCGGAAAAAATGTCTCTCAGGGATGAAATGGAAGAAGAACTTCTGGCTCTTGCAGCTGTATCCGGTATGACACCGGATATTTACAGCCGCTACCCATCATGGGAATTTAATCCGGATTCCGCCATGAGAACGGTTCTGACAAGGCTTTATAAAGAACAGAGAGGGAAGGAAATGGAGCTTCTGGCCACCCACGGCGGACTGGAATGCGGAGTGTTCTGCGGCATGATCCCGGGACTGGATGTGGTGACTCTGGGGCCGGAAACAGACGGCGCCCATACACCCAAAGAACAGATGAATATGGAATCCTTTGACCGGACCTTTGACCTGCTCTGCAGCTTCCTCAAAGAACTGTAAAAGCCGGCCGGGCAAAAAAATATTGTAAAAGCACTTGGAAAGCCACCTCAGCATAAGATAGATTAACGAATGCTTAGGGTGGCTTTCTTTGAAAACTTTTCCACAACCATTAACTGCAAGGGAAGAAAGGGAGTACCTGGAACGATACAAAGAGGGTGACCAAGAAGCAAGGGCCATACTGATCCAGCGGAACATGAGGCTGGTCGCGCATGTAATCAAGAAGTATCAGGGAACGGATTACGAAATGGAAGACCTGCTTTCGGTGGGAACCATCGGTCTGATCAAGGCAGTGAATACCTTTAATATAGATAAAGGTTCCCGGCTGGCCACCTATGCCGCCAAATGTGTGGAGAATGAGATTCTCATGCTGTTCCGCGCGGGAAAGAAATATTCCAGAGATGTGTCCATTTACGAACCCATCGGCACAGACAAGGACGGGGAGACCGTAAGTCTGGTGGATGTGCTGGAAGTGGAGGGAAAAGAGACACTGGACTGTATTATCCTGAAACAGGATATCAGAAAACTGTATGAGGCGTATGAAGAGAACCTGAAGGAGACAGAAAAGACCGTCATCCGTATGCGATACGGCCTTTTTGGTTCTAAGGAACATACACAGAGAGAGATCGCTGCAATCCTGGGAATATCCAGATCCTATGTGAGCAGAATTGAGAAAAAGGCCATTGAAAAGCTGAGACAGAGTTTTGTCTCATAAGATGTCAGAAGATACAGGGGCTTTCTGTATACCGGAGAATGCGTTCCCGGTTATACGGAAAGCTTTTTATATGCGGAAATACTGTCCATAACCGGTTCCGGATATGCAGATATATCCCATAAAGGAAACATATGTTCGAAAAAAACTTGAAAAGAACTGCCGCATATGCTATGATAGAAAAACAAACATATGTTCTTGGACGGTGATGGGATGATTATACAGGAAGAAATGGATCTGAAGGAAAAACTCAGAATTCTGTCGGATGCAGCAAAATATGATGTGGCCTGTACTTCCAGCGGCATGGAGAGAAGAGGAAAAAAGGGGATGACCGGAAATACAGCTGCATGCGGGATCTGTCACAGCTTTGCTGCAGATGGGCGCTGTATTTCACTTCTGAAAATACTTTTTACCAATCAGTGTATTTATGACTGCAAATACTGTGTAAACCGGCGCTCCAGTGATGTGGTGAGGACGTCGTTTACACCGGATGAAGTCTGTACTCTGACAATGGAATTTTATAAAAGAAATTATATAGAGGGCCTGTTTCTCAGTTCCGGGATCCTGCACAGTCCGGATCATACCATGGGGCTGCTGTACGAGACTCTGTGGAAACTCAGAACTATACACCGGTTCAGGGGATATATTCATGTAAAGGCAATCCCCGGCGCCGACCCGGAGCTGATCCGGCGGATTGGCTTTCTGACAGACCGCATGAGCATCAATCTGGAACTGCCGACGGAAGAAAGCCTGAAACGTCTATGTCCGGGAAAAACCAGGGAGAAAATTCTGCTTCCCATGAAACAGATTCAAACCGGAATTTCGGAATCCCGACTGGAACCGGTGCCGCTGCGGGATTCTCCCAGGTTTGTTCCGGCGGGGCAGAGTACACAGATGATCGTGGGTGCCACGGCCGAAAGCGACTATCAGCTGATCCGGACGGCCGAAGCCCTGTACCGGAATTTCGGAATGAAGAGGGTTTTTTATTCTGCTTTTGTGCCGAAGGGATGTGATGAGAGTCTCCCGGTACTGCCGGACGGTCCGCCGCTTCTGAGGGAGCACAGGCTGTACCAGGCTGACTGGCTGCTGCGTTTTTACGGGTTTGAGGCCGGGGAACTTCTAACTGAAACGCGGCCCAATTTCAACGTCTTTCTGGATCCCAAATGTGACTGGGCGGTCCGGCATCTGGAACTGTTTCCGGTGGAGATCATGACTGCCGATTACAGGACAATCCTGCGCGTTCCGGGGATAGGTGTCCGCTCGGCCAGGAGAATTGTAAAAGCCAGAAGAAGCGGCCGGCTGGAATTTTCTGACCTGAAAAAATTCGGAGTTGTCCTGAAGCGGGCGGTTTATTTCATCACCTGCGGAGGAAGGATGTATATGCCGGTGCACATGGAAGAGAATTATATTACCGGCTGTCTGGCGGGAAATGAATACCGGAAAAACTGGGAGATTTCCCATGGGGAATCTTTCCGCCAGCTGTCCATGTTCGACGACATGAAACTGACGGTACCGCCGGGGCCTGAAGACCAGTACAAGACAGTTATGGGGGTTCTGTAATGGATAAGACAGTGATATTTTTATGCCGGGACGGTGTGGACGGTATTCTCAGCGGAATTTACGACGTATTCCGCAGCGGAATCGAAGCAGATTCCTGCCGCCTGGAAATGGAATCTTCCTGTGAGCCATGTCTGTTTTCGGAATACAGGCACTGTGAAAGGGACGGGAAAAAAGCGGAGAAAACGGTAAAATCCATCAGAACAAAAATTTCACAGGAAGCCCTCGAAAACGTATACAGGGCAGCGCTGCATAAAAGTCCGGAACGGGCAGACCGGATTTTCCGGTTTATCCTGAAGGGAATCCGGTACGGAGCCTCTGTAATGACCCGGATGCAGGATCCGGATGTGTATGCTGTTTTTTCCATGAACCGCTATGTGATGAATGAGGCCCATCTGCTGACGGGATTTGTACGGTTCCGGAAAGAGAAAAACGGAATTTTCCGGGGCTGTATCGGACCGGAAAACGATGTGCTGGAACTGGTGGCCGGTCACTTTGCGGACAGGCTGCCGGATGAACGATGGTGGCTTTATGATGAAAAACGGAAAAAGGCAGCCGTACATAATTCTGACGGCAGGTGGGCAATTATGGAAGTGGCAGAAGAAAACCGGGAAGCCGCAGAAGGCGGAAACTTTGTTCCGGAAGAGTATGATAGGTATGAAGACCTCTGGAAACAGTTTTTTTCAAGCATTTCCATAGAAGAACGACGCAATCCCGTCTGCCAGAGAAACATGCTGCCTCTCAGATATCGCTCTTATATGACGGAGTTCCTGTAGATTGCATTGAAAACGGGAAATATGGTATAATGACCATGAAATGGTCATTATACCTGCGCACACCGGATTCTGCGTTTACCGCAGAAGGCCGGGCGCAAAAAGAGGATAGCATGCCCGGAGGACATGCTGCCACAGATGCAGAAACCAGCAACAGGAGTATTGTCAGAAGCAGAAGCAATGACAGATACAGAAAGGCGGCGGAACATGAAAGAACGGGAATTTTATCTCAGGTCCAGTGACGGAAGGAACAGGCTCCATGGAGTGATGTGGCTGCCTGACGGAAAGCCCCGGGCGGTGATCCAGATTTCTCATGGAATGACAGAGCACATTGAGAGATA
>OGGQ01003349.1_pt1 | contig 15137 bp, 11 predicted proteins | sample 1571191 | NCBI WGS metagenome assembly OGGQ01 (sample SAMEA2582061, study PRJEB24529) | metagenome | biome: Human gut stool | place: China | collected 2011
TACCGAACACGACGGTTAAGACACAGACGGCTGATGATACTTGGCTGGAGACGGCCCGGGAAAGTAAGTGGCTGCCGGGATATAAAAAATAAGTTGAAAACTTGTTTTCAACTTAAGCGCTCCGCGCGTACATTCCTCGATAGCTCAGCGGTAGAGCAAAAGGTCAGTACTTTGCTGACGCAAAGCCGCCTAACGGCGTCCGCGCTTCTTCGCGGTACGCGCTGTTAACCTCCGGACTCCGGTTAACATCCGGATAAGGCAAGAGGTGCGATAGGGGAAAAAAGAAATTATTAATCCTCGATAGCTCAGCGGTAGAGCATCCGGCTGTTAACCGGAGGGTCGTTGGTTCGAATCCTACTCGGGGAGCTTTTAGGGGTATAGTTCAGTCGGTAGAACGTTGGTCTCCAAAACCAAATGTCGAGGGTTCGAGTCCTTCTGCCCCTGTATTGAGAATTTTATATATGGCTCAGTAGCTCAGTTGGTTAGAGCGCCGGCCTGTCACGCCGGAGGTCGAGGGTTCGAGCCCCTTCTGAGTCGCCATTTGGGAGTTTAGCTCAGCTGGGAGAGCATCTGCCTTACAAGCAGAGGGTCATAGGTTCGAGCCCTATAACTCCCATTTTTTATTTTTCATAATTTGATTTTTTGAATAGCTTCTTATCCGGACAACAAAGAATCTTCACATTAATAATATGTTCCGCATGGTGCAAATAAAATCAAACTTCCATTATTCGCTAAATATTTTCCAAATACATAGTTTTAAAAACCATTTTATATAGGGACAGTTTTTATTAACTGTCCTTTTTTTATACATTTTTGATGATTTGTAAATTGTTTAACCCTTTATAACGTATTATTATAGTAACAAAGAAATTTGGTTCGACCAAATCGAAACGGAGGAAACTATGATGGAAAATAAATTAGCACATGCAGCCGAAAGAAAAGCGTTTGAAGTAGTTATTGACTCTATGATCAAACACGTTGGCAAGGATCCTCAGAAAAATATGCTACAACTTATAAATATGGGAGAGAAAATCCTTGGGGATGCATGGGCTCCTAAAGCTTATGAAAAACTTAGAACAGCCTTTTCAAAAGAAGACGGAAAATGGGTAAAATTTGGAGAGAGACTCATCAATGAGGTTGACCCATTCGTTCTTAAACAGGCGTTTCTTACTCTTGGGTATGAGGCTGGATTCCGTGGATATAGAACAACTCAGGAAATGAGTAAGAAATATGACTGCAATATTCCCTGGGTAATTTTAATGGATCCCACAAGTGCCTGCAATATGCATTGTATAGGTTGTTGGGCCGCTGAATATGGAAATAAATACAATCTTACATATGAAGATTTGGACAGCATTATCACACAGGGCAAGAAGCTTGGTATACATGCTTACCTTATGACGGGCGGTGAACCCCTTGTTCGCAAAAAGGACATTATCAAACTTTGCGAAAAACATCAGGACTGCCATTTCCATTGCTTTACAAATGGTACTCTTATTGATGAAGAATTCTGCAAAGAAATGCTTAGGGTAGGAAATTTTGTTCCTTCTATCAGCGTAGAGGGATTTGAGACTGAAAATGACGGACGCCGTGGAGACGGACATTTTGAGAAGGTTATGCATGCCATGGATCTTCTTAAAGAGCATAAACTTCTCTTTGGTACGTCCATTTGCTACACAAGCAAGAACTATAAGACGGTTACTTCCGATGAGTTCCTTGATATGCTTATTTCAAAGGGCGTAAGATATACTTGGTATTTCCATTATATGCCTGTTGGAAACGATGCTTCAACAGAGCTTCTTCTTACGCCGGAACAGCGTGAATATATGTATCATAGAGTAAGAGAAATAAGAGGATGGGAAGGCGGAAAAGAAATATTCGCCATCGACTTCCAGAACGACGGTGAATTTGTAACAGGCTGCGTAGCCGGAGGAAGATGCTACTGCCATATCAATCCCATCGGCGATGTTGAGCCCTGCGTATTCATCCACTATTCCGGAGCCAACATCCATGACAAGACGCTACTTGAATGTCTCCAGCAGCCGCTTTTCAAAGCCTACAGAAAGGGACAGCCGTTCAACAGCAACCATCTTCGCCCCTGCCCTATGCTGGAAAACCCTGAGATCCTCCAGAAACTTGTTCATGAGACCGGCGCCGTGTCTACAGACCTTCAGTCTCCCGAGACAAGCGAGCATCTCTGCGGCAAGTGCGTGGAATATGCTAAGGAATGGAAACCCGTCGCTGACAAGCTCTGGGCTGTAACTCAGGAGGAAAAGGCTGAAAGAGCAGCTAAAAAATAATAATCCTTTGGTGTTAAAACGCCGACCATGTAATTCATGATCGGCGTTATTTTTTGCTCGATAGAAAATATCTTTGCCTGTATATTTTTTGACCCGATTTTTTATGTTCACGCCATCCCGCAGGGAGTATGAATACCAAGTATAATTTCATCTTGGTAATACAAATTGAAATTAGGAATTTTTTTAAAACCAAAACTTTTTCGCGTCTGTGAATGTCTTATGGGTGTAAAACAAAAAATACCGCGGTGTTTTGAGAGGGTGATACTATTATGAGCGGAAGAAAGCTCGTAGAAAACTTTATTAAAGAAAATATTAACAGCGCCTACAGATTTGCGTTTACATATATGAAGAACCAGCATGACGCGGAGGATGTGGTGTCGGAAAGCATTATCAAAGCCATCAGGTCTGCCGGAAGCCTTAAAGATCCGGAAAGGATAAAACCTTGGTTTTTTAAAATAGTGTCTAACATGGCTGTCACTCATCTAAAAAAGAAACAGAGAGTGATCCCGTTTGAAACGATGGATGACAGTGACGAATACGAAGATACTTATGATATATCAAATTTAAACGAAATGATCGAAAAGCTCCCGAAGGAATATATGGAGGTGATTGTCCTCAGATTTTTTGAGGATATGAAGATCAAAGATATGGCCGAGGTGCTGGGCATCAACGAAAATACGGCCAAAACAAGGCTGTATAAGGCGCTCAGATTATTGAAGGAGGATATGGTGGATCATTATGAGTGATAAAATCGAAAAATTAAGGAAACAATACGAAAATATACAGGCATCGGAGGAATTGATTATGAAAGCGGAAAAGGAAATAAGAAAATCAAAGAGCAAAAGAGGATTTAAAGCGGGAATAGGCACGGCGGCGGCATTTATATTCGCCGTGGGAGTGGCGGCAAACGCCAGCCCTTCATTCGCCTACGCCATGAGTGATGTTCCGGTAATGGGAAGCATCGTAAAGGTCGTTACCCTTGGGAAATACGAAAATAAGGATGGGGGATATGAAATAAAGGTAAATACTCCGCAGATAGAAGGACTAATAGATGAAGAAACCCAGGAAAAGCTCAATGAGGTATTTAAGGATCAGGCACAGAGCGTGATCGCGGCTTTTGAGCAGGATGTAAAGGAGCTCAAAGAGGAATTCGGCGATGAGACTGTACATATGGGCATAGAATATAACTATGATATAAAAACAAATACTGATGATATACTTGCCATTGACACCTATACGTTTTTTGCGTCAGGGTCGTCAAATTCGGTACATAATTACTACACGATCGACAAGCATACGGGAGAGATATATACCCTCGAGGGTCTCTTTAAAGACGGAGCTGACTATGTAACGCCCATAAGCGATTACATAAAGAAGGAAATGGCAAGAAGAAACGCCGAAGAGGGCGGAATGTTCTGGGTAGAGGACGACGAATATGTCGAGGGCTTTGACAAAATTGCCGATGACCAGAATTTCTATATAAATTCCGACGGAAACATAGTTATATGCTTCGCTAAATACGAGGTAGCCGCCGGAGCCCAGGGCGTGCCCGAATTCGTCATACCCGATGAGGTTGTGGCGGATATAATCAAATAAGCTGATCGCGATCAGATGATCACCCTTGGCGGAGATGTTCGGACGCTTTAAAACAGCGAGGGAATATCTCCGCTTTTGTATAATTTTATTTTTACCGGTCAATAATATCTCCATAGAAATCAAAGGATTTCATTTTTATGGAGGTGCGATGATGAAAAGAAACAAATTCAGCGAATTTATAAACAGCAGGGGACAGTACGCGGCTGTTTTCGTATTTATGATCGCCGTGGGAATATGCGCGGGAGTGGCGGCGCTTAACGGTTCCGAGGATAAGGCCGTTGAGGAAAACACCGCCTTAAACGAGCCGGAGACGCCGTCTGTCAGCGAACCTGTGCTGACGGAGAAAAACGCCCCCGGCGCCGAGGTCGGAAATACGGAATATTCGGCAAAAGCCGAGGAAAACCTGACCGTGGGGGACAGCGGCGAAAATAGTGAGATTCAGTCAGAAGATAATCTTGCTCTGCTTGACGGAGAGGACGGTTTGGAAATCGCCTTAGACTGGCCAGTGGACGGAGATATACTCCTTGCTTACAGTCCACTCACCCCGCTTTATGATGTGACCCTTGACCAGTACAGGACAACGGACGATGTATGCATCGCGGCCGAAGCAGGGGAAGATGTAACGGCGGCCGCCGCGGGAACCGTATCGGAGATAGTTGAGGACGAAAACAGAGGAAACTATGTTGTCATTGAGCATGAAAACGGCTGGGCTACTACATACAGCCAGCTTACCGACATTACCGCGTCGGTGGGAGAGACTGTAGAAAAGGGCGAGACGATCGGAAAGGTAGCGGAGCCGTCAATCTATTCCGCGGGGCTGGGAACCCATGTGGAGTTCAAAGTCACGCTTGACGGAAGAGCCGTGGATCCGGAAGCCGCCATAGGATAAAATTTGTATAAAATTTATGTAAAACTTATAAATATACGATTAAAATACAGAGAAAAAATAGAAAACAGAGAAATACAGCGGACGTTGACGTTTATTATTGGTAATAACGTCGATACGTCCGTTTTTTTGACATATATTCGGCGTATTTGAGCATATTTAAGTATTGGGTTTTTCCTGTTATGTGGTATAATATAGAAAAATGTATGAAAGCCGTAAGCACAGACGGCGTTAGCGGTTTTGTTTTTAAAGGGAGGAACGGAAATGACATATACAAGAGAAAAGGCCGATGAAATGAGACTCAGGATAGATTACAACAACATGATGAAAAAATATGTCGGAGAGTACGGCATATCCGACGCTGAGCTTTCGGCTCTCAGCGGAAAAGCGGCCAAGGCGCACAAAGCCATGGAGGAAAAACGAGTAAACGGAAAAATGGACTGGAGAAACCTGCCCTATAATCAAGAAGAGATCGTTAAGGAAATAAAAGATTACGCCGAGCAGATGAAAGATAAGGTGGAGGCTTTTGTCGTTCTCGGAATCGGAGGATCGGCGCTTGGCCCCATCTGTGTGCAGCAGGCCATCAACCATCCGTTTTATAACGAGCTTCCGAGGGAAAAGAGAAACGGATACCCAAAACTCTATGTGGCGGATAATGTGGATCCGGAAAGGCTCTCTTGTCTTTTTGAGGTCATCAATCCGGAAGAGTGCCTGTTCAACTGCGTATCAAAGAGCGGCAGCACGTCCGAGACCATGAGCCAGTTTATGATAATCAAGGAAATGCTTGAGGAAAAACTGGGTAAGGAGAAGGCAGCCGAGCACATAGTTTGCACAACGGATAAGGAAAAGGGAAACCTTATAAAGATCGCCGCCGAGGAAGGATATAAGACGTTTATAATCCCTTCGGGAGTCGGCGGAAGATTTTCGGAACTTACGCCCGTAGGTCTGCTTCCAGCGGCAATGTGCGGAATAGATATCGAGCTTATGCTTCAGGGAGCCGCGTATATGGACGAGCTTTCAAAGGAAGAGGATTTTTATAAGAATCCGGCCTATATGTTCGCGCTTTTGAGCTATATCGCCATGGAGCAGGGCAAAAACATATCGGTAATGATGCCCTACGCCGACAGCCTTAAATATGTTTCCGACTGGTTCGCGCAGCTTTGGGCGGAATCCCTCGGAAAGAAGGTCGATAATTCCGGAAACGTGGTAAATTCAGGACAGACGCCTGTCAAATCCCTCGGAGTTACGGATCAGCATTCCCAGGTACAGCTCTATACAGAGGGCCCCTTCGATAAGATGATAATACTTCTTGGCGTGGATAAATTCAGAAGAACAATGACAATCCCGAAAATTTACGGAGATATCCCCAGCCTTGGCTTCCTCGGCGGAGTTACGCAGAACAAGCTGATCGCGACGGAGCAGATGGCTACGGAATACGCCCTTCAGAAGGCGGGCAAAGCAAATATGACGATAACCCTGCCGGAGGTAAACGAGTTCACCATCGGCGAGCTGCTTTATATGCTTGAGGTAGCTACGGGATTTGCCGGAGAGCTGCTCAACATCGACGCCTTTGACCAGCCCGGAGTGGAGGAGGGCAAAAACGCCACATACGCCATGTTCGGCAGACCGGGATATGAGGAAAAGAAAGCGGAGCTTGACTCAAAGCCCGAAAAGAGCGAAAAGTATATAATAAGATAAATAAAAGCGCTTAACAAACAGCCGTCCATGTTCTATGACATGGGCGGCCCAGACTGTCAAAAAACTAATCCATTGTGAGCGAGAGGATTCGGGAGTCGAAGGGACTCCCGAGTTTAATCCGCAGGCGGAATTCATTTCCGCCGAGGAAAATCCCGTATTTCTGCGCCCTGACAAAGTTCAGGGCTTTCCGCAGAAATAGGGATTTATTTCCTTAATTTAAACTCGAAAAAGTCCTGAAGGACTTTTTCGACACGCTGAGCCGTCCATGTTCTATGACATGGGCGGCCGTTTTTTTAAAAAAGATCGTCTCTACGGCCGCCCTTGACGAAATTTGCGAATAATAAATAACGCCGACGCCAGCAAATGACAAAAAATTCCCTACTTTAATGGTATATTCTAATCAACGTAACAGTGTATGCAAAGGGAGGAAAAAATATGCAGACTGATTTGGAAAACAACGGCACAGTCTTTCCGACCAACGTCAGGCAGATGGGAGCTGCCGACGATGGGTTGAGGATATATATGGAAGATTACGTTCATACATATTTATACCAATACGCCAGAAGCGGAGCTACGGGAGAAAAGCTGGCGGTGCTGATGGGAAAGCAGTTTGTGCTGGACGGAAAGGAAACGGTGTTCATAAGCGGTGTCGTCCAGGCGAGATTCACGGAAAAACTCAAAGGAATGGAGACGATAACGGGTCAAAGCTGGAAATACATAAGCGAGGAAATCGAAAAATACTTCGCTGGGCTGGAGGTCGTGGGATGGATGCATTCAAGGCCGTCCTTCGGAGCCTTTGTCACTTCCAGGGACGAGGCCTATCACAAAAAGGTTTTCGGAGGAAAAAACCAGGTGTTTTTTGTCGTGGATCCGGCGGACAGGCAGGACAGATTCTATGTGCTCAATGAAAATAAAACGGCGCTCAGACCAGTAAAGGGATATTTCGTATATTACGATAAAAATACTCAGATGCAGGAATACATGCTTCAAAACAGTCTTGTCCATCCGAAAAACACCGCGGACGAGGACGAGGAAGAGGAAGCGGGCGAAAGGATAGACGCCGCCGGAAGGATACGTTCCGTGCTGATGAGCAAGCAGGTGGAAAGGGTAAGAAGGGTAAAACACAAATACGCGGCGTTCACCCTTGTCAGCGCGGCCCTTTGCATGATGTGCGTAATTATGAGCATGAGCATAGTCAGGAGCGTGACGAGGATAAACAGACTTGAGACCGAGGTCGTTTCGGTCAAGGAAAACGTGGAAAGGCAGAGGGAGGAAACGGAAGCTCTCGCCGAGGATATGTCCAATTACAGCCCTGTTATCACGGTAATGGCTGCTGAAAATAGCGATGAGGAGAAGGGAGAGTATGAAAAAAGGACTTATACAATAAAGGAGGGAGACACTCTGGCAGGAATATGCAGGCTTTTTTACGGTGACGACAGCAGGCTTGAGGAAATAATAGCCATAAATAATATTGCAGACCCCGATGTGATCTATTATGGCACCGAGATAATACTTCCATAATGCAATTCAAAAAGTCGATTTGACTTTAAGCTGAAAACAAGACATACGCAGATATATTAAACCGCTTAAAATTATTTTCAAAACAGGAACGCTCCGAGGGAACCCAAGGAGCGTTTTTATATACAGTATTTACAAGGAATAGGCGTGTTACTTAGTCAGTTCTTCCATCCTGTCAAGCAGACCTTTGAATACTTCCATGGCTTCCTCAACGGGCTTTTTGGAGCTCATATCCACTCCGGCGCCCTTAAGCAGATCGATGGAATATTCCGAAGATCCCTTGCTGAGGAAATCCATATATCTGTCCACGGCGGGCTTACCCTCGGAGAGTATCTTCCTTGAGAGGGCTATGGCCGTGCTGTAGCCCGTGGCATACTGGTAAACATAGTAGGCGTTGTAGAAATGGGGTATCCTTGCCCATTCTATGTCGATGTATTCGTCCACGGTTATTTCCTCGCCGAAGTACAGTCTGTTAAGGTCATGGTAAACCTTTGAGAGATTCTCGCAGTTGAGGGGAGTTCCAGATGCGGACATTTCATGCGCCTTTTTCTCGAACTCGGCGAACATGGTCTGGCGGAAAAGGGTGCCGCGGAACTGCTCCATAAAATAATTGACAAGGTATTTCTGCCTTTCGGGGTCGGCTTCGGTTTTCAGCAGATATTCCATAAGCAGGGCCTCGTTGCAGGTAGAAGCCACCTCGGCCACGAATATCTTGTGTCCGGAATAGACGAAAGGCTGTGTTTTCCATGTAAAATAACTATGGAGGGCGTGCCCCATCTCATGGGCAACGGTGAACATACTGTTTACCGTGTCGTTGTGATTCAGAAGAACGTAAGGGTGTCCGCCGAAGGCTCCCCAGGAATACGCTCCGCTGCGCTTGCCCTTGTTTTCGTATACGTCTATCCAGCCGCCGTCAAATCCTTCCTGAAGGGCGTTTGTGTATTCTTCTCCCATAACGGCAAGGGCTTTTTTGACCGTGACCTTGGCCTCCTCATAGGGAACCTTCCAGTCTATGTCTTTGACAAGAGGAGCGTAAAGGTCGTACATATGCAGCTCGTCTACCCCGAGCAGACGTTTTCTTAAGGCAACATATCTGTGCAGAAGAGGCAAAGCCTCATGGACGGCCTCGATAAGATTGTCATATACGGAAGCCGGTATGTTGTCGTCATCCAGAGCCATATCAAGGGCGGAATTGTATTTCCTCGCGTCAGCGAAAAATATGTCTTTCTTTACAGACGCGTTATAGGTTGCGGCTATGGTGTTTTTCTGTTTGAGATATGTCTCGTAAAGAGTGTCAAAGGCCGACTTCCTCAGAACCCTGTCGCCGCTTTCCAGATATGGTACATACCGTCCGTGGGAAAGGGCGAGCCTGCGGCCGTTGGAGTCCTCCACGTCAGGGAACGCCATATCGGCCTCGTTTATCATTGTGAATATGGTCTGAGCCGATGAAGCGATGTCATCCGCCGAGGCAAGCAGCCTTTCCTCGGCCTCGGAAAGAGTGTGGGTCTTCTGGCGAAGTATGTTTTCTATGAAATGCTCATACAGCCTGAGCTTTGGAAAATCCGAGTAAAACCTGTTAACGTCTTCTTCCGAAAGCTCGGAGATCTTCGGAACGATGAAAGACGAAAGAGACATTATCTTAACGGCAAGGGAGTCGGCTTTTCCGGAAAGAGTCTGATATTTTGGATCGGTGCTGTCCACATGGAATTTCATATAGGCGTAGACATATATCCTGTCCAGCTCCTCGGAAATGGAGTGGAAAAATTCCAGAGCCTCGAAAAGCTCGCGTCCGCCCTTAGTCATGCTGTCTTTATAGCCCTCCATAAGAGCGGCTTTGCTCTCAAGGGCTTTATATTTTTCTTCCCAGGCGCCGTCCGTGGGGAAAAGATCCTCGGTGTGCCACATATATTTTTTGTCGGCGTCATGCCTTAAAGGAATTTTGTTTTCTGACATAAAAAATCACCTCGGTAATAAGTATACCACAGCCCGGCGCCGATGTATACACGGCTTTGCGGGCGTAAATGACGGGATGCGGTAAAATTTGTTGCCATAGATTTGTTTTGAGTGTATTATATAGATAGAAGCTGTGTAAAGCTGTATGAAAAAGGAGGCTGCAGGCATGAAGCAGACGGAAAAATTGAAAATATTGATAGTATCGTCAGAGGCCTCCCCGTTTATCAAAAGCGGCGGACTCGGAGACGTGGCCGGTTCTCTGCCCAAGGCGCTCAAGGAGCTTGGGGCTGACGTAAGAGTTGTAATTCCTAAATACAGGAAAATAAAGAACGAACATTATATTAATATAGAGTATCTCGGCAGTTTTGACGTAAAACTGGGATGGAGAAAACAAAAGGCGGGAGTCCTTTTCAAAAATGAGGGCGTGCCCGTGTATTTCATAGAAAACGATTATTATTTCGGCAGGGACGGCCTTTACGGCTATAACGACGACAATGAGAGGTTCGCATTCTTCTCAAAGGCCGTTGTGGATATGCTGCCCTTTGTGGATTTTATTCCGGACGTTATACACTGCAACGACTGGCAGACCGGCCCTGTGCCTATGATACTCAGGGAAACTTATAAAAAGATAGCCTATCTTAAAAACATAAAGACCCTCTATACTATCCATAACCTCCAGTACCAGGGCAATTTTGACCCGTCGTCGCTGGAAATGTTTGAGGTTCCCGGATATCTTTACGATAACGGCACGGTGGAGTTCTACGGCAGGATGAGCTATATGAAGGCCGGAATAGAATTTTCCGACGTGGTAAGCACCGTCAGCGAGACCTACGCGAACGAGATACAGACGCCGGAATACGGCTATGGCTTTGACGGCATAATGCGTTCCATCGGAGGAAAGCTGAGGGGAATAATAAACGGAATAGATTACGAGGAAAACGATCCGGCTTCGGACAAAAGGATATTCGTTAATTTCGACGCCGACTCGATAGAGAAGAAAAAAGAAAACAAGAAAATGCTCCAGAAAAGTCTCGGGCTTGAGGAAAGGGACGTTCCTCTGCTCTGCATGATAACAAGGCTTGCAAACCAGAAGGGAATGGACATACTGGCAGGGGCGATGGAGAGCCTTATGGAGAGGGACATTCAGTTTGTCATACTCGGAACGGGCGAAAGGGAATACGAGGATATGTTCAGATACTACGAGGATCGCTGGAGAGGCAGAGTCTGTTCGTGTATTCTTTTTGACGACGTCCTTGCCCAGAGGATATACGCTTCGGGAGACTTGTTCCTTATGCCGTCAAGGTTCGAGCCCTGCGGGCTTGGACAGATGTTCAGCCTTAGATACGGAACGGTGCCCATCGTAAGAAAAACGGGAGGCCTTGCCGATACGGTAGTACATTTCAACCCTGAGACCGGCGAGGGAAACGGCTTCCTCTTCGAGACATACGATTCCGGCGGTATACTTTGGGCTGTAAACGAGGCGCTTAATGTATATGAAAACAGAGACTCATGGAACAGACTCGTGAAAAACTGTATGGAAACAAAACTTTCGTGGAGGGATTCCGCGAAGAAGTATATAGAACTTTATGAAGAAATGCTGAATAAATAAAGGTCGGCCCCCATATATTTTTTTGACGGTATGTGGGGGTCTTGCTTTTGAGGACGATAAAAAAGGCCTGCGTTTTTACGGGGATGGCTGTTGGAGCCGGTTTTGCCTCCGGCAGGGAAATTGCGGATTATTTTCTTGAGTACGGCGGCGTATGGGTTTCGGGCCTGCTGTTTGCGGGAGTACTGTTTTTTCTTGCTGTTTGCGGAACGTCCCTGATAGTAAGGAGAGAGGGAACGGCCGATTACGGCGGATATCTTTCATGCATAATGGGAAGGAGAGCCGCCACCTTTACCCTTTGGGTATCGGGGCTGTTCTTTTTTGTTATGTTTTTTGCCATGATATCGGCTTCGGCCACGGCGGCCTCGGAGCTTTTCGGTATTCCGGAGAGAGCCGGTGTGGCTGTGTTTGTTCTTATATGTGCCGTTGTCATATTAAACGGCATAGACGCCGTGGAAAAAATAAGCCTGTTTCTTGTGCCGGCGCTTGTGCTTGGCATAACGCTTATGGCTCCTGAAAATTGGAGCATGGCGGAGACGTTGGAGCCGAAGGGCGGTTCCGTATACATATCGGCGGTTATATATGTTTCCTACAATGTCATAGCCGCTCCGGCCCTTGTCATAGGAGAGGGAAGGCCGGCTTCGGCGAGGGAGGATATATTGACCGGACTTATGTGCTGCGCCGCCCTGACCGTTATGGGGATCGCCGCCGGAGGAGGCACACTTTCTGCTGACGGAGCCGCCGCTGCCGAGTTCCCGCTCGCGGCCGTGGCGGAAAGCCGCGGAGATATGTTTAAATATTGCTATACGGCTGTGTTTGCTATTGCCCTTCTTACAACGGCCGTGTGCAACGGGATGGCGGCGGCTGATTTTGCCGCGGAAAGATTTGGGATAGGAAGAAAAACAGCGGCTGTTTTTATGCTGGGCGCGTCCGTACCGCTGTCGGGAATAAGTTTTTCCGCCTTCGTGTCCAAAATATATCCGCTCTTTGGGCTGGCGGGAATATTGCAGCTTGTTGGAACGATAGTTTATCTGGCAGGACATTTGACAAAAGGGCGCCGCAGAAAAGAAAATAATTAAGAAAAAGCTAAATTCGAATGTCTTTACTTTAAAATATCTTAAATATGTAGTATTATTTATACTAAGGAATTTTTGGGAGAAGAAATATATGGGCAGAGAGAGAACAGAACGCAGAAATAACGGATCCGTTATAAAAAAGCTCCTTATTCCCGTGGCCATTGCGGCAGTGATCATCGCGGGAGCCATATTTTTTATAAACAGCGGCATCGGGCAGAAGGGGAAAGTCATAACATACGGAGCGGACAGCAAGACGGCTTTCCGTATATATGACGGCGGATTTTTACAGTATACAAAGGACGGTATAACCTATTACGGAAGTTCCGGAAACAAGACGTGGACGGATTCATACGGGCTGACCACGCCGATCGCCGTTTCAAGGGGCGATTATACCGCTTTGTACGAGTCCGAAGGCAGAAATGTCAGAGTATATAACGAGGACGGCCCGGTATACAACGTGCAGACTTCGGACACTATAGCGGCGGTATCGGTGGCGGAAAACGGATATATCGGCGTGATAACTGGCGGCGACGCCGATATGGTCTCGGTTTATAATACATCAGGGAATATGCTTTTCCAGAGGGTAGAGGCGGATTCAGGCGTTTATCCGCTCTGCTGCGATATATCTTCGGACGGCTCCATTGTTGCCATCAGCTATATGGACACGACCGGTGTCGGCATAGAGTCTATGGTAGGAATGTTTTACATAAGCGCCGATGAGGGAGCGGATTATACGGACAGTATGTTCTCAGCCGTTACCAGTGACGACAATATAATATTCAAGCTGTATTTTATGTCAGACAGCGGTCTTGTGGCCATCGGGGACAGGCATATAATAAGGGTATCCCGCGCCGGAGTTGAGGAAAATACAGTCGATGTTACCAACGAGATAACGGGAGTCGGCCTTTGCGGAAACAAAATAGCCTTTGCCTACGGGGATGAAATGCCGGACAGGGAAGGAGAAGAGCCGGGAACGATAATGTTCGTTTCCTCAAACGGAAATATATCCGCCGGATATTCCATCGGAACGGAGGCAGACTATTTTATGACCTCGGACGGAGGGGCGGTAATGGGTTCAGGAACGTCCTACTACGGAATAAATGACGGCGGCAAACTTGAATGGCAGCTCAATACGTCCGGAAACGTGACCGGAATATATCCGACGGACAATGTGAGGGTATGCGTTTACGCCACAAGGACATGGGCCGTAATGGAAGATATGTCCGGATTTGATACCATGGAGTACGACCCCGGTCTCATATCCATGATGAACCAGGCAAACACGGTTGAACCGGAAACGGTTGCCGAACCGGAGGAGACGGAAACAACGGAGGACTCCACGGAAGAGACTGAAACAACGGAGAATGAAATGCCGTCGGGCGGCGAAAACTCGGACGCTCAGCCCGATACCGCCGATACGGACGGACAGCAGCAGACCGATGACGGACAGAATGGACAGGCCGGAGAAGATTCAGCGGAATAAGGCTCATTATGCCGTAAAATCGTAAGGGAGGATCAAAATGACGGATCTTGCGACTCGATTTACATATATTGACGCGGCGGTGCTTATAATAATAGCGGTTTTCGCTCTTGTGAACGCAAGAAAAGGGCTTGCGGGGGCTCTGCTGAGATTTATGCCGACGCTTTTGGGAATATTTCTTTCATGGAAGATGAGCTCGGGAGTAATAAAATTCGTAAGGGAAACGGCGCTGTTTTCTTTTATATCGGATAAAATAGAAGGCGGGCTTAATCTTGAGAACATACTTCCCGATATGACGATGAGCGCCCAGAACGAGATCATTTCAGGCATGGACGTTCCGGATTTTATAAAAGACGCGCTTATAACGAATAATAATTCGGTGGTTTATAAAATATTTGACGCCGGAACGCTGCAGGACTATATAGCCGGATTTCTCACGAATGTGCTTGTAAGCGTGGCCGTGGTCGTTCTTCTGTATTTTATAGGACTTGCGGCGGGAAGGCTCATATTGAAGCTGTTTAATATGGCGAACGATATACCCGTGCTTGGATTTTTCAGCAGGCTTGGAGGATTCATTGTCGGGCTTGCCAAAGGATTGTGCGTTATTTGGGTCATAGGAATAATAATTACTTTTTTCTGCTTCGAGCCTTGGGCGGCCGGACTGATGACAGCGATAGAGGAATCCACGGCAGCGGGCTGGCTTTACAGGAACAATATACTGCTTTATGTCGTGCTTAGGATAATAGCCTGATAATGCTGGAAAAATATAATATCGATAAAAAATAATAATGCTAAAAAATAGTTGACATAGACTTAATAATGTGATAATATACATAGGCGGCTTGAGAGGACGCAAAAAGAATATGACAACTATTATGGGGGTTTAGCTCAGTTGGGAGAGCACCTGCCTTGCAAGCAGGGGGTCGCGAGTTCGAATCTCGCAATCTCCATTGGTCACGGAAGTGACCGACAGCACCTTGAAAACTAAACACGGAAAAAGAAAGAGTCAAACAAAGATAGAAAC
>OGGQ01003365.1_pt1 | contig 15094 bp, 21 predicted proteins | sample 1571191 | NCBI WGS metagenome assembly OGGQ01 (sample SAMEA2582061, study PRJEB24529) | metagenome | biome: Human gut stool | place: China | collected 2011
GCCCCTTTATTTTTTTTGCCGATTATCATTTTCCCCATCGAGCGCGCTCCTGTTAGCGCTGAAAAAATATTTAACTTTAATTTCAAAAATCGGTTGACTTTTAACAGAAACGGTGGTATAATTATTTATAGAAACAAGGAGTTAAACACAAAAACAAAAGGAGGATTAAGATATGAAGTTTAAAGAATTAGAGTTATCCAGTACTGAGAAGATACAGGTGTTTTGTAATCTTATTGTGTCTAGTACAATTGGCTCTACCTGTCCAAAAGTTGCATTATGGTCTGCTTATGGTAATAGGTCAGAATTTCTAAAGTTAGACAAGTATAATTTGCTAAGTGAAGCTGAGGTAAAGGGGGTAACAGATTTTGTCATTGATAAATGCGTAGAATTAACAGTATCAGTTGACGAAGGATTTTATGAGAGGTTTATTAATGAAGAAGTATGAATTAGCTAAAAGGTTTGAAGAGCGTATCATGTTTATGCAAAAACAGTATAAGGAGTATTATAATAAGGGTGACGTATCTCGTATGTCTCAGATTAACTTTGAGATTAACCAGTTAAGAAAGATAGTATCACAACTTAAAGGAGGTGATGCCGACTAACAAAATCAAATAAAGAAAGGAGGTGAAACCATGAAAAATGTATCTTTTGTCACATTAATTTTAATTGCTATGTTATTTGCAGCAATGATTTATCTGTACGTGCAGGCGACACCAATAATACGCGGACCCCAAGTATGGTATTACGTAGACCAGCAGACAGGTGTTAATTATGTAGTTGTTGGCGGTGAAGCCGTGACCCCGCGTTTAACTCAATCTGGAGAACTATATATCACAAGGTAAAGGAGAAAAAATGAAGAAAAAAGAAATTACTTAATCTAGTTGACACTTTGGAGCACGAAAACAATCTTTTATCACAAGCTAATTCTAATTACAAGAAAGAGATTTTTAATCTAAAGGCTAATTTGCAAGATAACCGCGAAGCAAATAAGTATTTGATGGATTATATTAAAAATCAGAATGCTGAGATAAGCAGATTGAAAGAGGAGAATATTTGTTTAGAAAGAGAAGTATCTCTTTCAAAGGCAAAATTGGAATCTGCACTTGGCGACAAAAGTGCCACAACAGGTTCATAATTTATTAATTATTTGTTCATAATTTGTTCACACCCCTACTATATAATTAATAGTAGGGGAGGTGAACAAGATGATAAAAACCCTATATGAACAACTGGTCTATGGCATCAAAGTAATAAGTTCTTATGTTCTTCATACAGGTTCAGCCTATGCAACAATCTACGTCTTAACCAATGAATACATGCTCACCATAAGAACTGACTATCTAGGGCCAATAACAGACCCGGATACATTATTAGGTTTTATCCATACAGACCAAATATCTATCATTCACCTAACCATAATACCTATTGATGGTAAGCGGAAAAATAAAAAAGCATCCCACGTGCCGGCCGCTTATTATACAACCCAATAACAAAGAAAACGGAGGAAAGAAGAATGACAGAAGTAAAAGCAGCAAAGAGAGAACCAATGGTAACAAGAACAATCGTATCCACTGAAATTACCGTACTCGGCGTATCCGAATTGGCAGGAGAGGCAAGTAATCGCACTTACATTGTGCCGTTTAAGATTGACGACAAAGACAAGGCCCTTAAGTTTGCCATTAAGGAAAACGACGACCCCGACTATCATCCATCAATTGTTGTATCCACTAAGCGTAAGGAAAAAGTCATGGGTGTAACGGTTAAGCAGTTTATGGAAATGGCAGTGGAAGTAATCAGACCCGAATCTCAGCAGAAAAAAGCAAACTAACCTAACAGGAGGAGCGAACAATGACAATTTTAGAAACCAGTAGAGATTTCACAAATGTAGAAAAGTATCTTATGACCCAGGACCCCGGCATTATTTCAGTTAAGGACGTTCCAGACTTCACCCACATGGACGTTTCCGGTTATCTTCTTTACGAGGACCAGAACGTTAAGGGCGAGACATCTGAATTGTTATCAGTAATAGGCAGCGTTGATGGAGGAACAAAGGTTTGGTGCTGTCAGTCATCAACATTTAAGCGGTCATTTTCGCAAATGTTTGAGCTTTTTGAGGGGCAACCATTTACGATTATAAAGACATCGGGTGTTTCCAAGGGAGGTAAAAATTATGTTGATTGTAGGTTAGCAATCAACTAATACAACAATAAAGGGAGGTATTACCTCCCTTTATATTTATCAAAATGGAGGTGATTAAGTGGCTAGAAAAAATACTGCATCTGAGACGATGAAAGCTTATAATAAAGAACGGGCTAGAATAACCAGACAGATTAAAAGAATGGAACAACGTGGTTATTTAGTTCCAGAAAACGTTTTACCACCAAAACCAAAACGCGTTACAAAGTCAAGCGTTGCAAGGTTAGCCAAAATTAAAACACCAGACCTATATACAAAATCACGCTATGTTGACCAGGAAACCGGAGAAATTTTAACAGGAGAAGCCGGTCGAAAATTAGAGCGAAGCACCGCAGCAAAGAGAGCAGCGCGGACACGTAAAACCGGCGCTAAACAACGTTCAATAAATAAACTCACTGTATCAACAAAAATTCCAACTAACCTACAACCAGATTACGTAGATTACAATAACCAAATATTTACCAATTTTCAGATGGAAATGACTCAGATTTATGGAAGAAACGAAAAGCTGTTTAACTATATTACACGTTGGTATAATCGCTCAATGCAAAAATATGGTCCGGATGATTTTGCCGAAGCATTAGAGAAAGCTAAGTCTGAGGGTCAATGGCCTGGATGGGAGGGGGTATCAGATTCAGAAATCCTTACCGGAAAGCTGCACGGAATCCTTGACTTAATCGGCGCAAGTGAAGGAGGGCGAGAGGAGGTCATGGAAGATGCCTTGGAAGCTATGGAAGCTGATGAGGAATTTTTGTATGTCGATAATTACGAATTTTAACACGGAGGGTACAAAGATATGCGCACTCGCAACTATAAATATTACGTATGCGATTTTGAAACAACGGTTTATAAGGGTCAACAATACACTGAGGTGTGGGCTGCTGCTATAGTTGAACTGAACACGGAAGATGTCACTATTTTACATAGCATCCAAGATTTTTTAGGTTACATTTTTAGCCTTAATGTGAATATTGTTGGATATTTTCATAACCTTAAATTTGATGGAAATTTTATTGTTGACTGGTTATTGCGTAACGGTTATAAATGGAACCGTGTGGCAGAGGGTAAAATGAAAACTAACGAGTTTAAGTGTGCTATCAGTGACCGGGGAGCATGGTATACTATTACAATTAAAAAAGGTCAAACTGTAATAGAGTTTAGAGACAGTTTAAAGTTGTTGCCTTTTAGCGTAAAAAGAATCGGTAAATCTTTTAAAACGGCTCACAAAAAGCTAGATATGGAATATGAGGGTTTTCGTTATGCTGGTTGTGAAATAACTGATAAAGAAAAAGAATATATAGCTAATGACGTGTTAGTTGTTAAAGAAGCACTTGAAATAATGTTTGAAAGGGGTCATCAAAAACTAACAATTGGCTCATGCTGTTTAGAGGAATTTAAAAGCACTTACGACAAGACAGATTTTAAAAACTTTTTTCCCTAACTTAACAGAAATTGAGATTGACCCCGATTTATACGGCGAATCTAATGCGGACGCTTATATAAGACATTCGTATCGTGGCGGTTACTGTTATCTAGTTAAGGGCAAAGAAAATAAGATTTACTCTAACGGTTGGACAGCTGATATTAATAGCTCATACCCTTCCAATATGTCAAGCGAATCTGGTAACTATTATCCGGTAGGAAAACCCATGTTTTGGAAAGGAGATATACCAAAAGAAGTTGATAACAAGTACTACTTTGTTAGGATAAGATGCAGATTTAACATTAAAGAGGGAATGTTACCTACTGTCCAGATAAAAGGAACCTTACTATATAACGGGACAGATTATCTGACTACTAGCGATTACTATGACTATCAAAGTGGAACATACAAGCGTTATTACATGAAACAGGGTGTGAAACATGACAGCTATGTAACAATGACTATGACATGTGTGGATTACGAATTATTTTTGAAACACTATAATCCAATAGACCTTGAAGTACTTGACGGTTGTTATTTTATGAAAGCAATAGGTTTGTTTGACTCATACATGTACAAGTACAAAGAGATTAAGGAAAACAGTGTGGACGCTGAACGAGAATTAGCTAAATTGTATTTAAACAATCTATATGGAAAGTTTGCTGCTAATGACAGCTCTAGTTACAAAGTGCCATATATCAATAGCAAAAACGTGTTAGGTTTTGAAATTGTTGAAGAACACGAAAAGAAACCTGGATTTATAGCTGTAGGAAGTGCCATAACCTCGTATGCAAGACGATTTGTAATTAATGCAGCGCAAGCAAATTATCATGGTGTAGATAAAGATGGATTCATTTATTGCGATACTGACTCGATTCATTGCAGTGGAAAACCCGAAGAGGTTAAAGGAATTAGAATACATCCCACGTCGTTTTGCGCCTGGAAACTAGAATCTTATTGGGATAAAGCTGTATTTGTACGGCAGAAAACTTATATGGAACACGTAACACATGTTGATGGAAAAGAAGTAGAACCGTTCTACAACATACGGTGTGCTGGAATGTCAGAAGATGCGAAGCAAGAATTTTTAGAGAAATACGATATAACAGATTTTAAGGAGGGGCTTAAACTTAATGAAGGATTAAAACCTGTAAGAATGCCGGGTGGAATCGTGTTGGAGAAGAAGGGTTATCACATGACAAAGAAACAAATAAGAAAATTTAAGGAGGATTAAATGAAAGAAAACGTGTTAATTTTAATAGTTGTTGCTTTACAGTTTTTCATTTATGCTATTATAGGTGTATTGTTACAAAAAGAAGTATTAATTAATATATTTTCTTCCATAACGATAATGTTAATGGTCGCAACAATGCTATTAGTTATATTTAGTATGATGAAATAAATTTTATAAGTATTTGCGCAAGTACTTATTAAAAGCCCGACTATAAAAGCCGGGCTTTTTATATCTATAACATAGGGTACAATAAGTGGGCTGTCATAACCCAAAACACTTGCAGCACTTTTGACGGTGTGACATCTGCTTATGTAAATATTGCAGCACCCATGCAGATACCTAGTAAGATAATAACTTAAGCAGCATTTGTTTGCTATCAAGATTTTTAAATCTAAAACAACCACGATTAAAAAGCAATCTATAATTATTAATCATAAGACTGTTTTTGCTTAACATAACGTAGTTAATATTATGGTCGTCTGTCGTAAGGCTAAGTCTGTAAGGAAAGCTGCTGTCATAACTATCAGTAACATAAAGAATACCCAAACTATCATAATCATAAATTGCATAATGTTTATTAAGATATTTAACAGTCGCAAGATATCTACCCCTTCCCGCTGGTTTATCAATAAATGAATAGTTATCATTAAGATAAACATTTTGCGCAGCATACGCAACATAATCACTGCTGGAAAAAGCTCTATTAAAACCAGATTCTAATTGAGCTTTAGATGCAGATTCTATGAAACCTTGTTCCATAACAAAACCATCACCCTTAAGAAACTTTGTATCATTCATTAATCTATCACTAATACCCATAGCAGTATAATATGGATTAAGTAAACTTACAGTATTGCCACACATATACACGGGGACATAACGAACTTGTTTACCTCGCCCTCTAGCTACACTGGTATGTATAGATAAAAATTTTCTTATCTCATCAGTGCAATACTTGTTCATTTCAGACTGGAACTCGTCAAAGAACATTCTTTCTACGTCATTAAAAAGATGTGCGTATGTTTTAAGGGTATCAGCATTGTTAAGTGCTACAGCGTAACCACATGTTTCATCATTTAAAAATAATTCATGAAACATTCCCTTTGCCCTGCACTGACTCCGCAAATTGTAATCATTAAAATATAAATTGTGTATGTCCTTAAAAAACTTTTCGGCGCAATCTGACAACTCATAATTATATCGGTATAATAACATAAATTTTTCTTTTTTCTTAATAAATTTTCTAACAAGAAATGAACTGAACCATGTGGTTTTACCACCAGTTCGATTTGTTGTTACCATATAAAGTTCTGGTTTTTTACCATTAATATCTAAAAGGCTCAGTAATTTTGTTCCGTCATAATATGACACGCTGTCACCTCCAAGCACAATATATCTCTTATTATTATATCATATTCACTTGACTTTTGTCAATGGTTTTGATATAATTAAAAGTAGTAGGAAAAAGGGGGTGAATGGATGGATTGGGCGAATTTGTTAAGTAACTATGCCTTTCCCTTTGTCGCATGCGTAGCCATGGCATGGTATGTATACGACCGGGGAGAAAAAGAGCGCAAGGACAGAAACGAAAACCAGGAGCGACACAAGTCTGAGGTAGATAATCTTGCGACTGTCATTAACAATAACACAATTGTCATGACAAAGTTAGTAGACAGATTGGGGGACGAAAAAATTGTTTAAAGGTATTGATGTATCATATTTCCAGGGTGATATTGATTGGGACACCGTCAAACCCAACATAGATTTTGCTATGATACGAGCTGGTTTTGGTAGGAATACCATAGACAATAAAGCTACGCGGAACATAGCAGAATGTGAACGCTTAAGCATACCGTTTGGTTTATACTGGTTTGGGTATCCATTATCACCAGAAATGGCAGCAAATGAGGCACGCATGTTAGTGCAGTTTATTGGCAATCACAAAATACCATATCCAATTATGTATGATTGGGAATATGCAAGCGAATCTTACGCAGCTAGAAACGGTGTAAAACCTACCCGGAATTTTGTTCTTGACTGCACCCGCGCTTTTTGTGACACAATGGAAAAACACGGTTTTTATTGCGGGTTTTACACAAACAACGACTTTTACTTAAAATACTATCAGTCAAGCGACATAACAAAAAATTATGATATGTGGTATGCACGTTACGCTAATGCACCAGGACGCAAATGTGGAATGTGGCAGACTACAGATAAAGGGTCGATTCCAGGAATACAGGGAAAAGTTGATATGGATATAGCATATCACAATTATCCTGTTATCATGGATAAAAACGACCTTAACAATTATAAGTAAGGAGGGAAAGCAATGGCTGCAAGAAGCAGAGAGTGGTCAAGACGCGCGCGCAGGGATTTTGACGAACGCGAGGACTACAGGAGACGCAACGACGAAGAGGACCGTTATCGCAGAAAAGACGACGATGAGACAGACCGGAAAGGTCGACGTGATGAACGGCAGGACAATGAAAGACGGTCCGAAGATGCAAGAGAGGACAGACGGGAAGAACGTGGTTGGTATGATAAGATTGAGGACCAGTTGCGCAACGGAACTGACGAAACCGATTATGACGGTCTGTATCAGCAGTTACGGGAAAGGTTTGAATGGTACGAAGAAGAATTGGACCGGTACGACGCTGATTACGACGACTTAATGGCAGAGGTTGACAAGTTACGGAATGATAACAGACGTTATCGCATGCGTGGTTCCAGAGACGACCGGCCCGGAAAAGAAGAAATGGAGCGGGAACAGAAGGAAGATATCAAAGACGACGGTAAGGAGCTGTCCTTTGATGATTTATGGAAAAAGGCAGAGAAGGAGGATTAATAAATGCCAGTAAAAAGTAAGTATGCAGCAGCGGAGTACAGTGCAGTGCCAAACGGAATGCAGCTTTTAAACGTAATCAGAAGTGACGCATCCCAGGCATACAAAGACAGAGTTCCAGAAGCAACTCAGGATAACATTGCTGAAATAGGGAATCCGATTCTTAACTATGAAGCAACTCGTAACGAATTCCTGGACACGCTGGTGAACAGAATCGGTATGGTGATTATCACCAGCCGTTCTTACAACAACCCGCTTAAGCGGTTTAAAAAGGGAATGATGTCCCTCGGTGAAACCGTGGAGGAAATTTTTGTAAATATCATTAAGGCTGAACCGTATTATCTGGTGGACGACCAGGGAAAAACGGCAGCGCAGGACGAGTTTGAAAGACGTTTACCAAACGTTCTTGCAGCGTTTCACAAGCGTAACAGACAGGATAAGTACCCTGTCACAATCCAGAATGATGATTTAAGAACTGCATTCCTGTCTTACCAGGGTGTAGAAGATTTGGTTTCCAAAATCATCGAAGCCGTTTACACATCTGACGAATATGATGAATTTCTTTTGATGAAAAATGTGTTTTTTGAGGCAGGAATGCGCGGAGCTTTAAGACCTGTAACAGTGCCAGGACTTGACAGCGATGTAAACGCTAAAAAGACTATGACTGTATTTAGACAGACGGCGCTTGATTTAACCTTTATGCGTAGTGACAGTAACTTTATGGGCGTGACGACCCATACCCCACTGGACGAACAGGTTATATTTATCCTTTCAAGCGTTGCTGCCACGGTAGACGTCGAAGTTTTGGCGAGTGCCTTTAACATGGATAAAACCAATTTTATCGGGCGCAGAGTAATTGTGGATGATTTTGGCGGACTTGAAAAAGAGGGTGTAATCGCCATTGCAGCGGACGAAGATTGGTTTATGGTTTTTGATAACTATTTAACCATGACTAGCGATTACGTAGCGTCCAGATTATACTATAACTATTTCCTGCATCATTGGGAAACTTTATCTTATAGCCCATTTAAAAACGTTGTTGCTTTTACAACTACCGCGCCGACTGTAACCTCTGTAGCTGTCACACCCGGAACTGCGAGCGTAACAAAAGCTGCTGGCGGAACAGTACAGCTTACCGCGACTGTAACCGGAACGGGTCTTATTAGTAATAATGTGACCTGGACAATTACAGAGGACGCTAATGCTAGTGTTAACAGTAGCGGGCTTGTAACTATTAAACCTGGTATTACTGTAGACAGTCTTACAGTAACTGCCACAACCAAACTGGATAATACCAAATCTGGTACAGCAACTATTACTTTAACCTAATTAATAAGGGGGTATATTATGGCATTCGCACCAATAACAACCGTCCGGTTATGCCGGGCGGTACCCCTTGATAATACCTACAGGGACCAGCTTACTTTTGATAGCAGAGCAGCGCAGGAATCATTTTTTGCCGGAAAAACCCAATACTCAGCAGGTGATTTATCCTATCAGCGTGAAAACTCAATGATTAGATACCCTGCGCAATATGACGCGTTAGTAGATTGTAACTATTTGTGTTATCGCAATCCTCAATTTGGTGATAAATGGTTTTACGCATTTATTACTAACATAGAGTATGAGAGCGAGGTAATGACAAAAGTCTACTTTGAGATTGACGCATACCAAACCTACATGTTTGACATAAACATACCCGCGTGTTTTGTAGAGCGAGAACACGTTAATGACGACAGTGTAGGCGCTAATCTGATTGACGAAGGTTTAGCGTTAGGCGATTACGTATGCACTTCGTTCACACAAAAAATTTTTACGGACTGGTGGATTGTAGTCGGCTCAACCGTAGAATTAAAGGATACCTCATTTCCTCCAGCTGGCGGTTACGTTTATGCGGGAATATACAGTGGAGCATCTTACTATTTATTTGATTCAGACAACTGGACAACTGGCTCATTATTGCCGACGCTGATTGAAGCAATTAATGGAGCGGGTAAAACAGATGCCATTGTATCAATGTACATGGTACCCAAAGATATCGTATCCGGTGGGAGCAGCGGTGGATACTTACCTGCTACTGTAAGGACTGCCACGAATCTATCAGTTCCAAACACAAACACGCTTAACGGATATACACCAAAAAATAACAAGTTATTATGTTATCCTTATCGGTGTTTACAGATAAGCAATAACGAGGGTAACGCGGTTATTCTTCGCTACGAATTTTTTAGCGGAAATACACCAAATGTTGTATTTAGAGGTGTAGCCACACCTAACGGAAGAATCATATGTTATCCGCAGGATTATAAGGGGGTTACAACTAACTTTAACGAGTCTGTAGCATTAGGAAATTACCCACAATGTACATGGGTAAATAACGTGTATGCTAGTTGGTTGGCAAATCAGTCTATCCGGTGGGGGTATCAGCTTGACAGGAATGACTTTAATGTAGCAACAAACTCTTTGTTAGCAGTAGGTGGAGCTTTAAGCGGTAATGCTGTATTAGCTGGGGCTGGTGTGGCTAACTTTGCAGCTAGTACATTTAGTGGTTTAAACAACCAAGTATCGTCAATGCGTGAAGAAAAAGAAGTGCATAGTATTATACCTAATGCGATTGGCGGAACAATTGGAAATGGATATACTAATGTGTCGTTATACAAATATGGGTTCATCCTAGAACAGAAAACCATAAAGGCAGAAATTGCGAGAAGTATCGACGAATACTTTAGCGCTTTTGGTTACAGAGTTAATCGCGTTAAGGTGCCTAACATTACGGGTAGACCGAGCTGGAACTATGTTAAAACAGTTGACGCTAAGGTCATAGGTGGCGCACCGACACCACACCTAGTCAAAATCAAAGAAATGCTGGATAACGGTGTTACATTTTGGCACGGTGATTGGGTAGGCGACTACACCCGAGATAATGGCGGGACACCTGTACCACCTCCAACTGATAAGTATAACTTAACAGTAACAGGTGGAACCGGGAGTGGGTCATACCAAGCCTATGAAAATGTGCAAATCGCTGCTGATACAACGGTAAATTTCCAACGTTGGGTAACATACAACGGAGGGCAGTTTATTGATGATAGCACCACACCATCTGTATTTATTATGCCTCCTAATGATTGCAGTATTGAAGCAATATACACAACGGTTCCGACAAAAACAAGAATTGACACGGTTATGCGTAAATACATTGGTGCGCAAGAATGGGATGAAACAATAGGAATGTTTCAGCGCTGGTATTACGGTAGTTATGTTAAAGATGCATGGTGCTGTACTTGCTTAACCTATTGCGCCTACGAAGCTGGTGTATCAGACCAAGTACCACCTAACGCTGCGGTCCAAAAATTGTATGATGATATGACAGCAATGGGGTCAACATGGAAGGCAGAAGTTGGCGGGCAGTTACCAGAACCAGGAGACGTATTATTTTTTATAACAAAACAAAGTACCACTGTATTACACCATTGTGGTGTTGTATCTGCTGTAAATGGTAATACCATAACATATATCAGCGGAAACACTGGTAAACCTGGAGGCGGAACAGACGGGGTTTTTGAAAAAACCACGGTTATAGGTCAAGGCGGGGATTACTATGTGAGAGATTTTGGTAAGGTAAATTACACATAAGGATAGGGGTGAGATAATGGGAAAGACGAGATTTAATCTTAATGGTCTGGACATTTGTGAGAAGAATCCACAATGGTTTAACAATGCAACCTTTTTTGACTATTATTACAGGTTGAAAGAATTAGCTATCAACCAGTTTGAATGGATAAACTTACCCCCAACCTGCGACGCAAGATTTTTAGAGCTTATTCTTTTTGAATTTGGATATGCACTATTTTTCCAGGACCATTTAAACAAGGGATTTTTTACACTACAATGCACATTAGAAGGCCCGCTTAACATGTATCGGGTACCGATAAGAAGAAGGGCCTACGACATTACAGGTTTTAATCAGCAGTGTGACGACCAGGACAGTGTAATAATCTGGAATAACTATCTCAGACAGCCTACCGCGTTGTCAATACAACTTTTTGCGGAGAGATTAACAAATATCCAACGCGCTATTGACGTAAACATAAATGGACAAAAAACACCGTTACTGTTATACGGTACAGAAGCGCAACAGAAAACGTTAAGGGCGGTCTACGATAAGTATGACGGAAATTATCCTGTTATATTTGGAGATAAGCATTTGCAGGAAAATGCCATTAGCTGTATCAAGACAGACGTACCAGAACGGTATCCGCAGCTTATGATTGCCAAGAATATGATTTGGAATGAAGCACTGACATTTTTAGGTATTGATAATGCTAACATTGACAAAAAAGAAAGACTGATTACTGATGAGGTTGAAAGCAACGAAGAGTTATTAAGGGCGCAGCGTTTTACAATGCTTAATGCTAGAAAGGACGCGTGTAAATGGATTAACGAACTTTTTGCTAATGAGCTGGAAGCCGAGGTAGACGTTAGATACCGACAATATGGAGGAGGTGAAAACCCATGGCAAAATACACAACAGAGCTCAGAACCATCTGCGAATCAATCACCGGAGTCCAAAAACGAGTCGGATTAACTAACACCTATGATTTAATTAATCAAGCTAGACCGTTATTGTTTGACTTTAATTACCCGCTTTATGACCCGCAGTACAAAAGTGTACTTGAAACAAAGATAATGGTGCATTACTGGTTCCGGGAAATCGGACTGGAAACTTATGGAAAATTTAAGTTTTTCCTCAACCGAAAACTGAATGAGATAATGCCTTATTATAACCAACTTTACAAAAGCGCGACAATAGAATTTAACCCAATGCACGACACCGATTTAAAAAGAGTAAACGATAGGACTAGAGACGAAAAACGAGATAAGTCAGGCACAACTAATAACAAAAGTAATAGCATAAATGACAGCACAAACGATATCGTTGTGGATAGCAACGAAACTGGAAACAGTGGTACTGGTTATAGTGACACGCCACAAGGACAGATTGATAACGTTAAAGATTTAAAATATCTTACAACGTATACAAACGTGGACAGTACCGCTACAGGAAAAAGCACAACGAAAAACAGTGGAAACACAACAACTAAATCGAGCAGCGACACAAACGTAACCGATAATGAAAAAGCAAACACAACCGAAAACTATCTGGAAACTGTTATAGGTAAAACGGGCGGGGGAAGTTTCTCGGGTTATTTGCAGGAGTACAGGGACACGTTTTTAAACATAGACATGATGATAATTGAGGAATTGTCTGAATTGTTTATGAATATCTATTAAGAAGGGGGTTTGAAATGTTAGGTGATATTGCACCCTTGACAATTAAGTGTAAATCAATTTTGCCTTTAACGTTCAGCGATTGCATGAGTTTGTATGAGCAGTTATGCAGAATTGAATACAAAATGAATGAAGTCATTGAAACAGTAAACGGTTTTGGTGATGATTTCACAATTTACGTAGACCAGCAGGTGGATGCTTTAAGAAATGAATTAAACATTAAGTTTGATTCGCTGCAAAACAAAGTTGATGCGCAACTTGCAGACAATGAGGCTAAGATGCAGGCATTAGAAATCTTTGTAAACAATGCGATTGATGAACAACAGAGTTGGGTGCTGAAAAAAATTAACGATTTAACTATCAGCATTAACAATCAGTTGCAATATTTAAGACAGTATGTCGATGCGCAAGATGATAAACTTAAATCGTACATTGATGCGGAAATCCAAAAAGTAATCGACATGATTCCAGAAATACAAAAAGTCATGGTTATTAACCCGATTACTGGTAAGTTGCAGGTGTTACAAGATGTACTTAACTACATGACGTGGGTGTTTAAGTACTACGCGTTAACCGCGCAAGAGTATGATAATCTCCATCTTACCGCATCCGAGTATGATGATTTGGGATTAAATGCTTTTGACTATGACGTGTATGGTAAAAAATTGCTTAAACTTGATGATAGGTTTTACATGCGCAGCCCTATCACCGGACAGGTGGTATTTTATAAAGATGTCATTAACTGGTTAATTACTCAGCACCAGCCTAACGCTTTAACGGCTGCGGAGTATGACGCACTGGAATTAACAGCTAGCGTATATGATGGTAAACAGGTTACAGCGTTTGATTATGATTTCAACGGTGTGGCTGCATAAAAATTTTAAGGAGGATTTAATTATGAGTTTTACAAACAAAACACCAAATTACAATTTGCCACAATGGTTAGGGACTGATAAACCGTCTTGGTTGGTAGATGTCAATGGAGCGTTTAGTTCGATTGATACGGCTATCAAAAATGCCTCGGACAGTGGAAGCAGTGCTGATGCTACAGCTAAAGCAGCACTGGAAACTGCTCAGAGTGCGCAGGAAACCGCTAACGGAGCGTTGGAGCAGGCAGATAACGCTAACACTAAAGCCGACAATGCTAATGTTACAGCAGGAAACGCACAAGCAGCTGCCGGTGAAGCGTTGGGAAAGGTTAATGCTATTGCAAATGTAAACAAATGGAAGAAATATGTCGGAACAATAACAGACGTTACAATCAATCCTGGCTTAACAAAAAGAATCGACCCAATTGACCCGGCGCCGTCTTTAGTAACTTTTTACAACGAAACATTAAAGTTAATGCAAATATCTTCTTATGTACCAGTAACAGCTACAGCAGATTCACCTAGCACCCTGACTAACGGGTACGCTATCAGCGGGTATAAGGGATATTGGGTGCCAATATTAAAATTACCTTTTAACTGCACGGGCAAATTAATCGTTCCATATTGGATGTATCGTGGAAACTATAATACTGGAGCTGAAAAAAATCCTTATGTATCCAATTCAATGAACACCGTTGTTATTGCACCTTATAACGGGTCCGCGTGGTTACACTCGTTTACTTCAAGTAACCCGGATAACTATAGTTATGCATGGGCTGAGGTAGGTGGTTTACCGGGATGGTTAAATGTAGCTTCACTTGGCACAATAACGTTAGAGGGTTGGACAGATATTAATTAAATTAATAGAGGAAGGTTAGCACCTTCCTCTTTTTATAAATCCATCATTTTGATAAGGGCTATACATTCTTGTATTGCACGCATTTTTCCGTCATATACACCTATCAAATATTCATCATCATCCAATACGTTTGCTGATAAATGTAAATATCTAGCATATTTTACCCTAAGTGAATTAATAGCGTCCTCTGCTAACTTTGTCATATCTTAATCCTCCTTTTATTTTTATGTTTAACTCTTTGTTTCTATATATTGATTATAGCACCGTTTCTGTTAAAAGTCAAGCACTTTTTCGTGATTAAGATTAAATATTTTTCACGGTTAACAAGAGCGCGGCCGATGGGGAAAATGATAATCGGCAAAAAAAATAAAGGGGC
>OGGQ01003374.1_pt1 | contig 15034 bp, 15 predicted proteins | sample 1571191 | NCBI WGS metagenome assembly OGGQ01 (sample SAMEA2582061, study PRJEB24529) | metagenome | biome: Human gut stool | place: China | collected 2011
CCGTGAGCTGGCCTCTCAGGAGATGAAGAACTCCGCCGGTGCCACTTGGGACGCCTCCACCGCCGGCAACGCCATCAACACCTGGTCCGCTTCCTTCGGCGATCAGATCGACATCGTGGCCTCCAACAACGACGGCATGGGCATGGCCATGTTCAACGCCTGGTCCCAGGCCAATGGGGTTCCCACCTTCGGCTATGACGCCAACTCCGACGCCGTTGCCGCTATCGCGGACGGCTACGGCGGCACCATCAGCCAGCACGCTGACGTGCAGGCCTACCTGACCCTGCGTGTGCTCCGCAACGCTCTGGACGGCGTGGACATTGACACCGGTATCGGCACTGCCGACGAGGCCGGCAACGTCCTGAGCCCCGACGTGTTCTACTATGACGAGGCTACCCGTTCCTACTACGCTCTGAACGTGGCTGTCACCGCTGAGAACTATCAGGAGTTCACCGACGCTACCGTAACCTACGCCCCCGTTTCCTATCAGCTGGAAACTGCTGATCACCCCACCAAGAGCGTGTGGCTGAACATCTACAACTCCGCCGATAACTTCCTCAGCGCCACCTACAAGCCCCTGCTGGAGAAGTACGACGACCTGCTGAACCTGAAGGTGGAGTACGTCGGCGGCGACGGCCAGACCGAGGGCAACATCACCAACCGCCTGACCAACCTGGAGACCTATGACGCCTTCGCCATCAACATGGTGAAGACCGACAACGCCGCCTCCTACACCAACATTCTGAGTCAGTAATCCGAACGGCGCGGCGAACTGGCGCAAATCCAATTTGATGAACAAGAAGTAACAGTTTGCCATTGGGGAGAAGGAATTCTCCGTCCGGGAGAATCGACTCTCCGCACGGAAGAAGAACTTCTCCCCAATGACGATTTTACCAAAATCCGGCAGGATCCGAGTTTTGCCGAAACTGTTTACATGCATGACGGGAGTAACGAGAATGGCAGATGCGAGAGATGATATTGTCCTGTCCATACAGGGGATGAGCAAGTCCTTCGGCCGTAACCGGGTGCTTGACCATATCAACCTGGACGTAAAGCGCGGAACTGTCATGGGACTTATGGGCGAGAATGGCGCCGGTAAGTCGACGATGATGAAGTGTCTGTTCGGCACCTACCAGAAGGACGAGGGGAAGATCTTTCTGAACGGCAAGGAGATCAGCTTCTCCGGGCCGAAGGACGCGCTGGAAAACGGTATCGCCATGGTGCACCAGGAGCTGAACCAGTGCCTGGAGCGGAACGTCATCGACAACCTGTTCCTGGGCCGCTATCCCACCAATTCTTTGGGAGTTGTGGACGAGAATTCCATGAAAAAGAAGGCCGCCGAGCTGTTTCGAAAGCTGGGTATGACGGTCAATCTGACGCAGCCCATGCGGAACATGTCTGTGTCTCAGCGGCAGATGTGTGAAATTGCCAAGGCAATTTCCTATAATTCCCAGGTGATTGTCCTGGATGAGCCTACGTCCTCCTTGACTGTGCAGGAGGTCGACAAGCTCTTTGAGATGATGCGGATGCTAAAGGAGCAGGGCATTGCTCTGATCTACATCTCTCATAAAATGGATGAGATTTTTGAAATTTGTGATGAAATTTCGGTTCTTCGTGACGGTAATCTGGTCATGACCAAGAGCGCCAAGGAAACCAACATGAATGAGCTGATTGCAGCCATGGTGGGACGTTCTCTGGAGAGCCGCTTCCCCCCGGTGAACAACACCCCCGGGGAGACCATTTTGTCCGTCCAGCACCTTTCCACCAAATATGCCCCCTACCTCCAGGACGTCTCCTTTGACGTGCGGGAGGGTGAAATCTTCGGACTGTACGGCCTGGTGGGGGCCGGGCGTACTGAGCTGCTGGAGACCATTTTCGGTGTCCGGACCAGAGCAGCGGGCCGGGTCTACTTCAAAGGCCGGCTCATGAACTTCAACAGCGCAAAAGAGGCCATTGAGCATGGCTTTGCCATGATTACCGAGGAGCGCAAGGCAAACGGCTTGTTTTTGAAATGCGACCTCACGTTCAATACTACCATCGCCAATCTGAATCAGTACAAGTCCGGCTTGGCCCTGTCCAACCCCAAGATGGTAAAGGCCACCAACAAGGAGATCAAGATCATGCACACCAAGTGCATGGGCCCGGACGATATGATTGCCAGTCTCTCCGGCGGTAACCAGCAGAAGGTTATCTTCGGCAAGTGGCTGGAGCGGGAACCCCAGATTTTCATGATGGATGAGCCCACCCGAGGCATTGACGTGGGCGCCAAATACGAGATCTACGAGCTGATTATCAACATGGCAAAGCAGGGAAAGACCGTGATTGTGGTTTCCTCGGAGATGCCGGAAATTCTGGGTATCACCAACCGCATCGGCGTAATGTCCAATGGACATCTGTCTGGCATTGTGAATACCAAAGAGACCGATCAGGAAGAGCTTTTGCGGTTAAGCGCAAAATACCTGTAAGTGTAGTGGGAGAAATTGCTTATGGTGACGGAAAATACGAAAATTCTTACGGCTGAGCAGGAAGCAAAGCTTCGTCAGCCCATCGACGAGTATGTCGGCGATATTCAGGCGAAAGTCAACGCACTGCGCGAGGAAGGCACCGACCGGGTTATCGAGATTCAGAGCAGCCTGGACAACCTGAAGCGGGACCGTATTTATACCCAGGAGGAAAAGACGGCCCGCAGCGCACAGTTGGCCAAGGAGCTGGAGCAGGCCAAGGCGGTGGAGAACCAGAATAAGAATGAGGTCTCCAAGCTGATTGCTGATGCGGAGCAGTACTTAAAAGCGCACTACAACACAGATTACTACCAGGCGGTGGTGGCCAGCTGCAAGGAAGAAAAGGTTGCAGTCCAGGAAAAATACCGCCAAGCTGTGGCAGAGCTGGAGAAGGAGCATCAGGCCACAGTGGCCAAGATCTCGGATCCCAAGGAGCTCAAGGACGAGAAGTACGTCCATAAGAATCGTCTCTTTGACGCCAAGGTTCAGCTGGCCAAAGACCTGCAGGAGGTAAAGGATCGGCAGCATGCCGCCTTCGAGTACAAGTATCACCTCATTGACCTGCTGCGCATGTCCAAGTTTACCTTCGGCGAGTCCATGGCCCAGCGGTGGGAGAACTACAAGTACACCTTTAACCGCCGGGATTTCTTCCTGAAAAACGGTCTGTATCTGGCCATCATCGTTGTCTTCATTGCCCTTTGTGTCATCACCCCCATTGTCAAGGACACCCAGCTGCTGACGGTGAACAACGTGCTGAATATCCTGCAGCAGGCATCCCCCAGAATGTTCCTGGCGCTGGGCGTGGCCGGCCTCATCCTGCTGGCTGGTACCGACCTGTCCATCGGCCGTATGGTGGGTATGGGCATGACCACTGCCACCATCATCATGCACAAGGGTGTCAATACCGGCGGTGTGTTTGGTCATATCTTTGACTTTACCGGAATGCCGGTGCTGGCCCGGGTGTTCCTGGCCCTGGTGGTTTGTATCGTCCTTTGTACCTTCTTTACCACCATTGCCGGCTTCTTTACCGCAAAGTTCAAAATGCATCCCTTCATCTCCACTATGGCCAACATGCTGGTTATCTTCGGCCTGGTGACTTACTCCACCAAGGGTGTTTCCTTTGGTTCCATTGAGTCCTCTATTTCGGAGATGATCATCCCCCGGATCGGGAAGTTCCCCACCATCATTCTCTGGGCCGTGGCTGCGGTTGTCATTGTGTGGTTTATCTGGAATAAGACCACTTTCGGCAAGAACCTGTACGCTGTGGGCGGAAATCCTGAGGCTGCGGCTGTCTCCGGTATCTCTGTATTCTGGGTTACCGTGGGTGCCTTCATCCTGGCCGGCATTCTGTACGGCTTCGGCTCCTGGCTGGAGTGTATCCGCATGTTCGGTTCCGGCTCTGCCGCTTACGGCCAGGGCTGGGAGATGGACGCAATCGCCGCCTGCGTGGTGGGTGGCGTCTCCTTCACCGGCGGTATCGGTAAGATCTCCGGTGTTGTGGTGGGCGTGTTTATCTTCACCGCTCTGACCTACTCCCTGACGGTTCTGGGTATTGACGCCAACCTCCAGTTTGTCATCTCCGGTATCATCATTCTGGTGGCCGTTACCCTTGACTGCCTGAAGTACGTCCAGAAGAAGTAAGAGGCAACGAGCCAACGTGTCTGATTCAATTCGGATGCGGCAGCAAGCATTGCAATCCTGTAAAGCCCCCGCAAGGCAGAACATGTGCATCTGCCTTGCGGGGGCTTTTATTCTGGGCAGCCGAGGGCGGAGGACAATCGGGAAAGCAGCAGAAGAATTGTAGAGGACTTAAGAGAAATTTAAGGGAATCTTCCTTGCCATTGTGCTGGGTACTTGCTATACTACCAACCATCCAGAGAAAGACGATGAGGAAATACTCCATGAAATTTACCTGCCATACAGTATACCGCCAAAAGGCTCTGACGGCCATGTCCCGCGCTCTGCGGAAAACCATCCAAAAGAAATCATCCCGGGCGTTCCGCGTGTATGGCTGGTTGTGCGTACTTCTGGGAATAAGTGTGGTGTTTTCGGCCAGATGGATGTGGCTGAGATGGCTGGATGGCGCCGCTATTCTGCTGCTGGTGACCTCACTGCTTTGGGGAGATGCCATCGACGGCTTTTTTGCCCGCCGGATGGCGGAGCCCGGCACGGAGTCGGTCACGCTGTCCTTTTCGCCGGAGGGCTATACGGTGGAGGACGGGAAGTCTGTAACCCAGTGGAGTTATGAGAAGGTCCTGGCCCTGGCAGAAACCGGAGAGTATATTATTCTGGCGCTGGGGCGCCGTCAGGGTCAAATTTGTGAGAAGGCTGGCCTGCAGGGTGGGACACTGGAGGAGTTCCGGACATTTTTAGTGGAAAAGACCCAAAAAGAAATCGTGTATGTCGGGAGGTAACCGAATATGAAGCGAATGAAGAAAGCGCTGCTGGTTGGAATTGCGGCTCTCTGTGCAGGGGGTGTGGCCTATAAGCGGAGTATCCGTATGCCCTGGAAGGAATATACCCAGTACGCCCGACGCATGGCGGAGCTGGATGATGCAATCGGGCGCAATGAGCTGGAAGGTAACCAGATTGACGGAAAAGTCATCGTATTCCCTCCCAAATCGGAATCGGTAGAGGAGCGCTATCACTTTTTCCTGAAGCTGAACCGGCGGAAAAGTCGAAATGCAATCCGCGGAGAGATTGGGCAGATGGAGCAGCGGCTGCAGGAGTCGAAGCAGTATGAGAATGCCCCCAAAGAGGAGCTGAAGGTGGTTTGGGTGGAGCCGGGACAGACGGATTGCGACCAGTGAGGAGCACGCGATGAAGAAGTATCTCTATTCGGCCAAAGTGATTTGTGCGGCTCTGGGGCTGGCCTTACTGCTGCTGGTCATCAGTACCGGAGCCGGATACCCCAGCCCAGTCTTTCGGATTGGGGCACCGCTGGGCCTGGGGCTGATCGCTCTGGCACTGGTGCTGATGGTGGCGGACTGGGTCTGGGATATGAGAGATGCCATCCGGAAGCGGCAGCCGCTGGAAATTTTTTGCCTGCTGATCGGGGCTGTCACCATGGTGTATTTTTTCCTGATCCGCCGGTAAGCGGAATGGAACATAAAAAGGCGGAAAGGACGACCAACTCAGGACGTCCTTTCCGCCTTTTTTATCTATAAACGATTTGAGAAAGCTTATAGCCGAAGTCCCCGGTACCGGTTCAGACAGGCAAAGATCTCCTGCCTTCTGGGACGGGCCAGGAAGGACACTGCCGATTGGTTCTCACAGAGGGCCGACAGGGTTCGCTCCTGAATAAGGGCGTCCAGGGAATCTACAATTTGCCGAAGGTCACGGTTTCCGTCCAGCAGGTGTTTCTGTGCGTACAGCATACAGCAGCCCAGGGCAGAGAGCTGTTCGCTGTCCGTCAGCTGCTCCACATTTCGAAGGTCGATGGTCTCACGGTTGATGGACACGCCGTCCCGCCCCATGGCCTTGAGCTTGACCCGGTCTCCGCTTCGGAATTCCGGTGAGGGCTTGGGGCAGCGGTGAAAGTCCGGAGCCTCGGCTGGCGCCGGGGGCAGGGTGTGTATGGGAAAGACGGCGGCCTCCTGCTTGGCCAAAGCGGTGATGTCCCGGGGAATGTACCGGTCCATCTGAATGATGTGGTCGGCGATGTGGAAGAAAGCCCCAGAGCTTCCGGCCACAAGAATAGTGGAAATGCCATGGGTGTCGTACAGCTCCCGAACCCGGTCCAGAAAAGGGGTGATGGGTTCCATGTCCCGGTGAATGACCCGCTGCATCAGCTCGTCCCGAACCATAAAGTTGGTGGCGCTGGTGTCCTCGTCTATAAGGAGCAGGGAGGAGCCCGCCTCCATGCTTTCCACCACATTGGCCGCCTGGGAGGTGCTGCCGCTGGCGTCCTGGGTGGAAAAATGGACCGTGTCCTTGCCGTTGGGCAGGTCGTTGATGAACATGGAGATGTCCGTATTCCGGATGCTTCGCCCATCCTCCGCCCGGATTTTAACCGCGGAGGAGTCAGTAATTACATATTCCCGGCCGTCGCCTGCAATGTGGTTGTAGACTCCCAGCTCCAGAGCCTTGAGAAGGGTGGACTTTCCGTGGTAGCCGCCGCCTACAATGAGAGTGACGCCCTTGGGAATACCCATGCCGGTGAGCTTGCCGTGGTGGGGAAGCTCCAGGGTCACAGATAGTTCCCGGGGGGAGTGGAAGGGGACGGCCTCTTTCATGGGTAGGGAGGAAACCCCGGAGGCCCGGGGCAGGATGCTTCCGTCGGCCACAAAGGCACACAGACCCAGACCGGGAAGAGCGGTCCGGATGTATTCTTGGTCCTCGGCGAGATCGGCGACGGTCTGCAACTGTTTGCGGTCCAGGTTTCGGTAAAACAGGGCGGACTCCACGCACCGGGGGAGCAGGTCAAAGAGAATTTTCTCCAGCTCTTTGGCGTTGAGCGTCCGGCCGTTGGCGGGGAATCCCACCTCCAGGCGCAGCAGGAGGTCGCCGTTTTTAGGATTCAGCTGGCAGGCAGTGCGCTCCAGAACCTCCTGCCCGCAGCGGCTGATAGAAATCAGTCCGCTGTGCCCCGAACCCTTGGCCTGGAAAGAGGCCTGACCGGCCTGGCGGCCAAACCGGCGGGTCAGAGCATCCTGAAGGGCGATGCGCTGACAGCGTGTCTGGTAAAGCGCTTTGGGGAAGCCGGCTTCCGTTCCCCGAATCTGGATACTTACCTTGGACGGGGCGGCAAAAGGATCCCCCTGAACGTGGTCAATTGACAGAACATAGCCCGGAAACTGGTAGCTCCCTTTTGTGTCCTTGTAAGCAGGGTAGCTCCTCCGGTCGATCCGGGCGAGCAGGTTTCGTAAATCCGATGCAGTCTGCATAGTGGTGGTTCCTCCCCTTGCCGAACGCTTTCCTGCTGTGGTGTGGAATGGCCCGGCGGTACATACATTGAGATAGGATATTCTGAGAATAATCCATTTTTCCGGTGTTGTCAAAAAAATTTGATAGGTTCTGGGCCTGCGGTGAGCAGTGCAGGGCGGGCAGGGGAGAAGAAACGGTTGGGGGAATTTGCTCTTGCATTGAGGAATGTGCCATGATAAAATAAAGACAAATTGTATATTTTACTTTTATTTGGGGGTGGGGGAGTATATGCCTAGGGTTGCCTATTCCGAGGAGGAGCGGGAGCGAATCCGGGAGTCGCTTGTGGTTACGGGGCTGGAACTGATGGCCAAGCAGGGGATTCAGCACACCACTGTGGAGCAGATCTATAAGGCCGTAGGCATTTCTCGTACCTTTTTTTACTCCTTCTTTCCCACGAAAGAGGATCTGATTGTGGAGACGCTCTACTTGCAGCAGCCCAAGATCCTGGCCTTTGCCCAGAAGCTGATGGCGGAGCCGTCCCTGGGCTGGCGGGACGGGGTCAGGCAGTTTCTCCATGCCTGCTGTTACGGCGAGCGAAACGGCATCGCGGTTTTGACGGTTGAGGAGCAGCAGATGATTTTCCGGCGGCTGTCCAAGGAGAGCTACCGGATGTTCAGGGAGAAGCAGGCAAGCCTGTTCGGCCGACTTCTGGAGTGTTTTGGCATCCAAGCCAATCGGGAGCGGGTGGAGCTTTTTACAAACCTGAGTCTTACCGTCATGATTGTCCGCCGGGCCATTCCCCAAACGCTGCCGCTGTTTGTGCCGGAGGCGGCGGACGCCACGGTGGAGGTTCAGATTAACGCCATTGTGGACTGCCTGGAGAAGATGAAGGAACAGAACTCCGATTGTTGACAGAATGATGGGGAAATTCGCCCGAATAGCGTGGCTTTGCCTCTGTTTGGGCGGATTTTATTTCCATAAAATAAAAACAATAACACAAAAAAATCTTTATTTTACAAAAGCTGGCCAAACTGGCAAGAGGAAACTCTGCCGTTTGACTTGCAGATAAAAGCAAAAATTATGGAGTTCAGGAGGAAACAATAATGGGATTTTTCAGCAAACTGTTCAAAGGTCCAGAAGTGGACATGGAAAAGAGCAACGCAAATGCGAAGAAGATGCGGGCTCTGTTCAATCAGGTGGTGGAAAACGGAGATGACTACCGCCTGATCTTCGGCTACACGGAGGATGTGGCCCGGTTCAACTACGGCTTTGTCCACGGCAGCAAGACGAAAATCGGGAACCTGATTGTAGGCTGGAATGAGGCCAGTCAGACCATTGTGGTGGTTCCCACCGTTCCAGATCTCTCCGGCTGCGGGGACCCCACTTATTACCGGCGGAGTGAGATTCTCAAGGCCTATCGGAACAAATATCCCACCGACGCCTTCATTATCTACCCCGACAAGAAGGGCTACATTGGGATCAACGCCTATGATTGGCTGGAGGATGAGAGCTTGTATGTCTACGTGTCCCAGGAGGAGGAGCTGGCGGCTTTTACGGAGTTCTTCCTGAAGCATTACGCTACGAAGTGAGACACTTATGCTGCTGAGGGAACTTGGGGCGTGGCTGCTCCTGTTAGTGGTGGTATTTGTCTTGGGAAATCTCTGGTTTCATGTTGTAGAGGGGGCTTTGGGTCGGCTGAAACGTCTGTTTACACGCCGGAAAGAGCCGCCCAGGTGGCATTCCCTTCCGACGGAGGAGAAAGAGCATTCCGATCCCTGATAAGAAAGCCCGCAGCTTGTGCTGCGGGCTTTTTCGTATTGGGTAAGATAAATGAGCCGGATTTACAGCGGCACACATGACTTGTCACAAAGACAATCCAGAAAGGGGGCTATGGAGGGATGTACATAGGGGCCGGGGCGGTAAGCAAAGCCAAGTTTGCGAATACATTCCGGTTTGAGCGGCTTTTTTACAACTTGAAAGCGGCTGGTATCTACCACCAGGTCGTGAAGGACGCTCACTCCCAGTCCGCTTTCCACCATGGAGAGAATGGCATAATCATCGCTGACCTCATAGGCCAGGCTGGGCTGGATGGAGACCCCCTGAAAATAGAGGGTAATTTCATTGTCTGTATACTCCTTCAAGCGGATAAAGGTCTCCTGGGACAGCTGTTCAATGGGATAAAACGGTGCGTCGGCATAGGGGTGCTGAGGAGGCAGCACCGCCATGAGCTGATCCTGGGCAATTTCATGCACCTCAAGTTCAGGCGGAGCGGGCAGACGGACAAATCCGCAGTCAATTTCTCCGCTTTTCAACCACGACTCAATTTCGTGGTACTCTCCATGTTTCAAAAAAACCTCTGTATTCCCGCACCGTGCGTTAAAGCGTTTCAAAGTGCTGGGAAGCAGACCGGCCGATACACTGGCAAATACGCCTATGCGCAGGGTGCGCGGACGATCCTGGTGAAAACCGGCGATTTCCTCGGCAATCAGCTCCTGCAGCTGACAGATCCGCTGAATCTTCGGAGCGAGCTGTTGGGCCTCACGGGTGGGCAGAACGCCTCGCTTGCTTCGAATAAACAGCTCAATCTCCCACTCATGTTCCAGTTCAGCGATCATTTTGCTTACAGCGGATTGGGTATAATTTAATTTTTCAGCCGCCACTGTGATGGAGCCGTACTCCAGACAGAGCAGAAACGCCCGGTATTTCAGGATATTCATGCATTCCATTTCCTCTTAATATCTATAAATATTATTCCATTTTACTATGCTTTCGTTTATGATATCATGGCATCAGGAAAAACACAAGGAGGGAATGGAATGTATACATTGTCCAGCCGTCATTATGTAACGGCCATGAGTGCGGAGAACCCGCCCGCTGCTGTGGTGGAAAGCGGCGATATTCTATTGGTTGAAACACTGGACTGCTTTGGAAATCGGTTTTATCAGAAGAAGGGCGAGTGCAGGGAGCCTGCCGCGGAAAACCCGGCCACGGGTCCCATCTGTATCCGGCAGGCAAAGCGGGGGGATACCCTGAAGGTTGAAATTCTGAAGATCAACATCTCCTCCCAGGCGGTTATTGAGCAGATTGCGGGCAAGGGCTGCCTGGGGAAGTTGGTGCAGGAGGACGCTTTCAAAATTGTTCCCATTGAGGGAGAATGTGTGCAGTTTGGCGGTATGCGCATTGCTGTTCGGCCCATGATCGGAGTGATTGGAACGGCGTCTCCGGAATGCACCTCCACGCTGACACCGGGCGCCCACGGAGGAAATATGGATTGCTCCAATATCACGGAGGGCTCTACGGTGTATCTCCCGGTACAGGAGGATGGGGGATATCTGGCTCTGGGCGATCTCCATGCGGTCATGGCCGATGGGGAGATCGGATACAGCGGTGCGGAGGTATATGGTTCGGTGCTGCTTCGGGTGACGGTACTGAAGCACGTCTGTCTGAAAGCTCCCGTGGTTAAGGAGGGGGACTATTATTATTTCATTGCATCGGCGGACAGCTTGGATCAGGCGGCGGAAAAGGCGTCCCTGCTGCTGGCGGACTATCTCATACAACATGAGGGGATGTCGTCGGAAGATGCAGTGATGGTGTTGAATCTAATTGGAAATTTGGGCATCTGTCAGGCAGTCAATCCTCAGAAAACAGTAAAGCTGCAAATTCATGAGCGCTGTCTGAAGCGCCAGTTTCCGGCAGTGGTATGAGGCAATTTGTTTCCCATTCCCAAATGAAAAGCGCTGAATAGATAAGAAAAGGGAGACGGACCGAATGGTTCGTCTCCCACTGCTTTTTGCTGCAGTTCATTACCGGTTGAGCGCCCACACACCAAAATTCAAATAGGCGGCGAAGGTGACCCACAGAACATAGGGGACCTGAAGCCAGGCGGCGAGCGGATCGATCCTTCGGAAGGACTGGATCATCCATAAAATCAGCCCCCACAGGATTAACAGCCAGAGAAAGGCGAAGCCGAACCATTGGCCGTTGAAAAAGAAGAGGCTCCAGCAGAAATTGAATGCCAGCTGAACCAGGAAGAGCAGCAGGCTCCGGGAACGGGTGCCGGATGCGGGAGCCAGGTAAATGCGCGCCCCGCTGATTCCCATCAGGGCAAACAGAATGCCCCAGACGATGGGAAAGACAAAGCCGGGCGGGGAGAGAGGGGGCTGCACAATCGTCTCGCTGTAAAGCTTTGACCCTTCCCGGGTCAGCCAGCCGGAAAGAGCGCCCACCGCCTCAGTCAACAAAATCCAGAGTAAATAGGTTTTCCAGGGAAGCTTTTTCACAGACCATCACCCTGAAGTAGGATATGTTGCCTCCCATGTCCCTATGCAGAAAAGTGGGCGTACCGTGAAGCTGTGTCTGTTTGGAGTATGGGTTTGGTAGGAAACAGTCAGCCTGCATCTCTGGTCAAATTTAGACCCTGTGCTCCAATTTCCACCGAGCCGTCCTCCAGGGAGAGGAAGGGGGAGAACTCCGCCGTCTCCTCCTGGTAGGTCAGACGAATGGTGGCATCAGCAAAGATGTCACTGGCATTGCACTGAAGGAGAAACGGCCGGCAGTCGGGGTCCTGATAGATCAGGATGGGCTCTGAGGTATCAAAATCGTTGCGGTACAGGGACAGCTCCATGCCGGAGTACCGGGGGATAATCAGGTAGTAGTCCCCGGAGGAGAGGTAGTGGACGGGGAGCGAATCATGGTCCAAATACTGCTGTACATAGTAGTCCAGATCTTCCTCATCAATCTGCTGATAGCCCAAATAGGCCACGGCATAGAGCTGTCCTTCGGCAAAGGGAATGGCGTCCTGTTGGCTGGGCTGAGTCTGAGGGGAGCATCCGGCCAGCAGACCGGCCAGGACCAGCAGAATCAGTGCATAAGCAACCGTTTTTTTCCGTTTCATGGTGGATATCCTCCCTTGTTTTGAAGCAGTTGGGGCTTCCTCACGATGCCTGAGTTCAGATACAGTATACCCTTCTTTGCCCTGGATGTCTCCAGTATAACAGATTGTCTGCCTGTGGGAAAGATGCTGGAGCGGGACAGAGGGTGGATACGCACACGGATGCGGAAGCAATTACAGCACTTGTCCAGTCTGGGCTGCTTCCAGGGTTCGCAGGGTTCGGAACTCTCTGGCGACAAAAAACACAGAGACCACAAAGGCAATAAAGTCGGCAATAGGTCCTGCCAGCAGTACGCCGAAAATCCCCAGCTTCAAAGGCAGAATCAGAATCAGCGGGATGAGAAAAAACACCTGCCGGGTCAGGGAGAGCAGCAGCCCTTTCAGGGCCTTTCCAATGGCGGTGAAAAAGTTGGAGGACAGCAGCTGTACACCGTTGACCAGGACCATAAAGAGAAAGGTCCGCATGAACAGAATGGCAAATGTAAAGTAGAGGGACTCTCCATCCCCGAAGAGAGAAATAATAGGACCGGGGAAAAACTGGAACAGGCAGAAGCCCACCGCTGAGACAATAAAATTCCATTTGATAGCCAGCAGAAACGCCTGCCGCACCCGGTTGTACTTCCCGGCGCCAAAGTTGAAGCCGATGATGGGCTGTACACCCTGAGAGATCCCCACAATGATGGAGAGAAGGATGGCGTTGGTCTTCATGACAATGCCGCAGGCAGCCAGCGGGATCTCCTGGCCATAGATGGAGAGGGCACCATAGTAAGTGAGAGAGTTGTTAAGCACAATTTGGACAAAGGTGATGGCCACCTGATTGATGCAGCTGCTGATTCCCATATAAAGGGTGACCAGATTGTCCCGGGGGTCCAGCCGGAAGCAGGCTCTGGTCAGACGGACAGTTTTGAAATGCCACAGATACCGCAGCGCCAGGACGAAGGAGAGAAACTGCCCTAGAATCGTGGCCAGGGCGGCACCGAACACGCCCCAGTCCAAAAGAAAGATAAAGACCGGATCCAGAATGGTGTTGACAATGGCTCCGGCCACCATGCAGAGCATAGAGTATTTGGGGCTGCCGTCCGCCCGAATGAGGTTGCTGATGCCATTGGTGAGGATAAGAAAAGGCATGCCCACCAACACAACCCCCGCATACTGCCGGGCAAAGGGCATGACCTCCTCGGTGGCTCCAAACACCCGGAGAAGGGGCGTGAGAAAGAGCTCACCGCAGAGCAAGTAGATAAGTCCGGCTCCGGCCATCAGTACAATCCCGTTTCCCACAAGACGGGCGGCATGTTCCGGCTCCTGTTTTCCCAAGTAGAGAGAAAACCGGGCGGCGCTTCCAATCCCCAGCAGCAGCGAGATGGCCAGACAGATGGTGGACAGGGGGTAGGAGACATTGGTCGCAGCGTTGCCCAAATAGCCCACACCCTGACCGATAAAGATCTGATCCACGATGTTGTACAGGGAGCTGACCAGAGTCGCTGTAATGCTGGGAATGGCAAAGCCTCTCAGCAGCTTGGAAATGCTTTCGTATGCCAGTGGATTTTCAGCCATCGAACTCATCCTCCGCCCGTACTACGCCCTGCTTTTCGGCAATGTCTCTGCCCACTTGGAACAGGGTGCTTTGGAAATCGGCCCTGGCCTGTGCCGTGAGTCCTTCTAACAGGGCGGACTCGGTTTCTTCGCAGGCGGCCCGGACCTGTCCGGCAATGGACAGGGCCCGCTCCGTAGGGTAAAGCAGCCAGGTCCGCTTGTCCTGCTGGCAGGGGGTGCGGGTCAAAAAGCCTTTTTTCTCCAACGCCGCCACCATGCGCACAATGTTGCTGGGGTGGACATAGACGCTGTCCAGCAGGGAGTCCTGGGAAATTCCCGGCTGGTCACAGATTTTGAGAAGGTACATATGCTGGCTGCTGTTAAGGCCCAGAGGAGCCAGCCGTTCGTCCAAATAGGATTTGGCAAACCGGTCTGCCACAGACAGCCATTTCAAAAGTTTCATGGTGTTCGCCTCCCAACGTCATTCAGCATACATCAAAATGCGTGCGCGCGCAATAATAAAACAACTATTTTTCACAAGACCGTAGGGGAGTGTGTTATCCCTTTTATGAAACTCGTATTTTTGAGGAAAAGCAAAGACACAGCGGTGTGTTTACAGCCGGAAATATTGGGTCTATAACCGTATCCTCTGCCTGGATCTGTGCGGGACGGAGCGTCAAAAGCCCTGTGTCGGCTGTTCCAGCACGACACAGGGCTTGGATATGGTTTATTTGTCCATGCTACATGGATGGGGAAGACAAACAGGAGCGGCACTTCGTCCTGAAAGAGAAAAGTCATGCCTCCGTGTGGGCCAGCCAAACAAAGCCGTAGGGGTAGAGCTCCACGTGACTGAGATCATCAAAGTGTCCGCCGTAGACCAATTCATCAAAGGCGCCGAGCTCGGGGCTGGAGACGGTGAGAAACTCCTGGCTGAAATTGAACATGGCAATCAGTTTGCGACCGTTATACCAGCGGCCCACACCCAGAACATGGGGGTTTCCAGTGTCAAAGGTCCACACATCAGCCCGGGGATCGAAGGCAGGCTCTGCCGCCCGCAGCTGTTCCAGGCGGCGCAGGCCCATAAACTGCTTCCCCTGGCGGGTGTCCGGGTCATGGCGCAGCTCGGCCAGCAGCCACTGGAAAGCCCCCCGGTGGAGGTACCGGCTGTCCGCCCGCTTCTCGTCATCCTGGTGGTAGGAGTAGTCGTTGAGCTGTCCCACCTCGTCGCCGCTGTACAGCACGG
>OGGQ01003381.1_pt1 | contig 15017 bp, 13 predicted proteins | sample 1571191 | NCBI WGS metagenome assembly OGGQ01 (sample SAMEA2582061, study PRJEB24529) | metagenome | biome: Human gut stool | place: China | collected 2011
AAGAGCCAGGGAAGAGCCAACAAGGATCTGGCCCGCCTGGCCGACCGCATCCAGGAACTTTGCGACAAATGGGAGAAATAAACCGATGAATATCACTTTTTATTCCATGGAAAAGCTGCGCCGCCAGCTGGAAGAAAACCAGGAGGAGTTTATCGCTTTCTGCGAGGAGGAAAGCCGGGAAAAGCCCCGCAAATTAGCCCGGCAGCTGGCAAAACACAAAGGACAGCCGGTGGTGCTGCTCTGCGGGCCCTCCGGATCGGGCAAGACCACCACAGCCAGCCGCCTGGCTCAGGAGCTGCACGCGCTGGGCTTTCCGGCCCGGGCCATCTCCATGGACCATTACTTTCTGCCTGCCATCAACCCCAATGTGCCCCGGGACAAAAACGGAGAGATCGATTTTGAATCCCCCCACCGGCTGGATATCCCTTTGCTTTCCAAACAGATGGAGGATATTTTCGCCTGCCGTCCTACCTATGTACCTTATTATGATTTTCCCACCCAAAGCCGCAAGCCGGGGTTTTTGTTCCAGCGTCAGCCCGATGAGTTTGTGATCTTTGAGGGCATCCACGCTTTGAATCCCCTGGTCACTGGGGCGGCTCTGGATTTTTCCAGCCGGATCTATATCAGCGTGCGCACCCGTCTGCGTTTTGAAAACGGGGAGTGTCTCCATCCCTCCCACATCCGGTTGATGCGCCGTCTACTGCGGGACAGCCGTTACCGGGGCCGCAGTTTTTTGGAGACCATGGACCTTCTGCCTTCGGTGACGGCGGGGGAGGAAGATCATATCCTGCCCTTCAAGCGCTTTGCCGATTATGAGCTGGATTCCTTTGTGCCCTATGAGGGAGCGGTTTATGCCGGCTTGCTCACAGGGGAAAACTTGCCCCAGCATCGCCTCACCGGAAAGCTCCGGCGGTTTTTGGAATTTCTGCCATCGCTTTCCCGGGAGAATGTGCCTGGCGATTCCCTTTTGCGGGAATTCATCGGCGAGATAGAGGAATGATTTTTTCTCCGGCCTCTTTTATGAGGGAGCGGGATGTGCTATAATCAGATTGTTGCGGCCCTTTGGCCGCCGGAAAGGATGAGCGTTTTTATGCAGCGACATGAAATTTGGAAGATCATCGATGAGAGGCAGGAGGACCTGATCCGCTTTTGTCAGGATGTCATTCGCATCCCTTCGGAAAACCCTCCCGGCGATGTGGAGGATGTGACGAAGTTTATCTGCGATTTCCTGGATACATACCATATTCCCTATGAAATCGTCCGCCCGGTGCCCGGATGCCCCAACATCCTGGCCACCTTCGGCAAAAAAGGGGGCAAGCGGGTGGTGTTCAACGGCCACTGCGATGTGGTGCCCGCCGGAGACGAGAGTAAATGGGATTTCCCGCCTTATTCCGGGGAGATCAAGGACGGCCGTATTCTGGGAAGAGGCACTTCCGACATGAAGTGTGGTCTGGCATCTTCTCTTTTTGCCATTGCCATGCTGGCCCAGCACAACGCTGAGCTCAGCGGTGAGATTCTGTATACCATCGTGCCCGATGAGGAGACCGGCGGATACCATGGCACCCAGTGGCTCTTTGAGCATGGATACATCAAAGGGGACTGGGGCATCGTGCCCGAGCCCACCGGTTTTGACAACATCGAGGTGGGACAGAAGGGCAACCTGGGCATTCATCTGACCCTCACCGGCCGCAGCGCCCACGGGAGCCTGGCTCCCTATGTGGGGCAAAGCGCCGTGGAGGATATGATGGAACTGTGCCAGGCCCTGAAGGAGCTGCGGGAGATCCACGGCAGCTACGATGGAGAGATCGCCCAGGTGATGGAAGTGTCCAAGCAGGCCATCCGGGATATCCAGAAGGTGCCCGGGGTGGAAAACTGCATGGATCATGTGACGGTGAACTTCGGCGTCATCCAGGGCGGCACCAAGTACAACATGGTGGCCGACAGCTGCCAGGTGGACATCGACTGCCGGGTGCCCATCGGCGTAGACGGTGAGCAGGTGCAGCAGAAGGTGGCCGAGATCATCGGGCGTCTGGGCCTCGCCGATCGGTGCAAAGTGGAGTATCGGGGCGGCCGCACCGGAAACTACTGCTCCATCAATGATCCCATCGTCCTTTCGGCCCGGCGGTGCGCCAAGGAGCTGATGGATATCGATCTGATCGCCGCTTATCAGTGGGCCAGCAGCGACACCCGGTATTTCCGGGAAGCGGGGATCTCCACCATCCAGTATGGCCCCTCCAATGCCGAAGGCATCCATACCTATAATGAGACGGTGGATGTGAAAGATGTGATCTCGGCCTGCAAGATGTATGCCGGTATGATCCTGGATCTGATCGGCTAAGGAAGCAATGCCAAAAAGCGCCGGAAAGGCGCTTTTTTGGTGAAGAGGCGAAGAAAGGAGCAAAGATGGAATTTTTCGCTCTTTTGATTCTGGCATTTCTGCTGCTTGTAGTCCTTGTTTTGTTGATTTTTCAGCAAAAAAAGCTGGGTGATCTGGCCCGGCAGCTGGAGAGCCGAAAGGAAAATGAGGAGCTGGCCGCCCTGCGAGCCCAGATGGAAGTCCTGCTTTCTTCCCAGTCACATGTACTAGGAGAGCAGCTGAACATTTTGCGGCAGCAGCAGGTGGAGCAGGGAATGCAGACCGAGCAAAAGCTGGAAAACCTGCGGCGCACCCTCAGTTATTCTCTGGATCAGGTGCAGCGGCAGAACCAGCGTCAGCTGGATGAGATCCGTTCCACCGTGGACGAAAAACTTCAAACCACCCTGGAGAAAAAGCTGAACGATTCCTTTGCCATCGTCAGCCAGCGTCTGGAACAGGTCTACAAGGGCCTGGGAGAAATGCAGACCCTGGCCGTGGGGGTGGGGTATCTGAAAAAGGTGCTGAGCAATGTCAAAACCCGGGGCACGCTGGGAGAATTGCAGCTGGGGGCCATTCTGGAGCAGATCCTGGCGCCGGAGCAATACGCCCGGAATGTGTGCACCAAAAAGGGAAGCGCCGCTGTGGTGGAATTTGCCATCAAACTGCCGGGAGACGGAGAAAAGCCGGTGTGGCTGCCGGTGGATTCCAAATACCCGGGGGATGCCTATGAGCAGCTGCTGGACGCCTATGACACAGGGGATGCCCAGCAGGTGGAGCAGGCCCGGCGGGTGCTGCGGGACCGGCTGCGCAGCTTTGCAAAAGACATTCATGATAAATACATCGATCCCCCGAACACCACCGACTTCGCTCTGATGTTTTTGCCGGTGGAAGGGCTGTACGCCGAAGCAGTGCGGTTGGGCATGATCGAGCAGCTGCAAAAAGAGTTCAAAGTCAACCTGGCCGGGCCCACCACCACCGCCGCTTTGCTCAACAGCTTGCAATTGGGCTTCCGCACTCTGGCGGTGCAGAAGCGCTCGGCAGAAGTGTGGAAGGTGCTGGGCGCAGTGAAGAGCGAATTTGGGAAATTCGCCTTGGTGCTGGAAGGAGCCCAGAAGCGGCTGAACCAGGCCAACGAAGAGCTGGACAAGCTGGTGGGCGTGCGTACCCGGCAGATCCAGCGCACATTGCGGGAAGTGGAATTGCCCGCCGAAAGCCAGGAAGAATTCTTATCCATTGAAGGAGGAGACCATGTTTAAAGTAACCAAGCAGGAGGGGCGGGCCCGTCGGGGCGAATTTACCTGTCCTCATGGCACCGTCCAGACCCCTGTTTTTATGAATGTGGGCACCCAGGCCGCCATCAAAGGCGGTCTGTCTGCCAAGGACCTGCGGAATATCGGCTGCCAGGTGGAGCTGTCCAACACCTACCATCTTCATGTGCGTCCCGGGGATGATGTGATCCGTCAGATGGGTGGACTCCACAAATTCATGCGGTGGGACGGTCCTATCCTCACAGACAGCGGCGGGTTCCAGGTCTTCTCCCTGGCCGGACTGCGGAAAATCACCGAAGAAGGGGTGCGCTTTGCCGCTCACACCGACGGCCACCGGATCTTTATGGGCCCGGAGGAGAGTATGCACATTCAGTGGAATCTGGGCAGCGACATTGCCATGGCCTTTGATGAGTGCATCGAAAACCCTGCGCCCTATGACTATGTGAAGGCCTCCATCGCCCGTACCGTTCGTTGGCTGGAGCGGTGCAAAAAGGAGCTTTACCGGCTCCAGCAGCAGGAGGACACCATCAACCCCGGCCAGGTGCTCTTCGGCATCAACCAGGGCGGCACTTATACCGATCTGCGTATTGAGCACATGAAGCAGATTGCTCAGCTGGATCTGCCGGGCTATGCCATCGGCGGCCTGGCCGTAGGGGAGCCTACCGAGGTGATGTATGAGATCATCGAGCAGCTGGACCCCCATATGCCGGCGGACAAGCCCCGGTATCTCATGGGAGTGGGCACGCCCTCCAATATCATCGAAGGAGTGGCCCGGGGCGTGGACTTTTTCGACTGCGTCATGCCCGCCCGCAATGCCCGTCATGGACACCTGTTCACCTCCCAGGGTATCATCAACATCAAAAACGCCAAGTACCAGCTGGACGACGGCCCCATCGATCCTCAGTGCCAGTGCCCGGTGTGCCAGGGCTACTCCCGGGCCTATCTGCGCCATCTGTTCAAGGCGGAAGAGATGCTGGCCATGCGCTTTGCCGTCACCCATAACCTCTATTTCTATAACCACCTGATGCAGCAGATCCGGGATGCGCTGGATCAGGGGAATTTTGAAGCTTTCCGGCGGGAAAACAGCGAAAAACTGGGAAAACGCATCTAAGGCTTCGGCGAAACCGGGATTGGGGCTTGTCACCGGAGAAAAAATGCAGTATACTTTTACTACTGTCTATCATCAGGAGGATACCGAACTATGGAATGGACCGCCTATATCTGGATCGTAGCCACCTTTGCGATTTTCTATCTTTTGCTGATCCGTCCCCAGCAGAAGCGGGAGAAAAAAGAGCGGATCATGCGCAATTCCCTGGAAGCCGGGGATCATATCGTCACCATCGGCGGCATTGTGGGCAAGATCATCTCTGTGAAAGAGGATGAGATCGTCATCGAAACCGGTGCAGACCGCACCAAGCTCACCATGAAAAAATGGTGCGTGCAGGCCAAAGAGGACGGCGAAGAAAAGAAGTAAAAACCGTACTGAAAAAAGAATCTCCCTCATAAAGATACTGTGTATCTTGATGGGGGAGGTTTTTTTATGCCGGAAGATAAGAAAAAAGAAAACAAGGGTGTGCAGGCTGCCGTCCATTTGTTCACCGCCGCCGGAGGGGGAATCCTGTGTGTCATTGCCCTTTTGTGGATCATGGCTTTTTCCCTTTATTACGGGGTGATTCCGGCCAAGTATATGCTCCTTTGTCCTTATTTAGCCGTAGGGCTGGGAGGAATTTTGTGTGGTCTGCTTTCCGCCCGCTTTCCCAAAAGACTGTATGGCGCTTTAGGCAGTGCCGCGTTGATGGTGCTGTTTTTTGCCTTGGTGGGGATGCTCCTGCCCGGCGCAGCTTTCCATTTGCCCGGCGGAGCTTTGGTGTTGGTCATTGCTCTTTTTTGCTCTGCTTTGAGTAGCGTGATTTTGTCCCTTTTCCGCTGATCGAAATGAAAAACAAGGCCCGCCGCTTCCTTGCGGCGGGCCTTTTGTGTGCAAAGAGCTTAGATTGCGAAAGGAAACAGGTCGTCCTTTTCCTAATCAATCTGCAAAAAGCCGCGACCTGTGCGTGGCTTTTTGCACTTTTCAAGGGACAAGTGTGCGCAAAAGCGTGCACGCAGACCCTTGCGGAAATTCGAAAAAGAGGCCAAGGCCTCTTTTTCGCGGTACTTTAGCGGTAGAGGGCGTTGAACACCAGCTTGAAGGTGCCGTGGGTCTGGCAGCGGTGCTGAGGAGCAAAGCCATAGAGCACCACTTCGCCCTGGCCGCAATGGGCCTGGAGCAAAGCCGGGGTCCCGGCGATGAGCTTTTCACCGGTGAGCAGACCACTTTGCAGCACATCTTCCTTGGCGTAATGGGCGGCCACCTGATATTGCTGGGCGTCAAACTTTTCTTTCACCGCCAGCACCGGGCCATCCCAGTGGAACGCCAGGGCTTCCTTGGGCATGCCATAACACAGGGGGTTCTGGGTGTCCAGTTCCATGTGCAGGGTGGAGCCGTGGGTGTTGAATTCCTTGGCGGAAAGACCCTGGGCCAGGTTCTTCACTTTCAGGCCGCAGGCTTTGATGGCGAAGTCGCAGGACTGGTTGAAGGCCAGCAGCTTGCCGCCCTGCTCCACAAAGGAGCGGATGGCGTTCATGCCTTCATCGCACAGGCCGCTCTGCTTTTCCGGCGGCTGTTTGCCGATGAACTGCATCAGGCCGTCAAACTTGGGAGAATCCACATAGTGCTGTAGGCCGTAGAGCATCTCATAGGAATCGCTGGGCAGAATGAGCACATCGAAATCCTTCAGCTTGCCGTTTTTGATGTCAGCATCGAAAACGGTGGTATAGGAATAAGCCATGTTGTCAAAGAGCAACCGGGTCCAGCCTTCGTCGGCGTTGCCGGTGTAGAAGCGCTGGTACATGGCCACCCGCAGGGGCTTCAGCGGAGTCATCTGGGGATAGGGTTTTTCCACCGGCCGGACGGTGGCCTGGGCGGCATCAAAGATGGGGGCCAGTTTTTTGATATCCCCTTCCACATAGAAATCATGCCAGGGGCAGGTGTCGATACGCCACACCGGGAAGCCCTGGGCCAGAAGCAGATTGGCTGCGTGATAGCCCCGGTTCTCCTTGGCTGAGATCACATAGCCCGCCGCCTGGGACAGGGAAGTGAGGGGGATGGCATCCAGAGCAGTGAAGGGAGTGAGTTCTCCTTCCACCGGAGCATCCGCCGGGATGACCTGCACGCCCATGTATTCAGCCACGGTATCGCTAGCGGTGTCGAAGGCGGTGAGAGCATCCTGCATATCCCGGGTCCAGAAGTTGTCGGGATAGAGGGTGCGGGCCAGCAGATTCATCACAACGCCCATCTTGGGCTGAGCCAGGGGGATCACATAGGTTCCCTTGGGATAAGTGACGGCGCCCACCGACAGATCAGATGCGGCCCGCTTGATTTCGATGCCCTGATCCAGCAGAATCTTCAGCAAAACGCGCAGTACGCCCTGGTCGAATTGGTTTTCCGGAATGAGGAAAGCCTGCTCATGGCTTTCGCTGCCCCGCTTGGTCTGGCGCAGCGCCTTCTGGGTCATATTGTAAAGGATCTGCTCCCGGTTTTTGGCCATGGTATCCAGCACGGTATAGGCGGCGCAGTACTGGCGCTTGACGATATCGCCCAGACGCCACCAGCCACCGGGCCAGGGATGTGTGAAGTGCACCTGAGGACCATAGAAGGGGGTGGATTTGTCGTGGTTCCCCTCCAGCTGTTCGGGGTGGATATACAGCGGGGTGGCCAGTTTGGCATTGGCGCTTTCGCTGAGCATACCGGCGATGTTATGGCTGTTTGTAATCCAGTGGTAGCCATAGTGGCCCCAGCCGGGGAACTGAGACATCATGGAAGCGCCGGACAGATCCTCCTGCTCCATGCGGTAGCACATATTGGCCCCATAGAGGGACAGTTCATTATACACCAGGGGATCGGTGTAAGGACGGACAGGGTTTTTATAAGGCGGCACGAAAATACGGGCGCCATAGCTGCCCATGTGGTGATGATCAAAATAGGACTGGGGAGTCCATTCCTTGAACAGGATGTCCCCTACATATTGGGATTCCACGATGTTATGGGCAAAGGCGTCCCGGTTGTTGTCGTGGCCGGTGTATTTATGATAGAGGGAGGGATAGTTGCAGCCTTCATAGGGGGTGCCCAGGGTGGAGTTATACCAATCGGTGACCATGATCTGGCCGTCGGGGTTGAAGCAGGGCACCATCACCAGCACCACATTCTGAAGGATGTTCTGGATCTCCGGGCTGTCGCCGGTGAGCAGGTCATAGGCCAGCAGAGGAGCCATCTGGGTGCCGCCGATTTCGGTGGCGTGGAGGCTCATGCTCTGCACGCTGACCGCTTTGCCCTTTTTCACCAGTCCCTGGATCTCTTCCTGAGAAAGACCCCGGGGATCGGCGATGGTCTGGTTGATCTGACGCAGCTCCTCCAAATGGGCGAAGTTTTCCGGGGAAGTGATGATGACCTTGAGGAAGGGATTGCCCTCGGTGGAGGGGCCCATTTCGGTCACCTGGATTCGGTCGGACTGGCTGTCCAGCAGCTTGTAGTATTCCACGATCCGATCCCAGCGGGCGATCTTGTAATCGGCCCCCAGGTCAAAGCCGAAAAACTCCTTGGGAGATGTGATGGTTTGCATCGTTGCTGACCTCCTTGCGATCTGAGTGATCTGAAATCATAAAATAGGGAAGGGGAAACCCATCCCTTTTGAGGATAGCACAACACTGCACAAAAAACAATGGGAAGAACTTTTGTTTTCTCACTTTTTGCACAAATCAGCTCTGCGAGGGGATAAAAAAGCATGAAGTTTACAGAAAACAGTTTACAGAAATCGAAAATCAATCTTGCGCCAGGGAGAAAAACAGATATAATAAAAGAAAGGCATTTTTTCTTCTGCTTCGCCGTATAGATGGGCGAGGTGAAAAGACGATGCCAGGAAGAATGAAAAAAAAGGACTTGCCGCCCCTTCCCCTGCTGATTCTCACCGGATGCCTTTTGCTGGGGGCCGTGGCCGGGTGCATTTGGATGGTTTTGTTCCAGAAGGAAGGGACCGGGGCCCTTTCCTTGGAGCAGTGGGCCGGAGAAGGACGGCTTTGGCTGTTTTTCCGCCTGCTGGGTGGATTTCTTCTCTATCTGCTGCCCCTGTTCTGCTGCGGGCTTTTTTCCTTCGGGGCCTATGGGGTGCTGCTGCTCTTTGCCGCCCGGGGATTCACTCTGGCCTGCTGGGTGGGGGAGTTCTGCCGGGATTACGGCCTGGGTGGTTATGCCGCTTCCCTCTTGCTGGGAGCAGGGGGTGCGCTGCTCACCACCCTCTGTATGCTGGAGCTGGGGGAAAGCGCCATGCGTCAGGCTTTGAAGAAAGCGCCGGGAAGAAAGGGAAGGCGCCGCCGGGGAATGAAACACCGGCCCATTTCCCCGGATTATCTTCGCACAGCGCTGCTTTGCCTGTTGCTCTGCCTGGTGTATAGCTTTCTGGGCAGCCTGCTGGCCCCCTGGTTTTGCCGGGCCGCCTTGGCCTGGGTGGGATAAAAAAGAAAGGAACAGGAACATGAATAGCCGGTTTGATGCTTTTCTGGATGATCTGAAACAAAATACTCCGGCTTCTCCCCACACCAGCCAGGTCTATCTGCGGGATGTGGCGGCGCTGGATGCCTTTTTGGGCTTGAAAAAAGACGACGACTATGAGACGGTCACACAGAACCAGCTGGAGGAATACTTTTCAGAGCTGAAACAGCGGGGCCGCTCCGATGCCACCCTGGCCCGGGTGCGCTCCTCTTTGTCCCGGTATTATGCTTTTCTCATGGCCCGGGGGATCGTGGCGGAAAACCTGCCCCGGCGTCTGGCGGTGGAGCGGCACAAAGGGAACCTGCCCGCTTTCCTCACCCTGGAGCAGGTGCGGCATTTGCTGGAATCCCCGCAGGGAAAGTCCTTTGCCGCCCGGCGGGATCGGGCTATCCTCCATGTGCTCTATGCCACCGGTCTGAAAAGTGCCCAGCTTACCGCCCTCAACACAGACCAGGTGCTGCCAGAGCGGGGGCTTCTCCATGTTCCGGAGCGTCCGGAACCCTTTTTGCCCCTGTACCCCCAGGCCGTGGAGGCGCTGAAAGAGTATCTTGGGCCTTGCCGGGATGGGGTAATCAGCCAAGCGGGAGAGCCAGCCCTGTTCCTCAATGCCGCCGGAAGACGCCTGACCCGCCAAGGGTTATGGAAGATTTTAGGCCGGAGGGGGAAAGAGGCGGGCCTTTCCCTGCCAGTGACGCCCCAGTTGCTGAGGGCCTCCCTGGCTGTTCATCTGGCGGAGAAGGGGGCCACGGCAGAGGATCTGAAAGCCCTTTTGGGGCTGGAGGACCCTTACTGGGTGCAGGTGTATTTCCGGGCTTTGGAAGGAGAGCAGGGAGAACGCTACCGGAGACTCCACCCCCTGTCCCGATGACCACAGAACAAAGGAGCATTGTTATGGCGAACACCACAAAGCAGGCCCTGGAGCAATCGCTGAAAAAGCTGATGCAGGTCAAGGCCCTGGACAAGATCACCATCCGGGATATCACCACAGACTGCGGCATCAGCCGCATGGCGTTTTATTATCACTTCAAGGACATTTATGATCTCGTCGAATGGGTATGCATCGAGGATGCGGGCCAGGCCTTACAGGGGAAAAAGACCTATGACACCTGGCAGGAAGGTCTGCTGCAAATTTTTGAAGCGGTACTGGAAAACAAGGTCTTTGTGCTGGGTGCTTACCGGTGCATCAGTCGGGATCAGATGGAGCGTTTTCTCTATAAGCTCACCTATGATCTGATCCGGGGCGTGGTGGAGGAAAAAAGCCAGGGAGTGAAAATCTCCCCGGAGGACAAATCCTTTATTGCCGATTTCTATAAATATAATTTTGTGGGGATCATGCTGGATTGGATCCGTCAGGGTATGACCGCCGATCCCAGAGTGATTGTAGACAAGATGAGCACCACCTTGCAGGGCACCGTGGCCCACTCCATCCAGAACTTCGCGGAGAAAAACTGAATCGCTTTACAAAAAGGGCGGGATGAACAAATTTTTATCATCCGGCCCTTTTTGTAAATGGTATTGTGGACCCAAAGGGGGTAGGATAAGGACAGAAAGAAAAACAAAAACAGAAAGGCAGGTCCTTATTCTATGGATAAAAAGACAACGGCCAAGATGGCTGCGGCGGCCGCCGCACTCACCGGAGCAGGAGCAGCTGTCATGCTGGCCAAGAAAAAGAAGAACAGCCAGAAGGAATCCGCATCCGGCCAGGTGCCGGACCGCAGCGATTACCGAAACACCGAACGGGGAAAGCAGGAGAAGAACAGCAAGGGCATTTATTATTCCAATGGCAACTATGAAGCATTTGCCCGGCCGGAAAAGCCGGAAGGAGTGGAGGAAAAAAGCGCCTATATCGTAGGCAGCGGCCTGGCATCTCTGGCAGCAGCCTGCTTTTTGGTGCGGGATGGCCAGATGCCTCCTTCCCACATTCATATCCTGGAGGCCATGGATGTGGCCGGCGGCGCCTGCGACGGCATCTTCGACCCCAGCCGGGGCTATGTGATGCGGGGCGGCCGGGAGATGGAAAACCATTTTGAATGTTTGTGGGATCTGTTCCGCTCCATTCCCTCGCTGGAAAAGCCGGGGGCCTCGGTGCTGGATGAGTTCTATTGGCTCAACAAGCATGACCCCAACTACTCTCTCTGTCGGGCCACCGTCAACCGGGGTCAGGATGCTCACACAGACGGCAAATTCAACCTGAGCCAAAAGGGTTGCATGGAGATCGTCAAGCTCTTTATGACCCCCGATGAAGATCTTTACGACAAAACCATCGAAGATGTGTTTGATGATGAGGTCTTTTCCTCCACCTTCTGGCTTTATTGGCGCACCATGTTCGCCTTTGAAAACTGGCACAGCGCCCTGGAAATGAAGCTCTATTTCCAGCGCTTCATTCATCACATCGCCGGGCTCCCTGATTTCAGCGCTCTGAAATTCACCCGGTACAACCAGTATGAATCCCTGATCCTTCCCATGCAGAAATATCTGGAGGAAGCGGGGGTGGACTTCCAGTTCGGCACCCAGGTGACCAATGTGCTCTTTGACATTAAAGAGGGGAAGAAGGTGGCCACTGCTATCGAGTGCAAGGTGGATGGTGTAGAAAAAGGCATCCTGCTCACCGAGAAGGACCTGGTGTTCGTCACCAACGGTTCCTGCACCGAAGGCACCATTTACGGCGATCAGGATCATGCCCCCAATGGGGACGCCGAAGTGCGCACCAGCGGCTGCTGGAACCTTTGGAAGAACATTGCAAAGCAGGACCCGGCCTTTGGCCGTCCGGAGAAATTCTGCTCCGATGTGCAGAAGACCAACTGGGAGTCGGCCACCATCACCACGCTGGACGATCGGATTCTGCCTTATATCACTAACATCTGCAAGCGGGACCCCCGCACAGGGAAAGTGGTCACCGGCGGCATTGTCAGCTGCCAGGATTCCAGTTGGCTGCTCAGCTGGACCATCAACCGGCAGGGCCAGTTCAAAGAGCAGGATGAGGAAAAGGTCTGCGTGTGGGTCTATGGCCTGTTCACCGATGTACCCGGCGATTATGTGAAAAAGCCCATGAAGGACTGCACCGGTAAGGAGATCACCCAGGAGTGGCTCTATCATCTGGGCGTGCCGGTGGAGGAGATTGACGATCTGGCGGAAAACAGCGCCCAGTGCGTCCCCACTATGATGCCCTATATCACCGCCTTCTTCATGCCCCGGCGGAAAGGCGACCGGCCTGATGTGATTCCCGATGGCTGCGTCAACTTTGCCTTCCTTGGCCAGTTCGCCGACACCCCCCGGGATACCGTATTCACCACCGAATACTCGGTGCGCACCGCCATGGAAGCGGTGTACGGACTGCTGGGCGTGGATCGGGGTGTGCCCGAAGTGTGGGGCAGCGTTTACGATGTGCGGGAGCTGCTGCAAAGCTCGGTGCATCTGATGGACGGCAAGTCCCCCTTGGAGGTCCGGCTGCCCGGGCCGCTGGAATTGCTGAAAAAGCCGCTGCTCAAAGTGGTTTCCGGCACCGTAGTGGAGAAACTGATGCGGGAGGCCGGTGTCATCCAGGACTGGATGTAAGAATTCCATGCATACAAAAACTGCGCCGCGATGAAGCGGCGCAGTTTTTTGCATATGGCAATGATTTAGTTTTCGCCGAAGAACAGGGCCAGGTCCTCTTCTACGGTGCCGATACCGGCGATACCGAAGTTCTCCACCAGCACTTTGGCCACATTGGGGCTGAGGAAGGCGGGAAGGGTGGGGCCAAGATGGATGTTCTTTATCCCCAAAGACAACAGGGCCAGCAGCACAATAACGGCCTTTTGCTCATACCAGGCGATGTTGTAGACGATGGGCAGATCGTTCACATCCTCCAGGCCGAAGGCCTCTTTCAGCTTGAGGGCGATGAGGGCCAGGGAATAGCAGTCGTTGCACTGTCCTGCGTCCAGCACCCGGGGGATGCCGCCGATATCACCCAGCGGCAGTTTGTTGTAGCGGTACTTGGCGCAGCCTGCGGTGAGAATGATGGTGTCCTTGGGAAGCTCCTGGGCAAACCGAGTGTAATATTCCCGGCTTTTCTGACGGCCGTCACAGCCGCCCATCACCACAAATTTTTTGACGGCGCCGCTTTTTACCGCTTCCACAACCTTATCGGCCAGGGCGAACACCTGCTCATGGGCAAAACCGCCCACGATCTCGCCCTCTTCCAGCGGTGTGGGAGGAGGACAGGTTTTGGCCATCTGGATGATGGGGGAGAAGTCCTTTTTCTCGCCGATGCCGCCAGGGATGTGGGGACAGCCGGGGAAACCGGCGGCCCCGGTGGTGAAGAGCCTTGCTTTGTAGCTGTCCTTAGGCGGCACGATGCAGTTGGTGGTCATGAGAATGGGACCCTGGAAGGCTTCGAATTCTTCCCGCTGCTTGTGCCAGGCGTTGCCGTAGTTGCCCACGAAATGGGAGTATTTTTGAAAAGCGGGATAATAATGGGCGGGGAGCATTTCCGAATGGGTGTACACATCTACACCGGTGCCCTTCGTCTGTTCCAGCAGCATTTCCAGATCCCGCAGGTCGTGGCCGGAGATCAGGATGCCCGGGGTTTTCCTTGCGCCGATATTGACCTTTGTAATCTGGGGATTGCCGTAGGCCTGGGTGTTGGCCTTGTCCAGAAGGGCCATGCCCTTGACGCCGTAGTTGCCGGTCTCCAGCGTGAGAGCCACCAGATCATCGGCGGTCAGATTGTCGTCCAGGGTGGCGGCCAGTGCACGCTGGAGGAAAGCGTCCACCTCTTCATCCTCCTGGAGAAGGGTGTTGGCGTGCTCCATGTAGGCAGAAAGGCCCTTGACGCCGTAGGTGATCAGCTCCCGCAAGGAGCGGATATCCTCATGCTGGGTGGAGAGCACCCCCACCTGACGGGCCTTTTCCTCCCAGTCTCCCGCCCCGTCCCACAATGCGGTCTGGGGCAGCATAGCGGGGTCTTTTACCTGGCCCAGCAGGGCAGATTTGGTTTCCAGGGTAGAGCGGATGCGCTCCACGATCCGCTCTTTGTCAAAATTGGCGTTTGTGATGGTGGTGAACAGATTGAAGGTGATCAGGTGGTTTACCTGCTTGCTCACCGGCTGGCCCTCTCTCCGCAAAGCGGTGGTCACGGCGGAAAGACCCCGGGTCACATAGACCAGAAGATCCTGCATGGCGGCCACATCGGGCTGCTTGCCGCAGACGCCGGCCTGGGTACAGCCGGCACACCCGGCGGTCTCCTGGCATTGATAACAAAACATTTTTTCCTTCATGGCAAGGCTCCTTTGCTCAAATTGTTAGAAAATGACCACCAGCAGCATTTTGAAGGCTTCTTCTCCATAGACTGCATGGGGATGGTCGGCCGGCATGACGATGGACTGGCCTTCCTTTAAGATATATTCTTTCCCGTCAATGGTGATTTTACCCACTCCTTCCAGACAGGTGACAAAGGCGTCCCCCTGGGAACGGTGGGTGCTGATCTCTTCGCCTTTGGCAAAAGCGAATAGGGTGACGCTGACGGCGTCGTTCTGGGCCAGGGTGCGGCTGACCACCTGGCCATCCTGACAGGGAACCAGCTCCCGCAGGGTCACGATTTCCTCATGGGAAATGTTTTTGATTTTCTTATCCATAAAATACCTCTTTCTTTTTCAGTTAGTCTTGTCCAGGATTTTTCCATCCACCGACAGGGTGACTACCTGCCAGGGGATGAACTTGCCGCTTTGCTGAAGGGCTTTTTTCGCCGCCATTTCCAGACCGCCGCAGCAGGGCACCTCCATACGCAGGATGGTGACGCTCTGGATATCATTCTGGGTGATGATCTGGG
>OGGQ01003385.1_pt1 | contig 15004 bp, 14 predicted proteins | sample 1571191 | NCBI WGS metagenome assembly OGGQ01 (sample SAMEA2582061, study PRJEB24529) | metagenome | biome: Human gut stool | place: China | collected 2011
CACCTGCCTCAATTTGTTCTACCAGCGCTTCTTCCTGTGAAGAGTTTGCTTTACCTAAGAACATGTAGTTCATTGGAAGCTCTTCCACGGATTCCAGCATTTTTTTAATATTCCAAGGACCCGGTGTACATGTGGTTGCATAAGAACCATCTGCCGGACCATCACCTCCGCCATACATAGTGGTTACACCTGAAAATAGTGCAGTTTCGGTTTGTTGTGGACAAATGTAGTGTACATGTGTATCAATTGCACCAGCTGTTACAATTAAACCCTCGGCTGAAAGCACTTCTGTACCGGTTCCAACAACCAATCTCGGGTCAACGCCATCCATTGTATCAGGGTTACCCGCTTTACCAATACCTGCAATTTTTCCATCTTTAATACCAATGTCGGCTTTTACAATACCCCAGTACTCCAATACAATCGCATTGGTCAGACAAAAATCCAGCGCACCTTCATGGTTTGTCATACCTGATTTTTGTCCCATACCATCACGAATGGATTTGCTTCCGCCAAATTTGAGTTCGTCACCGTAAACCGTGAAATCTTTTTCAATTTCAATCCACAAATCGGTGTCACCCAATCTTACTTTATCGCCTACAGTCGGACCGAACATGGAACTGTAGTTTTTTCTGTCAATTTTATGACTCATATGATATACACTCCTTTTTTATATCCGCTTGAACAATTTGGCTTAGATAAATCCTTTGGTTCTTGCATTCAGCATTGCTTTCCCTTTGGTTAAATCATTAATTTGACCATTTGTTAAATTGTTCAAACCGTAAATCACACGGTTTCCTCCAAATGGAACCAATTGTACTGTTTTTGTTTCTTTTGCCTCGAAGCGGATACTTGTACCGGAAGGAATATCAAGATGATATCCAAACGTTGCCTCTCTGTCAAAAGACATAAACTTATTTACTTCAAAGAAATGATAGTGGGAGCCAACCGCAATCGGTCTGTCATCTGTATTGGTAACCTTTACAGTAATGGACTCTTTCCCTTGATTACATTCCAAATCTTCTTTTTTTAATTTATATTCTCCTGGAATCATAATAAAACACCCCTTCTTCTTACTGTACCGGATCGTGGATTGTGAGCAGCTTGGTTCCGTCGGGAAAAGTTGCTTCAATTTGAACGTTTGAAATCATCTCAGGCACACCTTCCATAACGTCATTGCGGGTTAGCAAGTGTTTGCCTTCCTCCATTAAAGATGCCACCGTTTTTCCCTCTCTGGCACTTTCATAGAGTTCAGCGGTGATGTAGGCTATCGTTTCAACATAGTTGAGTTTTAAGCCTTTTTCTTTACGTTTTCTTGCTAAATCCCCTGCTGTGTGTAACATCAGTCTCTCAATTTCTCTTGGAGTAAGATGCATAATATTCAGCCTCCTTTAATATTTTGGGATATTTTCATTATATTATCGCAATTATAATAAGACAACTATTTTCTGCATAAATATTCTCAATAAAGAAATTGCATTAAATCTCAAGCATGATTAAAAACGGTTTTCGATTACCCAATCCCAACATTAACCCCCAATAACACTTATTATCTCTTATTCAAAAAAGTGATTCGGATAAATCATATTAAAGCAGAGTTTGCATATTTATTATTTTATTGCATATTTATTCTTTATTATTGAGAATCAGTAATTATTATCATTATCAATAAGAGATATTACTGTTAATTTCATACAATAATTCATATATAAGCTCATACAGCTTTCATAATTATTTTTAATAGGAATCAAATTTTAAAATATATAGTCTATTAAAATAAATACATTTTTATTCAAAATCCAAATTCTATATAAAAAAGGAGAGATGTGATATCACATCTCTCCTTTTTTATATAGAATGTTCACTTATCAGTTCTTTTTGTTCTTTTTACCTGTTCTCCAAAAAGCTTCCTCATCATGTAATGGTTCTTTGGGATAAGCCTTACCGCCAATTTCCAATAGATGATTCATTTCTGCTTCCACATCTTCTCTTAATTTACGTACTGTTTTACGGTGTGAACCGCAGTCTTCGGGGTATACCGGATCTCCAACAGTAATGGTAATGCAAGAACCACGTTTTAGCAGCCTCCATAGCCCCTTTCTCTCCCTTGGCGTAATTACCACAGGAAGTACCGGAGCATTGGCATCTACTGCAATGGTAAATGCCCCGTCGCTGAATTTGCGCAAATGGTCACAATACATCTCGATACTGCCTTCCGGATACATTCCAACAACCCTGCCTCTTTTTACCGCATCAGTCATTTCATTCATGAAATTACGCAAGCCTTTAATTGTAGTGCTGATTGGAACACAGTCAAAAAAACGAATAAATGGACCTACAACAGGAATTTTAAAATTCCCTTCCATAGACGTATATACCATTTTTCTGGGTGTTGTCAGTACACCTAACCATGTACAGTCCATAGGGTGTACATGGTTACAAGTAAGCACAAATCCTTTGTTCTTTTTGCTTAATTCTTGTATTTTTCCTTTTCCCTCTTGCTTTAGTCCAAATACAAATGTATTCATAATCGTCAAAATAGGAATAACAAGGCCAAAATATATTAAAAAGCTTAGTGCTCTGCGCAAAAAATTGGTAGGAAGCAGTTTTTTCATTTCCGCTACATTTTTAGCCGCAAATTTACCAGCTGCTTCTTTTACATTTCCCGCAACTTCTTTCACATTTTCGGCAGCTTCTTTTACGTTGATTAATTCTTTTTTGGGAACTTCCACAAACTCCGGATCTGCTGCAGACTTTTCCGCCTTTACCTGAGTTTTTTCTTCATTTATCACAGTATCTGCGTTATGTAGCTGTTCGGAATTGGACACAGGAGCGTTTAAGGTCTCCTGATTTTCAAATGTCGGATCTGATAGTGTTGCATTCATACTATCTGCCATAACCACCATTCTCCTTGAAATCGTTAATCGCATCGTTAAACATAAGCTCTGCTTGTTTTACAGATTCTGAAACACGATATGTGTTGCCTTGCATGGCGTATTTGGTAGACATAATTGCTTTCATTTCAGGATTTTCAATCCAATAATCAATCTTACGTGCTAAATCATCCGGATTATCTGCCTCAAATAAGCTTCTGTCATCCAAAGCAAATTGTACGGTTGCAGATTTCGGTGAATTACTGATAACAGGTACCAAACCGCAGGCAAAAGCTTCCATACAAGCAATCGCTTCACTTTCAATATATGCAGCATGTACATACAAATCACAAGAATTAATCAGTCTGATTAATTCTTCTTTGGTGTAAAAACCAAAAATAGGCGGATTTTTCATTGTCTCACCTTGTTTACGCAAGGCTTTTTCACATGGACCGTGTCCGGCCAAATAAACTTGTATTTTATCCGCATATTTAGAGCGTTCTACAGCCTTTAACAGTATGTCTTGTTTTTTCTCATAAGACAGTCTGCCAATCATCAAAATATTAAATTTTTCAGGGTCTGTTACCTTTTCCACTTCCATGGGACGGAACTCATCGTCTACACCGTTACTAATTACATATAGCTTTTGTTTATAACCATTTTTACGCAATTCTCCCGCAATAAATTTTGACGGACAGTGAATATGGTTAAAATCTTTGTAAAAGTATCTGTGGGCAAACCGATAAAATCCTACGGAAAGAAGTTCAACTTTCTCACAATGAATATTATAGGTAATATTCTCCGGCTGCAAATGGAACGCCGCCGATGTAGGAATTCCCATCTGTCTCGCAATTTTAGCCGCTTTGCGTTCAAATGGAAATGGAAGGAAAAAGTGAACAATATCTGCTCCCTTAAACGCCTTTCTGAACACCTTTTCATCAGGAGTGGCAAAACAAAAACCTTGTTTATGACTAATTCTGGTTACGAGTTTATAATGTGCTTCCGGTACACCAAACTTATCTTTTCCGGATTCACCGATAGAAACAACTCTTACCTGATGTCCTCTTTGCCTTAGCATATCGGCAAAGCGACGGGCAGTCATAGTGGTTCCGTTATTCTCCTCATCAAACATGTCAACTACAAGAACAATTCTCAAGTTAAACCTCCAACTACTCCAATCAATCGAATGCCTGTTACGAAAGCTAACAAAAAACAGGTATCCTTATCTCAATCTTTCTATCATATCAAAACAATAAACACTTTCAAAATACTATTAAATAATCATACATAATTATTCATCATTCGTCAACATCTGAGTAAAAACGCCCTTTATTTTCCATAAAGAACACAATCTTTTTCTAAATTACCAGCTATTTTGCTACATTATTCTGTACGTTTCCGTTGACAAAAGCGGTGATATTGTCCGCAGCAATTCTAATCAATCTGCTTCTGGCGTCTTTAGATGCCCATGCAATATGCGGCGTAATCACACAATTTTTTGCCGTCAATAACGGATTATCTTCTTTTGGCGGCTCCTGAGACAATACATCCAAAGCAGCTGCATACAGCTTATCTTGATTTAACGCATCTGCCAATGCCTGCTCATCTATCACCTGACCGCGCGAGGTATTAATTAAAATTGCCGTTGGTTTCATCAATGCCAAAGCTTCTTGATTTATCATACGTTCTGTATCCGGAGTCAAAGGGCAATGAATAGTTACAACATCACTTTCACGAAGCAGTTCTTCTCTGCTTACCTGACGGCAGCCCTCCGGCATATCTTTTGCAGAGCGGCTGTTCACCAGTATGTTCATATCCAAAGCACGGGCAATTTTAGCAACCGCACGCCCAATATTACCAAAACCAATAATCCCCAATGTACTGCCTGCAACGTCAATTAAGTCTGAATTCCAATAACAAAAATGACGACTGTTAACCCAATCTCCTTTGTGAACACTTTGATTATGCAACTCCACTTTATTTGTAATGTTAAATAACATAGCAAATGTAAACTGCGCAACTGCAGTTGTACAGTAAGTTGGCACATTACATACAGGTATTCCTCTTTGTTTTGCCGCCTCACAATCAATCACATTAAAACCTGTAGACAGCGTACCAATATACTGTAACTTGGGCAAAGCGTTTATGGTTTCAGCCGATAATACCGTTTTGTTTGTAATTAAAATTTCAGCATCTTTTGCTCTTTCCGCAATGTCTTCCGGTTTTGTAAACTCATAAATTGTAACGTTACCCAGTGCCTCCAGAGGAGCCCAGCTAACATCTCCCGGATTCGTGGTATAACCGTCTAAAATACATATATTCAAAGGAATACCTCCCTATTTGTAAATTAAATTAGATTTTCTACTAATTGTATTTTATTGTACCATAAGGATGGTAGTTTTGCAATTTCTAATGTGTGACAAAACAACTGCTAACTTTTGCCCATATCCGCCAAATAATTGCATATATATCATATCATAGAAAAAACTACAGTACCCAAATTCCAGATTTTTCAAGTGATATTTTCAGCAGAAAAATATAGTTTACAAATGCTAAACGATTGACCATTGTCCTATTTCAAAATATAATATATAAATAATATTCAGCAGAGCGCTTTATACCCAAAAATAAAAATAATTGTCTGGAAAGGAAATGATATGAATGAAACAAATCATTCAGACCAAACATCTTTTGAATTTAAATGAAACTTGTGCAGCTCCTTTGCTTGAACAGTTTGAATATCCATGGCAGGCACTTCCTCATATTTCCGATTTTATTATATCTCTTGGAAAAACACTTTCTCCGGACGAATATGAACAAAAGGAAGAACATGTTTGGATTGCACGGTCCGCTACTGTATTCCCTTCAGCTTATATTACAGGTCCAACCATCATAGGTCCAAATACAGCAGTACGTCATTGCGCATTTATCAGAGGAAATGCTTTGGTGGGCGCCAATTGTGTTGTAGGCAATTCCACCGAATTGAAAAACGTGATTCTGTTCAACCATGTACAAGTGCCTCACTATAACTATGTTGGAGATTCTATTTTAGGTTATAAAGCGCATATGGGCGCCGGTTCCATTACGTCCAACGTAAAATCCAACAAATCTTTGGTAGAAGTAACCTGTGGAGGAGAAAAAATACCCACAGGATTAAAAAAATTCGGTGCTATTTTAGGGGACCACACTGAAATTGGATGTAATTCTGTATTAAATCCCGGTTCTGTTATTGGAAAAGGCTCTCAAATTTATCCTGTTTCCATGGTGCGGGGAGTTGTACCGGAATATCACATTTATAAGAGGCCAAATGAAATTGTGGCCATAAAAGACTGATATGCAAAATCAAAGGTTTTTCCCTTCCATTTTCTTTTGATTTTTTGTATAATAGAAGTAATATATCAGTTGTATACGAAACAGGAAAGCAGGGAATTTCATGCCAAAACAAAAAAAGGTTGCCATTATCGGCAACATATCCAGCTTTGATAAATGTTCTATTACAACCGCTTTGCCTATTTTTGCGGCCAGCGGAGGAATTGAAACCTATCCGCTTTTAACTGCCATTGTAGCCTCCCGCGATAATGATATTGATAGTCCTGATTATTGTGATTTAACCAATAATATGCCTACGGTTGCAGAGTATTGGCGTTCACAGCAACTGAAACTGGACGGTCTTATCAGCGGATTTTTAGGCTCTCCCGAACAGGCAAATGTGGTTTCGGATATTTTAACTCATTGTAAAGCTCAGGATTCACTGGCATTGGTCGACCCAATCATGGGAGACCACGGACAAATGTATGGGTCAAGCTCCCCCAAAATGGTAGAGGCCATGCGCAATTTATGTAAACATGCAGACATTATCGTTCCAAACATAACAGAAGCATGTTTAATGTTGGACGAACCTTATCAGCCGGGGCCGTATACCAGAGAATATATCCAAGATTTATTGGTACGGTTGAGCCAATTGGGACCGAGCATGGTGGTCATTTCAGGCGTTTGGTTCAGCAAATTTTTATCGGGTGCTGCCGGTTATGACACTGTAGACGGAAGTTTTACATATGCATTTTCAAAGCATATCAAAGGTGAATACAAAGGTGTGGGAGATGTATTTGACAGTGTACTGTTAAGCGCTTTGCTGCATAATATGAAGTTTAGAAACGCTTTACAGTTTGCTGTAGATTTTACCCATAAAAGTATTTTAACCCAAACAAACGCAGAAAAGAAAAATATTGATATGTTTCAATATGGTATTGACTTTGAAATGAATTTGCCGTGGATTATTAAAACATTTAAATCAGACAGAACATAAAAAGGAGCGGAGTATTCTGCTCCTTTTTCTAACAAAATTCGTCACAAAAAATGGAGAGAAAGTGAACAATTATTTACATACATCACAAATTACGATATAATGTTACAAAGTCTTCTGTAAAGTGATAAAATGTTCATATATTTATGGTACGTTAACATATGGAACCGAAGCAATATGAAAAATCAACAGAAAGGGGGCTTTTCCATCTATGTTCAGCAGCCAGGTGTTTGAAAGCGCATTGAGTATTACTATGTTTGTGCTGAGAATCTTGGTACCTTTATTATCTACAGTAGTGCTGGTACGGTGTTTCGTTTCTCTCAAACGGGGCCGACGAAAAGAAGAGCCCGTTGTTTTATTAGAGGATTTGGCCAGCGGCCTTTCCATTCCCGTTTTATATTGGGAAAATTCGATTGGACGAAGCAAAAGCTGCGATATCGTTTTACCTGACAGTACCTGCAGCCGCGATCACGCCGTTCTATACAGGCGGTCCAGCGGTTGGATGATTACAGACACCAACTCCAAAGCAGGCACGTATGTAAATGATAAAAAAATTAAAGAAGCCACACAGATTATTCCCGGCGATGTCATTACCATGGGAACATCACGGTTTGCATTACGCCGTGTAAGCGAAGGCACAGTGATTCAGCAGAAGAAAAAAATAAAACAGCCCAAAATTTCCAATAAAAAAGCGCCATCCCCTGCCGGGTTATTGGGTTTGACGAATGTTATCCATTTACTGCTTACGGTACAGTGCTGTTTTGTTGGCGGAGAATTTAACGCGATGCCATTCATACCATTTACTTTATTATTGGCAATGTCATGGGGCTTGTACCTGATTTCCCGAAAACTGCTGGGGCGCGTCAGTTTTGAGATTGAAACATTCGGTTTCTTGTTAAGCGGCGTTGGTATTATGCTGCTTTGCGCAGAAGACTTTTCTCTCATTTACGTTCAAATGGGAAGTATGCTTCTCGGCCTGTGCCTATTTGGATTTTTAATTTGGTTTATGGGCGATTTAAAACGTGTTATGAAGGCACGATTATGGATAGCCATTGCCGCAATTGTATTGTTTGCTGTAAACTTGGTCATCGGTACAGAGGCAAATGGTTCTAAAAACTGGATTAACCTTGGCCCTATCAGTATTCAGCCTTCGGAATTTATTAAAATTGCCTTTATCTTTGTAGGAGCCTCTACATTGGATAAACTGCAAACAGCAAAAAACTTATGGGGATTCTTAGGCTTTACTGCTGTTTGTCTCGGTGCTCTGATGTTAATGAAAGACTTCGGCACCGCTTGTATTTTCTTCATTACATTTATTATCATTGCATTCATGCGCTCAGGCAGTATCCGTACCATATTATTAACTGTATCAGGTTCCGCGCTCGGTGTATTCTTAATTCTGCGGTTTAAACCGTATATTGCGGAGCGTTTTAAAGCATGGCGGCATGTTTGGGAATATGCCGATACTACCGGTTATCAACAAACGAAGGTATTAATGTATGCCGCCAGCGGAGGATTATTCGGTGTTGGACTTGGCAATGGATATTTAAAAGATATTTTTGCAGGTGACAGCGACCTTGTATTCGGTATGCTTTGTGAAGAGATGGGTCTTGTCATGGGAGTCATTGTGGTGATTGCAATTGCAATGCTGATTTTGTTTGCGCGTAATGATGCAACAAGAAGTCGTTCTACATTTTATTCTATTTCAGCATGTGCAGCCGCAGGATTACTGCTGTTCCAAACCTGTTTAAATGTATTTGGCGCAACCGATGTATTACCTCTTACAGGCGTTACATTACCTTTTATCAGCCTTGGCGGTTCCAGTATGATGGCTGTTTGGGGATTGTTGGCCTTTATTAAAGCTTCCGACGAACGCACTTATGCAGTAAGGAGGAAAGGCAAATGAAAACAACAGGCTGGCGCTCTTTAATCTTGTATATCATAGGTGCAGGTTTTTTGGTAGGAATTATATTCTTTATCTGCAGTTATTTTATACAAGGCGGCTCTTGGGCAATACGCCCTTCCAATGCGCATATTACCAACAATGGTCAGTTAACCTATTCCGGTGAAATTACAGACCGCGACAGCAATTTGCTTTCTTACAGCAAAGACGATGTACAGCAATATAATGACAATGCATTAATTCGCAAAGCAACCTTGCATGTAGTAGGTGACCCCAACGGATATATTTCAACAGGAGCACAATATGCATTCCGTACCCAATTATCCGGCTTTAACCCAATTACAGGTGTAGTGTCACCATTCGGCAATTCGGTTACAGGCAGTAATATTAAACTTACCATCAGTTCGGATGTTTCTGCCGCAGCATTACAAGCGTTAAATGGTAAAAAGGGAGCAGTTGCTGTATATAACTATAAAACCGGAGAGGTACTGTGTATGGTCAGCAGCCCTACATTTGACCCTCTGAATATCCCCAGCGATATTGAAACCAACAGTGCATATGAAGGCGTTTACTTAAACAATGCATTATCTTCTACCTACACTCCCGGTTCTATCTTTAAAGTAATTACTGCAGCTGCTGCTATTGAAAATATCCCAGATTTAAACAGCCGTACATTTCATTGTTCCGGCTCTACCATAATCAATGGTGAGAAAATCACTTGTGATTCTGTTCATGGAGATATCAGCTTCCAAAACGGTCTGGCACAGTCTTGTAACGTAGTGTTCGCCGAATTAGCTGTAGAACTAGGCAAAGATACTATGACAAAATATGCTGACCAGCTGGGCTGCAACACCAATTTCTATTTAGATGGCAATCCAAATAAAATGAGCTCTTATAACGTTGAGCAGGCAGATGACAACTCCTTGGCCTGGTCAGGCATCGGGCAATATACAGATACTGTGAATCCATATCACATGATGATATTAATGGGTGCCATTGCAAACGGAGGTACCCCTGTGAATCCATATATCATCCAAAGTGTTACCAACAGCATTGGTTTACAAACCAAAACAGGCAAAACCACATACGGAGATAACATGCTGAAACAATCTACAGCAGAGGAACTTCAACGTCTTATGAGATACACCGTAAGCAATTATTATGGAGATTCCATGTTTCCGAATCTACAGGTAGCTGCAAAAACAGGTACAGCAGAAGTTGGTGACAATAAGATTCCAACCGGCTGGATTGTAGGATACTCCGAACGCGATGATTTGCCTCTGGCTTTCGCCGTGGTTGTGGAAGAAGGTAACTACGGAAGAAATTCCGCAGGTGTCGTTGCCAATACAGTGCTGCAAAAAGCTGCAGCGCTTTATACATAAAAATATCAAGAAATGAAAAACTAAACTTACTATGAATTAAAGGAGAATGAAAAATGGCAGTTATTGAATTAACAACACAAAATTTTAATGAAGAAGTATTACAGTCCGAGGTACCTGTTATGGTTGATTTTTGGGCATCATGGTGCGGTCCGTGCCGTATGGTTTCTCCAATTGTGGATGAAATTGCAGAAGAAGTACAAGGCAAGGCAAAAGTAGGCAAGGTAAATGTAGATGAGCAAGGTGACTTGGCTTCTCAATTTGGCGTTATGAGCATTCCAACCATTATGGTATTTAAAAATGGAGAAGCTGTTGCAACTTCTGTTGGTGCAAAATCAAAAGCAGAATTGCTTGCATTATTAGACTAAAGAACATAGAAAAGCCTGCGAGAAACAATTTCGCAGGCTTTTTGTTTACTATGAAAATTTTCGGGGTGATAGGATGTCTACGTCCAAAGAGTTTGTAGAGTATGTATGTGAGCAAATACATGAGGTCGGATTTCTCCGTTACAAAAAAATGTTTGGAGAATATATGATATATGTAAATGATAAGCCCATTTTATTGGTGTGTGACAATACTGTCTATATAAAAAAATTAGACTGCTTGGCAGAGCTTATGAAAGATGCACCGATTGCAATTCCGTATCCGGGCGCCAAAGAGCGTTACATTCTTGATATTGAAAATCATCAGCTTACCAAAGAAATTATTTCCATTTTAGAGCCAATCACGCCTTTACCTAAACCGAAAAAGAAAAAATAAAAATTTTTGTCTGAAACAAGTTTCCTATCAGGAGTTATTTATATTATTCTATATTAGAACTATAACAGGTACAATATACCCTATAATGGGAACAATTCGTAAAGGAGAGATGAAGATGAAATCAAAATTTATAATATTGTTAGCCTCCGTTTTGGCCGTAAGTACAATCGGGTTGGCCGGATGCGCGAGTGATGGAAATGCAACATCATCTACTGATACAAATTCTGCTGAAGTATCAGAAACCGCATCTGAAGCAACCGATCTTATTCCGACAGAAGACACCGCTTCTTCTACCGCTTCCGACAATGAACATCGTGGTGAAATTATAAATGGTGTCTTTACCTCTACTGACGGAATTTACAAAATAACTGTGCCGGAAGGAGTTACTTTGCTTACCGCAGCAGACACTACTACCGTATTTACTGCAAATGAAGGAAACACTACTATCACAATTTCTTCCGAAGTAAATAACGGACCTTATCAAGATTTAAAACAGGAAACATTTGAAACCATTTACAGTCAATTATATACAGAATATGCTACTACTGGCTTTGAATCGAAAATAATACATGAAAAACGAACTGACTATCGCCTTTCTTTTACCGGAAAGAATAAGGAAACTCCATTACAAGTAGACGTATTTAAAGCTATGACAAATCAAAGAGCAATTACAATTCAAATTTCTTCACCGCAGGACAATCAACCGGACAGCACTATGATGGATACCATGATTCAATCTTTAAAATTTTAACACAAAACGGCCGATAACATATCATCGGCCGTTTTTTTAAATTTTTATTCACGATATTAAAGTGTATAACTTCTAGTCCTCATCAATATCATATTCAAGAATCGCGCCACCTACCGCGTCAATTACATACTCGTACTCTGTTTCCCCTATATGAAATTCTATTTCATACTCAACACGGTCATTGTCTTTCTCAAATTTGGCTTTAGAAAAACGAACTTGATTTATTGTTAAACCAGCATGGCTTACTGCAATATTTTTTGCTTCATCCACACTTATAAACCGAACCTTATCAGATACATTCTCGTTTATATCTGCTGCAGAGGAACTTTCTGTTTGTGGTTCTTCTTTTATCTGTACATCAACTGTATGATTCTCGGTTGGCTGATTATTGTTCGAGAGAGGCTCTGAACTTTTTTTGATAATTTCACCAGTAACCCCATTCATTTGATAATCGTATTGATGCGTTAACGTTGAGAATGCAATGTGATATATGGAAGTCTCATGTTCTGTTATAAGTTCTTCCTTATGAAAAATAGCTTCTGCTATATTGACCTGTGCATCAGTTAAAGCAACTTGTTTAGCCATATCCAGTGTAATCACAGAGGGTTTCTCTTCTATTGGTCCCGTACTCTGAGATTGATTTTCATCAGGAACTGTAATTATAGTATTTGACGATTCGGTTTGTTCTGCTACTGTATCTGGGGCTTTATGATACATAAAAGCGTTCACAAGCAAGATAGAAGATACAAGTATACTACACAATATGAATAATATAAAAATAAAAATTGATTTTTTATTTTTTAGAATATTTCTCATTTTTCTCACAACCATAAAATACATCTTTTCGTATATGTCTCTTTCATCTACAAAAGCGCATTCATTGCAGTGAATGCGCTTTTGTTATTAATCAGAACATTTTAATACTTGTCCCGGATAAATGATTTCGTCCGCTGACATCCCATTCAATTTGCAGATCTGACTTATAGCTTCGATACTTCCGTATCTGTCCATACTTATCTGAAAAAGAGTATCGCCGGGCTGAATCACATATGACTCATGGGCTTTTCCCGCTGCTTCGCTGTTTTCCTTCTGCACAGCTTCCCTGACACGTTTCTGTGCTTTACGTTCATCTGCTTCCTGCTGGTAGATTTGTTCGGTTTTATCTGCTTTTTCTGTCTTTACATCCGGAAGCTGTTCTGTTTTGTCCGATTTTTGTTCTGTCTCTGTCTGCTCTGCTGATATTTTTTTCTCTGAAGTATTGTTTTTCTTTTCAGAATTTTCTTTTTCACTGGTGCTTTGATTATTCTCTTCATCATTCTCTTCATTATTCTTTTTATTCTTCCCTGCATCATTTTGTATAGTATCTGTCCGGTATTGTTTATGCTGCCTGACAGCTTCATTGTTCGAAGTCCCGACAACAGGAGACGGCGTTATCTCCTCAACGATCACTGAAGAAACCGTCGCGCTCTCCTTTTCGTTCTGTTTTACATTCTGGTAACTTCTGTAAAAATTAACACCCACTGTCAGTACTGCAATTGCCAGACATGCAGTTAATCCATATGAAAAAACAGAAGGAGCTGCCGGCTCCTTCCTGGTTTCCTTTTTATCTGCAATTATTTTGCGAAAATCTTTCACAGCCTGATCTTCATATTTTTCCTGAGGTTCCGGCTGAAGTTCTTCATTTTTGTCGATCATATACGTCTGCATACCGGGATTTTTTTCATAATAAAGATAATACCCTCCCAGACGCACCATTTCATTGTTTTCATAACGGAAGAAAGCATCTTCCCTTTCCTGAGGTTCCATAAGCATCAGGACCTTTTCTCCTCCAAAATGTTTCATGTGTACTTTTGACATCACTTCCGATACTTTCAGGAGAAGCTGAGGCTGTGAAAAGAACCATCCCACAATCTCCTGATCTTCGAAGTACTCCTTCTGGGCTTCCTGTATCTGCTTCCATTGATTTTCCGAAAAATCGATATGATCAGGTGCTGCCTCCATCTCCTCCGCTATAATAGCACCTTTGATAAACAGATAAGCTGTCTGAGAACGCCATTTAAGATTTCCTGTAAGAACTGCCACTCTGGTTTTTGCTTCTCCCAAAGAGTCTTCCGTTCTGGCAAGTCTTACCAGAAATGTGTACACATAGTCCTCCATATAAATCCTGTAATCTTCGGCTGCCAGGCCGATCTGGCGTATATTTCTGGGTAATCCAAACGGTTCCTCACCATTTTGTCCTTCCTGAGATTCGTCCTTATAGATTACTTCTATCATCTCTCATCACCCCTTCGGGTATCAGGATAACACAGATAAATTGCAGATTTTATCACATTGTAAGAGGAATTTACCAGAATTTGGCGACAGATTTTGCACAGTGCATATTTTTATCCCGGTAAGGATATGATGTTATCAGAAGTCTCTTCGCAGCTTGTTGTTATGAAGCAAAGGGACTATAGCAATTAAAAGATATAATCAATAATGTGCTCTCGAAATCTTTTTGTGCAGGTACAATAGAGACTCTGCGAGTACATAATACGATCAGGGAGGTTTTATGGTATTTTATGTGGACTCACAGAAAAGCAGTTCTGCTGAGGAAATCGCTTTTCTTTTAAATAAATGTATTCTTCAATATCCCGGCAGATGGTCGGAACTGGTTTTTCTGTGTATCGGAAGTGACCGCGTGACAGGAGACTGTCTCGGTCCCTATATCGGACACCAGTTACTTGAACATCTGAATACGGACACTCATGGCGTTTATGTTTACGGTACCCTGAAAAGCCCCGTACATGCTTTAAATCTTTCCAGAATTTCCCGCCAGATCAAAATTCTGCATCCCGAAGGTCTGGTTATTGCAGTGGATGCCTCTCTTGGACAAAAAAAGCACCTGGGGTATGTGACCATCGCAGATGGTGCACTTTACCCAGGTGCTGCAGTTCAGAAAGAACTTCCTCCTGTTGGTGATATCCATATCACAGGGATTGTAAACATTGCAGGTGTACTGGAACAGCTAACCCTTCAGACTACCCGCCTGTCTAA
>OGGQ01003390.1_pt1 | contig 14994 bp, 25 predicted proteins | sample 1571191 | NCBI WGS metagenome assembly OGGQ01 (sample SAMEA2582061, study PRJEB24529) | metagenome | biome: Human gut stool | place: China | collected 2011
CCGCTTCGTTGCAGCATTCCTTTCCTGGTACCGGCACTTCAGCAAAGGTAACGCTGCCTTGTTCTCTCTGCTGTGCCATATTGTCTGCTGCAGACAGCACTTCTCTTTCCCAGCGATAATATGTGCTTGGGCTGATTTCTCGCTGCCTGCACCACTTCCGAACGGATAACCCACTGCTCCGGCAAGCCTGGATTGCTGCCACCCATTCCTGCAGCTGCGCCTGGTGTTTCAATTTGTTTGATGTCACGGCAAAAGACCCCCCGTACAAAATAGTGCTGGAACGTTCCGCTACGTTCCAGCACTATTATCTCATGGAAGTCTATCCGCTTGCTCCTTTGACGGTTACGTTCAAACATAGCAGTTAGATATAAAGTTACGTCTATTATGAAACACAATCATAGGCTCAGTATTTCTGCTCATTATCTCGTATGAAAAATCCCACGATTGCAATTAAGAGGCCTGCGCTCCCCCCTACAAAAGCGATAATGTTACTTATGGATAGTGCAATCGCAGCCAGGATGACTGCAATTCCCAGGAGCATAGTCTTCTTTCCCGTATTTTTTCCCTCGCTCAGAACCGGGCCTATTGTTATGCCCTGAAATGTACTTTATCCAATGCCAAATTTTACGATCAGACCGACAGCAATACAGATAACGCCGGCCGCTCTGGCCAGTTGACTTCCTCGACTTTTATCAAAACCTTCAGGGCAGACAGGATGCAAAAGCCACATCAGCCCATATATGATCCATGCGATGTTCATAAAAATGCTTCTGCGGAGAGCAAAGGAGAGAGTGCAGCTCGCAATGGCAATTATGACGCCGCAGAGCAGTTGGGCCTTGAAAGTGAATCTCTTTGTCATAAAATCACCTCTGGTAGAAACAAGGTTCAACCATTACTTTTTCTTGCGAAAATAAGTTTCGTACGCACAAATGATAAACCCCACTATTCCCATAACGCAAAAAATAATGTACGGAACCAGCAGTTCATTGCCGAGCAGAGCAGCATAGGTGCCGGTCATTCCGTTGTAATTAAATCGGTTCTTAGACAAGTACAGGCTCAGAATCAGGTATCCTATACTTCCAACCAAGAACAGCATAATGCCAAAATGCTTTCTTTCCATCTTCACAAATACCTCTAATTAAGTATCCTTCCAGCGCTTTTCTTTAATATGCTTAATCCATCCGCGTATCAACCACACATACACGCAGACTGCGACAATAACAGCACTGAGCAATAAGGAGAGTCCCTTGCTTATCTCACCCTCCATGAAAAGATCGACTCCAACAAAGAGGAATAGTCCTGTCAAGAGCAGATAGGCCAAAATGAAGGTAACCAAAAAGAACCGGCAGAAACTGCCTAAGATCCTTCTTGTCATTGTGGATCTGGAAGCCTGAAATGCTCCCATCATGATGAGTTCAACTGCCAGGAAAAAGATAAAGATAATCCCAACAAAAAAGATTGTGTTCCCCATACTTACCTCCGGCCGAAAACAAAGAGCAGTTCACTCAATATTGTTCATATAATCAGAGCTATCAATGATAATTCGTTTGCACTTGGGGCAGCAATCACTTTCTACATGATGGGGTGAGACCATAGGCCTTCCCAGCTGTAGAGCATATTTCTCATCATTATCAGTCAGCAAACTGATCTTGTGCTTTTTTGTGCTCCACAATGTCATTCCGCAATTTAGATAGCCGTGTATCATTTCAACACCACAGTATGGACACTTCATATTAAACCTCTCATTAGGCATTGTATCAGTGCTTTCTTTTATGCCTTTGGCACAGTACTCTCTGCAATCTTGACCATTACATCTCTGGGCAGTGACGCAGAAATGTAGAACAGAATATCTCCGGATTCAGAATACCATACCAGAACATTCGCATTTTGGGGATCAGCATCCAGATAGAAGTCAGCTTCCTGCGTGCCCACAAATACTTTCTCAATAGTCATTTGCTCTGAAACAACAAAGAGGCTTGTAGCGTCAGCACCAAGAGAGTACATGAAATGGATCGCCTGACCATCACTATTGAGGTAAGTCTTGGCAGAAGTACCTCCTGCAGAATGTACCTCATATTCCTCATATCCTTCGGGCAACCACGTGGGAGCAAAGTTGGCCGTCATCTCTTCATCCGGCGCCAGTCCCTCGAAACGGTACTCAACGAAGTTTTCGTACTGCTGACGCACCCAGGCAAAGAAAGCTCCGCGTGCCTCCGCATCCACATTAAGCCAGGAAGCTCCAACCAGCGTTACCACAACCAGAAGACACGCAACTTGATGGAAAAACTTATAGGCTACTGGATGGCTTCCCCTCCGGATGACGCGCTTCATTTTGCGCTCAAACCGAGGGGAAAAATGATGCTCACACTCGTCAGGATTTGGTAACGAGTTGCGGATGGCCTGATCAGCCTCCGCCGCAGCAATTCTTAACATTTCGTCGGTGATCACAGCTTGCCCTCCTTTTCGTACAGACCTTTCAATCTGTTCTTGGCGCGTTGGTCAAGTTTTGACGCTGCCGAAAGAGACAGCCCCAGGATTGCTGCTACCTCCTTCACGCTGTATCCCTGGAAGTAACGGAGTAGAATCACTTCGCGATACCGCGCAGGGAGTTTTAGTATGCAGGATGTCAAAGTATTCTCACCCTCATAAACAACAGAAATCCCTGATAACTCATCGCTGAACTCAACCACCTGGCGCTTTTGGCGCCGCCTATACAGGTCTATCGCTTGGCTCTCAACTATAGTAACGATATAACTCACTGTTTTTGGACACTTGATATCACCAATTTTTTCGATGTTTTCAGCAACTTTCAAAAATGCCTGATGAACCATGTCCTCGGCATCCTGTTCATTATGTAATATTTTGTTGGCCACATGGAACATGAGGCTGCGATACTCCAGGTAAAGTTGCTCGAACTTTGAGCGATCCTCTGGAGTATCAATCATTTGAAGATAAATCATCATGGTATATCCCCCCGGCTACTATGCTTTCGATTATACCATGTGATATCTACTTCACACAAGAAATGAAGCAGCCTCAGTACACTCGATTAAGTCAAAAGGGAAAGCCTCCAGGATGTCCTGCAGGCCCCCCAATTTCAGTTAAAAATTATACACTTGAAAACTGTTTGCAAAGGTCGATTTCCTCATAGCCATTTATCTCAACCGCTTTGCGATTGCCCAAATTCCACAAGCAGCCAAACTACCAAGCAGGGGAGCAATGCACCAGAACAGAAAAAGTAGCCAGCCTAAGAGCTCCCAGCCGGCAAAACTCAAAAACCAGACTCCGACTGCTAATAAAGATAAAATGGGAATGAGCAGACGCCATTTCAGTTTTGCATTTTGGCATAATAGTAACTCAAGAAAAAGCATGGGGAAAAAGTGGAAAGCCAATAGCAATAATTGGTGCCACGGCGGGATATTCATGGGAAGATCCATAAATGCCGAAGCAAAAATTACAATATAAATTATGAGAGATACAATAAAGAGCAGTAAGAGAACTATATTGGTAGATTGTTTCATTTTCATCAGAAAGAACACCACCTATAAGTATGAATGTCAGTCATGATATTTGTATTGAACATATGTTTTGAGAACGGCACACTTAAAACAAAAACAGGCTATCCACTTATTGCAGCACCCCTCCTCTATGAGGACCCAGCTTGTCCAATGCTTTTTCCTATTTTGGTAGATAGTAGGGGAATTATTGCGATGATTGAGACTTTGCTCCCATGTTCTTTTATGCTGGATATCACACTCTAATCATACAGTCTTTTTATTTTCACTATTATTAACGCTCGAGCCAGATGTTTTTGGACACCCTTTAGAGAAAAAAATAAAATTTGTGTAGATTGTAGAATTCCTGAAAAATGTGAAAATATACTGTCTAAATCTTTCAATAAAAATCGTTATAATAGTTAAACAGTTTATAGATTTCTTGGCGAGAAATGGGATTCCAAGAATGCTTACAAACTATATAAAAGGGAGAACAACATGAGTTCTTGCGTTTTTATCGCCGCAGACGTTCCTTTGGCTGAAGTCAGACCACCCCAAGATTATCCTTTACACATCAATTTGGACACCGGCATCATCTCCGATGGCGGAGCGGATGACAATTATAGCCTACTGCCCTTTGACGAGGTGGATCTGTACTGTAACAAGATGTACGGGGTTTATCTGGAACTACCTCTATTTACTGATGGGCGAGCCAGAAAAATCATGGAGTATATCCGAGTGGTTCTGCAGCAGGATGATAGCGTGGAAATATGGAATGTTTGGCTCTTAGGCTATTGGGAATATGAGAATAGGCCGTACATCCGGAAAAGGACTATTCGTATGGAGGAGTTGGCCGCAGAGGACATAAAAGAAATCATCGATGCGGAGAACTGGGGCAATAAGGATAAAAACCGGCCATCGTTTTATTGCCTGGAGATCTTACGATAATTGCTGCGCAGATTAGTAAAACCTTGAAGGAGGTGTGAAAGTGAAAGCTAAAACATCTAAAATACTAAATGTGGCTGTTGAATCAATCAATTTTATTCTCATAAATTATGCACTTTCCAACATGGCAATGTTACTTAAAAGTAGCCCTCTTTTTATCTTGTTTTTTGTTTCTGATATATGGGTGACGGGAAATTACTGGAAGAGAATGTATGACTTGACCAGAAACAAGATCATTGCAGCAGTGCTGCTCATTGCCTGCTTTGCAATCTATATTGGAGTCGTCTATTTCATTGGGGGTGTTGTAGGGAATATTGTTCCGTTCCGGCAAATGTAAATAAACAAAAAGGCTACATTTTTCTTTCTCGCTTTAATTTAAGAAATGCTGAAGACACAATATCAGCAGAGCCTGGAGTGAAGGAGTCAGAATGCTAAAACTCTATACGACGCTTTGTAGTAAAGGTGGTGGCTGTTTTGGGAACTTTTCTCATTGATGTCGATAAATTTGCATGGATTTGCGGGCCGGAAGACGATCCAGAAGATCTCTGCCTCCACGGCCATGTTACTGTGCAGATTGGCAAAACAACGATGGAGTATGATGGAACGGTTAGCGCAACCGCACTTTATCTACTCAAAACCTTGACCGAAGATAAGGTCATGTCAGAATATGATATTCAGATGGTTCCATGTTGTGGTCACTTTTTAATTGCGAATAAGGATCTATCCCAAGTCACAATTTCTGGATGTGATAATGGATTGGACTGGTCTGTTGTCCACGAAAGCGACGGCGTGAGGCTTATGCTCCCATCCGGCTACGAAGAATGGGTATCTCTGAGCGATTATCAAGCAGAAGTAATCCGCTTTGTGGACAAGGTAGAGGCCTACTATAAGTCCTGTCGCCCTAAGAAAATCCCTGATGATGAGTTTGCAAGAAACGGCTACACAGCATTTTGGAATGAATGGCGATGGCGTTATGCGAAAGCCACCCAGCAGGAGGAATAACCATGAAAGGAAGAATGATTGGAATTCTATCTCTGGCAGCAATTCTGATTTCCTACCTCATATTTCGATACCCACTATTTGACTTACATGGCATGAAGGGGTTTCCGTTGGCCCTTTGCATTGTAGGTGTACTTCTAATAGTGGTTACGGGCTTAATAAGAAAAAAGGCTGTGCCGCCGCTGCTTATTTCGTTCGGATACATAGGCGGGTTTGCAGTTGGAGTCTTGTTTAGTTATGACTACGGTGAAGGGCTGAACAATCTATGGATAATCTGGATGTGGTGCTTCGTAGTGGCAAGTCTTGCCGGCATAATCAGCGACCTGGTTCTGAAAAAACGCTCAAGACAGAAATAGGTTGATACCCTGAGTTAATAACTTATTGTTTCTAAGATTAAGGAGGATTAAGAACTATGAAAAAAATAACCTTTTCTTTAGCAATTCTGTTTGTCCTGTTCGCTTTTACAGCGTGCGGTTCAAAAAGTGTGCAAGATACCGTTTCGGAAGAGCTTGGTATTGATGCATCCGATGGAGAAGAAGTATCTGCTACGGATACGCATAGCGGATTCCATGGCGATGGGGTTTCGAGCGTCGCCCTCAGTTTCAGTGATCTCAGTGTTTTAGACGAGATAAAAGGGAAAGCAGAGTGGAAAGCATTCCCCCTGGACGAAACAGTACAAGCTCTGGTGTATGGAGTGAACGACGAAACAAGCAGCATCGGGCCGTTTATCAACGACGGGAACGGAAATCCGCTTGTGCGAGAAATCCAAAATGGCTACTACATCCTTATAGACCGTCAAGAAGAAAAGGAAACAGATATTTTGGAACGTTCGTCTTTCAATGTTACGGTTGGATTGTATGATACTGACACCAATACTTTGTACTGCTGTACGCTTGATACCTGATGCCGCTTGAGAGTATATTATAGAATGTGAACCTATGGTGGGTGGGGGAACCGGAGCCTAGGAATTATAGGGGTGCTTTATGGAATTAAAGGACTTGAACAATACTCTATCGGGATTGATCGGTGAACTCAAGCCAGTGCCTATTACCCCGGAGAATGCTGCCGAGCATTGGTCGGTAGTACTGGATGGTACCGAGGAAACCAACAGCAGGTGGCGAGCCTATATGTCCGATGCCTTGAAAACTGCGAAGACATTTGAGATCCACTGTTGGACAGAAGAAATGGAGTGCATTGAGCTGGCGCTCCAATACGGAAAGCAGAAGGATGCGGATTGGCGGTATGGGAAAATCATCGCCGGCAATGTGACGCCGGAGTTTTGTGATTTTCTGCTTGGCATCCCCAAGCCTGCAGACACAGAACTCTACAACAAAATGACGCCGTTCTTCACGATCTCACTTGATAACGGCTTTTGGTCAGAGCATTACGGCACAGAGCTGACCAGCACTGGGTACCAGGCCAGTGGTGTTTAGGAACGAGGAAAAAGCAATGGAATGGACCTATCGGAACTTTACAAAAAAGAACATTGACCTGACACTCTTGGGGGTTGAAAAGCGCGCCGGGGATGAAACCTATTTCTGCACCCCCAAGGGGGCCACAATCATCGGCTGGGCGGGTGTGGATGGCATCCACTACTGCCTGATCCGCGGCTTTGGGGAGATGGTGTTTGCCGTCAGCCCGATGAATGTTGCTCCGAACTATGTTCATCCGCTGGCCCGGACTTTTTCGGACTTTCTGCGGCTACTGCTGGCCTGCGGCAGCTGCGATGCACTGGAACAGGCATGGCAGTGGGATGAGTCGCAGTTTCAAGCATTTCTTGCAAAAAATCCCCCAACTCAAGAGCAAACGGAAGTGCTGGAGCAGCTGGCTCAGCAGACCGGCCTCGCTCCTATGGAACACCCGTGGCAGTATCTCCAAGAGGTACAGAGCGGGTTTGCTTACGACAAAATCAAATTCACGGAAGATTATTATGACTTGGACATGAATCCAGATGCCCCGCAGCCACCTTCAAAGTGGGAAGTTACTTTCGACGGCGGATTCTGGAGTAGCCGGCGGGAGCGTCCTGGTAAGGAGTTGCCCATCCATAAAGAATTTGATTGGGCGGGGCATCACTGGATAATTCCCTCCATCTATCTCTGCAGTAAGGGAATTGTTGTGGACTTCTGTATGCGAGCAGAACCCGCTGCGATTCGTGATTTTATGAAGAAATGGGATCTGACGCCTGAAAATGAAGCAGGGCAAAACTTTACCCAAGAACAGCAGATGCAACTGGATCTGGACAACCCAATGCGCGTTGAGTTCCATTCCTTTCTGCATTTGAACGGGAAGGAGCTGCCTTCCACCCACGGCTATGGTACCTCCTATAACCCTTGCCTGGGACCCGAGTATGTGGTAGAGGACGAGGCCAAGCGTGCCGTGGAGCACTATGGATTGGATTTGAACTATGCATGGGTCATCCTGCGCTCCTCTTATCCCTGGGCAACCAAGCGGAAGCCAGAAATACGCCAACTCTCTGTCACCATGCTCCCGGACGCAGTTTCCGTACCTGGTCCGCATTTTCGGATCAGCACTCCAGGGGATACGTTTCATTTCTCCTATGACGACCAGGAGTATATTCTGACCTTGCAGGAGTATGAGGCACAGGAAATGGACTGGAGTCGGATGCCGGATACAGGGCTGGAGCATCCAAGCCACTATGTGGCCATGAGTTATACCATCACACCGGAGCCACCGGATGGCGTGATGGACATTGCGGACTGCGATGAAGGTGACCGCCCCCGGCTAGCCCCGCCGGCCCTTGGTCAACCCTCTGCCGCCTCATGCTCAATGGTGGTGGGCATCATTGGCGGGGCAGATGGCCCTGTCGTCATTGCCTGCGGGAAGAACAAGCAGGGGAAACTCCACGCAGTCTGTTCCTCACTTCATTTTGAACCTATAGAGCAGGTGGATTGGAGAATTGTTTTTCATGATCAACGGGGTTTTGCTGCGGAAATTGACTTGTTCTCCCGATGACTCGTCATAAACAACACTAAGGAGATGTATTGTAGTGAAACCCTTTTTGCGAAGCGTCGGTATTACAATTATTATCATTAGCCTGATTTGTGTTGTATTTTATAAAATTGGCTGGCTCACTAACTGGCGCGAGGTAACAATTCTATATATTATTACCTTTGCAGTAATTTGTGCCAATAAGTTAATTGATATCCTGATTGCAAAAATCCGTTCTCGTAAATCAGAAGATTAGAATTGCCAATAACTAATGCAACTACCCTTGATGAAATAGAAAAGTATATTGAAACCATGCTCGTAAATTTGAACAGTCAAGATCCAAAGTAATAGCTTTAACTGGCCTTTCCTTTACTGTGGATTTCCAGTTAATCAATAAGAAGCAGGACAGGTAGAGCACCCGTCCTGCTTCTTATTAAATGGTGGGCTCACAGTCTTTCAAAAAGAATCGCAGAGCCATTGCTGTGACCGCAATCTCATACTTCGAGTGGATGTCAACTTCCGTGGAAACACCAGATAGCATTTTCTCAACATCCCCCACGTCAACTCCTGACATTTTCGCAATCGCAGTTGGTGAAAGATGGTGGCAGGAAACCAGCACTTCTAAAAATGCACGCATTTTCAAATCAGCATCCTCACAGGTCACCGCATAAAGGAACATATACAATCGAAAAAGCATTTGGTTCGACCAGCATAAGAAAATCTGAAAATTTCTGCATTAAGGCAGCCAAGAGTATTCCTGGCTGCCCTCGATGATAGTAATTAAATTTTGTAGCAGTTTCATTTGCCCCTATAATTCTATTCTCTTGGCTTTTTCGTGCTCAAAATATCTGTAATAATTCTACCAAAGGGATAGCCGATCATAGACCCAAGCATATTCAGAATTAGATTGTCTATATTGCAACTTCCTCTCAGCGTAAATAATTGAGTATGCACCTCTCTTATGCACTACCTTTTTCTTTTTGAAGCAACTGCTTTTAATATTAGTATGATAATGGCCATCACAGCAATTTGCACTAATGTAACTAGAATCATGAGGCCGCGCGATTCATAGTAATTGAAATTACCCCAATTTATAATTAGTTCAATAAGTACAGTCAAAAGGATACTACACCAAACATATCTGCGATTAACAAAGTAAAATACAATAGGAAGAATAAATGTTAGTAAAAAAACAACTGGCGATAACAAATATTGAATAATCATTTGAGCAATCCCTGTTAACATTATAGCTCCCTCCTTAATTTCAATTTATATAGCACTTTCCCGCAGTGAGGGCATCGGCTGCCGAACAGCTTGTAGAACGGATAGGCAAGAATAACCACCATGCAACAAATGCCTACATAAATGCCAGTAGTAATCTCATAGTTGCCATTTGAAATGGAAAGGCCAACGAAGCTCCAATCAGCAAAAAATACGACCACAGCAAGTGCCCAAACTATCCACATAATTCGTTTCATAGATTTTCCCCCAGAGTTTTGAACGGTGTCCAAAATGACGCTGCTCCATCGTTATAAAAGATATATAGGTGTTCATCAACCTTTCAACTTATATAACGATTTGCTTTGGCAATTCTGGACACATCAATTTAGACAAAAAAGTGGATCTCGAAGAGGGGTGGCAGCATGGAGGAAGTGATTGTAATACGAATCATTGATTCTGACGGAAGCGCGTTTGCATCCATCATGAGCGCGCTGCAGGAAAAGCGCTACAAAATTGTGGATATGTCTGTTATCGACCGTCCTGCTGTCAACATCGGAGAAATCAAAATCTATCCATCGTGCCACCAAGTTTTTTTGCAGGAAAAGAGCTCCAACTCAACCGCAGCGAATATGCCATGCTCTACTGTATGGCAAAGGCGCCAGGACGGGTATTTACCCGCGAGGAACTTTACACTGCCGTGTGGAACGAAACATATCCCTATGGTTCAAATACAGTAGACAATACAATTTTTCGGTTGCGGAAGAAAATAGAACCAGATCCAAAGCACCCCGTTTATATTAAGACTGTGTTTGGGACTGGCTATAAGTTGAATACCCCCAAATAGGGATAACAAAGGGGCTCTGGCATCAACCAGAGTCCCTTGTTCTTTTTCCTCTATCTGATCTTCCTTGAATCGAGAATTGAAAGTGTTACACGCTTCCAAAAGCGAATTTACCATAGGCTAATTTGCGTTTCCATAGATTGGCGCATCAGTTCCGGAGACTGCATCGAGAGCATGGATAGTGCAGCTGTGCCATCTATTAGCCAGTCCTGCATTTTTCTCCGAGGTATCACCAGCGGCATCCGATCATGGATAGGCCGCATAGAAGCGTTGGGCGCCGTGGTCAAAATACAATAACAGTCCTCGCTACCTCGTCGGTCATACAAGCCGGCCATGTAGAGAACCGGCTCCCCCGGGAGAGTAAACAGGTATTTCCGCTTACTTATGTCCCACTCGTAAAAACCTGTTGATGGAATCAAACACCGTCGAGTCCCGATACTCTCTCTAAACAGGGGCTTTTCAGCGGCAGTTTCCGCCCTTGCATTGATGACCAATGTATTGGGCAACTGATAGCCCCACTTCATTAGTTGAGGTACTGGGGAATCGGACGCTGCCACCAGAACGGGGGCATAGTTGGCTGGGCGGATTTCTCCAGGCGCCCAACTTTCCTTACCATACTTGCGCTGAATTGCTTCGGCGATCTGCCGAATTTCCTCACACTGCTCTGCTGTGAATTGATACCGTCCACACATTTTTTTGGGCCCTCCGTATATCAAATTAGATAAACCATCACAAAATATAGTATAACACAGTTTGAAGCAGTGAATAGCACCACCTCATTTCCCACAAATCTCCTATTGCTAAATCCGAACAAATGTTCTAATATTAAGTTTGGGAGGTGAGAGGCTATGGTGCGCCATATTTTGCACTGCGATATGAACTGTTTTTATGCTGCAGTAGAGATGCAGCGTCACCCGGAACTGCGTGACAAGCCGCTGGCCGTGTGCGGCAGCCAGGAGGAGCGGCATGGCATAGTCCTTACCGCCAATTATATCGCCAAACCATACGGAGTCAAAACAGGTATGGCAATCTGGCAAGCCAAACAGAAATGTCCTTCTCTTGTGGTTCTTCCTCCCGATATGGACGAGTATATTCGCTTCAGTCGTATGGCACATGAGATCTATGAAGACTACACAGATCAGATTGAACCCTTTGGGTTGGACGAGAACTGGCTGGATGTGACCGGCAGCGTCGGGCTGTTTGGGGATCCAATGAGTATTGCAAAGGAAATCAGCGAGCGAATCAAATTTGAATTGGGCATCACGGCCAGCATAGGGGTATCTGACAACAAGATCACGGCCAAACTGGGCAGCGACTATAAAAAGCCTGACGCCATCACCTATATTGGCCGAGGCAATTACAAAGAGATTGTCTACCCACTCCCGGTAGAGGATCTGCTTTATGTGGGGCCTGCAACTTCCAAAAAATTACGGGCTATTGGCATTAGTACGATTGGACGGCTCGCGGAATGCCCAGTCGACGTGCTGGTGAGGCGCCTGGGAAAGATGGGAGCTATCCTTCACACTTTTGCCAATGGTCGGGATATTTCGCCGGTTCAGCGTACCGACCATATTCCAAATATTAAGAGTGTTGGCAACAGTGCTACTACGCCACGGGATTTAGAAAACGAAGCGGATGTCAAACTGATGCTTTATCTTTTAGCGGAGAGCGTGTGTGCCAGAATGCGAGAATTGTCCTCGCGTTGCACAACGGTAGAGATTTCTATTCGAGATACCCAGCTGTACTCGATTACCCGTCAAAGAAAATTAAAGGTGCCCTCCTGCTCCAGCCAAGAATTGACTGAGGTTGGAATGGAGTTGTTGCGTGGCAGTTACCGTTGGGAACGCCCCGTTCGCAGTATTGGCTTGCGGGGGGCCGGCTTAGTGGAAGCGCAAGGATCGGTACAACTATCCCTGTATGACGATGATAAAAGGCGGGATAAGTGGGAGCGAATCGATGCAGCTGTAGACTGTTTGCGACAGCGCTATGGGTATATGTCGATACGCCGGGCGCTGCTGGACACTGACCCGCTTTTAGGGCGCATCAATGTAAAAGATGGCCATACAGTGCATCCGGTTGGCTTCTTTGGAGGATGAGTCATGGAACAACGAAAAAAGCGATTTGTGCCTGTTGTGGTACGGTTTGATACAGAAGGAAACTTGCGACCGCTGGTGATTGAATTTGATGAAGCACACAGATACCCTGTGGATCGGGTCCTGGATGTCCGACGGGCTGCCTGTCAGCGGGTTGGCGGCGTCGGGGATCGATACACCTGCCTCATTCAGGGAAAGGAAACATATCTCTGGCTGGAGAAAGGTGTATGGTTTGTCGAGTCAAAAGTCTGACGAAATCTCGCCTATTGGCTGACTGTATTACAGCAGTTCTTTAATATGAAAAATATTTAGAGGCAAGTGTCCAAAATTGGAGTCGTCCATCGTTATTAAGAGTAGAGCTCAGTCGTTGGAGTTACTTTGATTTTCTCCTGAACGATCATCGAGCTTTGTGTGTGTAATTGAATAAAGCCAAAACATGAAACTATACCATTGTGTTGGAAAAAATTGGTGAGGTAACGGATAATGAAAGATGAGGGAGCCACCGCAGAGAAGTATATTTGGTACTCGGAAATCGACAAAATCGTTTCAACGCAACCCAAAAATGACTACAGCCACAAGGCGTTTACCTCCATAGAGGATTGGTTCGATTTCATTGAAAGTTTGGTGCACAATGGCTATCGGATTACTTAACTACATATTGCGGATCTGTAAGGCTCTTCTACACAGATATCATTATGAATCACAACGAAAACCGAGCCACCCTATACTAAAACGCTGCTTTTTCAAAGAAAAGGCGGCGTTTTTTAAGGCTTGGATTGGGAAAGCAGTGGTACTGATTTCAAAGGGAATTATCTTTGCTGGCCGGGCCGTGAGGCCTGGTCTTTTTCAACCCCATAAAAGAAGGTCAGCAAATGCCGGATAAAAAATTGGGCATGGACACGGAAGGATAAACGGCCCAGGGCCCCGCCCAACCAGAGTAATCTGTCCCCGCTCAGGAAAAACCATGCTCCTGTTGAACAATCTGATTTTACAAAATGTTTATATTTACACTATTGCAGTAGTGTTGACAGCCGGAAACTATTGTGATAGTATAGCAACGTAAACTATTGCAATAGTCCAAGGAAAGGATTTGATGATATGGCAATTAAGCTCTTTGATTCCGAGCTAAAAGTCATGGATGTGCTATGGAAAGAAGGTGACAAGACCGCAAAGCAAATTTCTGATATTCTCAAAGAGGAAATCGGCTGGAACATGAACACCACCTACACCGTGATTAAAAAGTGCATCGCGAAAGGTGCCATTGAGCGTAGCGAACCAAACTTCATGTGCCATGCGCTGATTGCAAAAGAGGTTGTGCAAGAGGCGGAGGCAGAGGAGCTGATTGGCAAGTTGTTTGACGGCTCCCCCGACAAACTGTTTGCCGCCTTGCTGGACAATCGAAAACTATCCAGGGAGCAAATTGAAAATCTGCGCCGGATGGTGGCTGAATTGGAATAGGAGGGTAACACATGAGCCTATTTCAAATGAGTGTGAGCGGAGGCATATTGGTCTTATTCATTGTGGTGATCCGGGCATTGTCAATCCATCGCCTGCCCAAAACAACTTTTTTGGTTTTATGGATAATTGCTGCACTGCGTTTGATCCTGCCGTTCTCCATCCCGCTTCCTGTCAACATTCATATCGGCCTTGATGTTTTTTCAGATGTGGTTCAAGAATTACCCTCCGGAAATATCGGTTCCTCCTTACTGGGGGACAATCTGCCGTCTTATGATACAGGTGGGTCTGTCCCAAGTTCTGCAATAGTACACATTTCCACCTTAGAGATACTTTGGTTGGTTGGTGTCCTGCTGTTGGCGCTCTACTTCTTCATCTCCTATTTTCGGAGTATGCGGAAGTTCAGAATGTCTATCCCTGACAATACAACGCATATTCGAGAGTGGTTGAACGCACACCAGATCATCCGTCCCATTGAGGTTCGGAGTTCTGATTTGATTTCTTCTCCGCTGACCTATGGCATCCTGCATCCGGTGATCCTGTTACCTAAAAATCTTGACCGGAATGACCAGGCAGCATTGAAGTATGTACTGACCCATGAATATGTTCACATTCGGCGCTTTGACGCAATCACAAAAATTCTCTTTGCTGCTGTACTCTGCATCCATTGGTTTAATCCGCTGGCTTGGGTCATGTATGTCCTTGCCAATCGGGACATGGAATTGTCGTGCGATGCCTGGGTTATCCGTATGATGGGTGCAAAAAACCGTTCTTCCTATGCGCTAATGTTAATTAAAATGGAGGAACGGAGAAGCGAAATGTCCGCTTTGTGTAGCTACTTTGGCAAACTTGCAATTTCAGAAAGGATTGAAGCAATTATGAAATTCAGAAAAACATCTATTTGGGCCTGTGCTTTGGCGCTGGTATTGGTAGTCGGAGCAACTACCGTCTTTGCTGCATCTTCGGGTGCTTGGCAAGAGTTGGATCTGGAAGATCT
>OGGQ01003391.1_pt1 | contig 14984 bp, 13 predicted proteins | sample 1571191 | NCBI WGS metagenome assembly OGGQ01 (sample SAMEA2582061, study PRJEB24529) | metagenome | biome: Human gut stool | place: China | collected 2011
TTCTTCGGCTCCTCTTCCCACTCAAGCATATCTGTATACATTTCCAAAGCCATATCCCAGTCTCTTGCCGTTTCAGCCGCAGAAGCCATATAAGAAGCACATTCTTTTACCAGTCTCTCCTCTGGCTTCTCATCCAGAATTTTCTTACCAATTCTTAAGATTGCTTTTGCATGTTCTTCCGATTCCTCCACTGCATAGCCCCGAATCAGACAGCGCTCATAATCCAGCCTTGAATCGTCCGGCATCCACTCCTCGATTTTCCTGAATATGTTCTCTATTTTCTTTTCATTTGCATATTCCTTTTTCTCATTGCTGCTCTCTTTATCCTCTATCCCAGCCACATACCGCACTAATACAGCCAGATTTTCCGACATCTGATCTTCCCTGGCATCTTCAAACGCCTGAATACTTTTTTCGTAATCTTCCAACTCCAGAAAATACAACAATCCCATGGATCTCTGCGCTTCTACGAATGCTTCGCGCTCTGAAACTTCTGACATATTTAAACCGTCTGAACTTTCCATCTTAAGTTCTGTGTTCTTCTCATCTCCTTTTTTCTGAATGCCCCGGACACTTACTGCGGCTACGAATACACAAATACTTATCATTGCCATAACCATTCTTTTTTTCGTCCATATTCGTCTATCTTTACTTTTCTTCTCTGTTACATTTGGAATTTCTTTTTGAATTTCGGACATCTGCTTAAATGCCCGTTTTGAATGCCCACCCAGGCATCTGGATATTATTTTTTGAAACTTTTCTTCCTTTTTGATGATTTTACTATTATCATATGGTATACTGAATCTATAATAAAACGCAATTTTACAGTAACATTATTATCTATAATCGAAAGGAAAAAATCATGAAAATTCTGGTCTTTGACATCGGTGGAACCGCAATCAAATACGGTATCTGCCAGAGCGGAAAACTCTTGTCAATCAACGAATGTCCTACTGAGGCATATAAGGGCGGACCACATATTCTGCAAACCATTTGTAGTCTCGCCGAACACTCTCTCCCATTTGATGCCATCGGAATTAGTACTGCTGGTCAGGTCAATCCGCAGGAAGGTTCTATTATTTATGCTAACAGCAATATTCCTAATTATACCGGCACACAATTCCAGAAAATTCTGCAGGAACGTTTTCATGTTCCTGTTGCTGTAGAAAATGATGTTAACAGCGCAGCACTCGGAGAGGCCATTTTTGGTGCAGGAAAGGGAAATCATTCTTTTCTGTGCCTTACATATGGAACCGGAATTGGAGGTGCTATTATTGAAAATGGGAAAATTTATCATGGTTCTTCTTTCTCAGCTGGAGAGTTTGGTGCTATTACCACTCATGCAGAAGAAAAGCTTACCAGTACTGACCCATTTGATGGATGTTACGAACGCTACGCTTCTGCCACTGCACTTATCAAAATGGTTTCTTCCGTTGATTCATCGCTTACCAACGGACGCCAGATTTTTGCGAATCTTGAACGACCAGAAATTAAAACTGTTGTAAATAAATGGATTGATGAAATCGTACTGGGACTTGCTACACTAATTCATATTTTTAATCCTTCCTGCATTATTCTCGGAGGTGGTATCATGGTTCAGCCTTATATTCTTAAACAGATTCACACACGAATCCCTCAGATGATAATGTCCAGCTTTACACATGTAGAGATTTTCAGTGCACAACTTGGTAACTCCGCGGGGCTTCTTGGCGCTTATTATTTAGCTTCTCAGAAATTATAAAATTATTATACAATCATGACCATCGGCTTAGCCGGTGGTTTATTTTGCTTCTGCAAGTTTTATTATCGATACTGGCATCTAAAAACTCATTGAAATAAGTTATTCACTCGCAACATCAATTCCCTGCTAATCTCTTTCGAAATCCATCTTTGGATCAGCAGTGCTTCGTCTATTTGCCACACCCCTAACCGTTTTATTGATGATGTTCAGGCACTTTTTCCATATCAAATATCACAGTTCTTATGATGGTTCACATTGTTTTCCCCAACTTCACAATGTTAAACAGAGGCATATCCGACAAAAAGGGTTACCTCTTAGCCTATATCAGCCTCAGGTAACCCTCTCTTTAAAATTCTTTTTAATCAACAAAATTTCTTGATTGCTTCATCAATCATAGATGCACATTTTTTTATCTGTTTCATATCTTCAGGAATAATTTCCGGCAACGGTTTACGTACTCCTCCAATATTCAGATTTTCACGAATACGAAGAATTTCTTTTATTACTGCATACATATTTCCATGACAACTGCACATTCCATAGATAATTTCATCAGCAGCATACTGAATTTCCCTGGCTTCTTCAATCTTCCCCACATCTGTAAGTTCTTTAATCCTAAGATACAATTCCGGCATCACACCATAAGTACCTCCAATCCCTCCATCTGCGCCCATCGCCAACCCAGATACAAGCTGCTCATCCGGTCCATTAAAGACCACAAAACCCTTTCCACCCTCCATTTTAAACATTTGAGTGTCCTGTACCGGCATAGAACTATTCTTAACAGCTGCTACTCTAGGATTTTTCTTCATCTCACGGAACAAAGGCATTGTAAGAGCTACTCCAGCCAGCTGTGGGATATTATAAATAACGAAATCAGTGTCTGGTGCCGCACTGGAAATATCATTCCAATACTCTGCAATCGCATATTCCGGTAGATGAAAATAAATAGGAGGAATCGCTGCAATTGCATCTACACCCAGAGCCTGCGCATGAGCTGCAAGTTTCTTACTGTCTGAAGTATTATTACAAGCTACATGAGCAATCACGGTAAGTTTTCCCTCAGCCGCCTTCATCACATGCTCCAGAACAATTTTTCTCTCCTCAACGCTCTGGTAAATACATTCTCCTGAAGAACCTCCAACATAAACTCCTTTCACACCTTTTTCAATCAAATGCTTAGTCAATGTCTCCACTCTTTCAGGGCTGATTTCTCCATCATCCTCATAGCACGCATAAAACGCCGGAATAATTCCCTGATATTTTGTGATATCCTTCATTTTATTATCCTCCTGTTATTTTATTTTAATTTTAAAAACCAGCTTATCAACATCACTATTTTCAGTATTTTTTACTTTTACCATATGAACATCCTCCGGAAACACAATTAATACTTTTGCATTATCCATCAAAACCCATGTCGTCACCTTACCATCATATCCAACAAAATCTTTTTCCTCATCCCTTTCTGTCTCAGAAAGATCTTCACAATTGCTTATACCAATTTTTTCATTTCCGCTCAACAAAATATGCATATCTGCATATCTGATATGTCCTTCCCACGAGGCATCTTTCTCCTCTACAGTCTGATAGCAAAAGTGATTTACAAATACTTCATCTTGATCTATCACCGTTTTTCCTTTCCCTAAATCATTTAAATCATATTCCCTAAGAAAACGAATCGCTGTATCAAGATTCTTTGAAATCCCCAAATAAGTCTCTATATTCTTAATCTTCGTATAAATCATATTAGATCTCCCCTATCTTCTGACTGTTTTATCAAACCATGCTTCTACTTCTCCGTTTACCGCTCTGATTCTAATTGGAAAATTCATATTTACATTTTTGTCTGGATAATCCATTCGAAAGTGGCTTCCTCTGCTTTCTTCTCGAAGTAATTCTGCTTTCAGTACGCAAAGGGCTGTGTTTATCTGTGCCTGTGCTACTTGAGTCTTAGCACAAATTTCATCAGATTTACTCCCTGTACCCTGCCCACAGCCACATCTTAGTCTTTCTTTGAGTCTTTCCATTTCTGCTATTCCCTGATTCAGATCATGTTGATTTCTTTTCGGAAAAGAACTCGTGTCCATGATTTCGCGAATTTTTCTTGTTATTTCTAGCACATTATCATTTCCTTTCGGTTCAACTATCACATATCCCCTTGATGACAATTTACCAGACTGTGCCGCATATTCTCCTGCCGCTTTACCAAAAACAATTCCATTAGCTGTAGAGAGACCACCAATTCTGTTTGCACCATGCATCCCTCCCGTGATTTCACCTGCTGCATATAACCCAGGTACACCTGTATATCCATATGAATCAATACAGATTCCTCCATTTGAAGCATGCGCAAACATTCCAATTTTGATAATATCCTTTACTGTCATTCCATATTTCTGATGTAGCCATTCAAAATATGTTTTACTAAATTCAGGCATATTTTTTTCAATATCAGAGCGATATCTAAGTCGTATTCCTCCATGATATCGTTCGCTTAATATCGCAAAATCAATTCCATAATCTCCCAGACTGTATGTAAACGGTCCATGCGTGGAACGTCTGGTATATAAGTCTCTATTCTCGTCAAAGAGCGTTTCACCATTAGCATTCAATAATTCAGACCATTGAAACGCTTTCTCATTAAAAACAGTTCCGAAAGCAGGTTCTATATATCCCGGCATAAACTGCTGAAATTCCAGATTTACAGCCTGCGCTCCCACCTTCAGTGCCACCCAATGGCAAAAAGAAGAAACATCTTCTGTTGTCAATCTGCTTTGATATAATCCCGAAAGTCCTCCTGTTGCCAATACAACAGAGCCACTTTTAATCCACATGATTCGTTTCTGATGATATACGATTGCACCATCTATCCGCTGTCCAATCTCTGTTAGATCCAACAAAACAGTATTAGAAAGAATCCTCACATTCTTATCCATTAAGCGTTTTCCAAAAAAAATTTTTATTGCTTCTTTCGAAAGCCCCATCCAATGCCTGTGTTTTCTGTCAAAGCACGGAATAAATTCAGACTGTTGCTTGTCTCTGGCTTCCATTGGTATCAGTCCATTTCCTCTCAGAGATTCTATTCCCGGATCTATTCCATTCACAAATGCCTCTACCAACAACGGATCCGCCATTCCCTCTCCGACAATCTGAATGGATTCTGCCAAATCTTTTTTATCATTCTCTCCATCTGGTGCAATCAGTCCAAATCCCCACGTGCCCGGATAAAAGCTCGCGCCTGAAAACAATTCTCCCTGACTGATAAGAATCACTCGGGCACCTTTTTCAGATGCCGCATCTGCTGCCTGAAGTCCTGCAATCCCTGATCCGACTATTAGTACATCACATTGCAACTCTGATTCTAATTTCATTTTTCCCCCTTAGTTTTCTCATCCTGATAAAGGAAACACGAAACCATATGTCCCATTTCTCCATGTGATTGTAATTTGGGTTCCTGTTTTTTACATATTTCCATGCAGTGAGGACACCGATTATGAAATGCACACCCGGATGGTTTATGAATAGGACTTGGAACTTCCCCTCCGAGTACCTCTCTTTTCTTTTTTCTATGAATATCCGGAACAGGAATTGCCGAAAGGAGAGCCCGTGTGTATGGATGAAGCGGATTATCATACAAAGCTCTATTATCTGCGATTTCCACGACTTTTCCCAGATACATAACCGCAATTCTATCTGACATATACTGGACAACACTTAAATCGTGTGCTATAAACAAATATGTCAGTCTCATTTCCATCTGAATATCCTTCATCAAATTTAATACCTGTGCCTGAATTGATACATCCAAAGCAGATACCGGTTCATCACAGATCAACACCTCCGGTAACACTTCCAAAGCTCTGGCAATGCAAAGTCTCTGTCTCTGTCCACCGGAAAATTCATGTGGATAACGCATAAGATAATCCGGTTGGATGTTGACCATTGATAAAACCTGCCGCATTCTTGCCTCTCGCTCTTCTTGCAAACTTATTCCATGCACTTTCAGCGGTTCCTCAAAGGATGTGTATATTTTTTTCTGAGGGTTCAAGGCAGAATACGGATCCTGAAAAACCATCTGTACTTTTCTTCTGAAGTCAAACATCTCTTTTTTGTTGAAAGCCGTAATATCTCTGAATTCATTGTCATAATTGAAAAACACATGACCCCCTGTGGCATGTTCCAACATCATAAGCGTTTTACCAAGTGTAGACTTTCCACATCCTGATTCGCCTACAATCCCCAGCGTTTCGCCTTTATAAACTTCAATATCGACTCCATCCACTGCCTTCACATGTCCTACAACTTTTTTAAACGGTCCCTTGGTAATCGGAAACCATGTCTGAAGATTTTCCGCTCTAAAAATAACTTCTTTTTTTTCATTCATATCAGTTTACCTCCGGATAATCTTTATATTTCAGACAACGTACATGATGTCCTGGTGAGACTTCAAATAACGGAATGTCTTTCTCTCTACACTCGTCACAGCACTGATCACATCGGTCCGCAAATTCACAACCGCCTTTTAAATCTGCCGGATTAGGTGTAGAACCAGGAATCGTCTCCAGCTTCTGTCCATCTGCAAGCCCCAGAACAGGAACGCTCCGAAGCAATGCTTTGGTATATGGATGAGAAGTTCTGTCAAAAATATCTTCCAAAGTACCAAACTCTACAATTCTTCCCATATACATTACACAGACCTCATCCGCCATTTCTGCTACAAGTCCCATATTGTGAGTGATCAATACAATGGATTTTCCTTCCTGCATCTGCATAGATTTTAACAGTTCCATGATCTGAGCCTGTATAGTAACATCCAATGCAGTTGTAGGTTCATCGCAAATAATCAATTCCGGATTACAGATCATAGCAATTGCGATGACAACTCTCTGCTTCATTCCTCCCGAAAACTGATGCGGATAACTATTGATTCTCTCTTCAGGATCCGGGATTCCAAGCTTATTAAAAATTTCCAGTACTTTTTGTCTGGCTTCTTTTTTCGTCATACCCTTATTATGCTGCAACAACCCTTCTGCTACCTGATCCCCTACTTTATATACAGGATTCAAGCTTGACATAGGATCCTGAAAAACCATGCTCATCTCCGGTCCTCTCAAACTCCTCATCTCCGGTCCATTCGGATTTTTATACTGTTCCAGATGATATTCTTTTACTATGCCATCGTGCAATGCATTATATTGAACTTTATCTGCATGAATTACAGCATTTCTTCCAAGAAATCTCATGATAGAATTCATAGTCACACTCTTTCCACATCCAGACTCTCCTACCACAGCAAGTGCATGACCTCTTTTCAATTGAAACGAAACATTCTTTACAATTTTTACTTCTTTACGGTCTGATACAAAACTGGTATTTAAATTCTTTACATCTAATATTATTTCCTTATTATTCATCCGGGTTTCCTCCTACTGTTGTTTTGCATCAAGTACATCTCGAAGGCCATCTCCCAAAAAATTGATTGCAAGTACAAACAATGTAATTGCAAGTCCCGGGAACACCCATATCCACCATTGATTTGTAACTACAGATACACTCTTTGCCGCATTTAATATGTTTCCCCAGGTCGGAGTTTGATCTGAAATTCCAAGCCCTATAAAACTCAACGTTGCCTCCTGAAGAATATATACAGCCACATTAGTCGTCGTAGATACAATAATCGGAGTCATTACATTTGGCAAAATCTGTTTAAACATAATATTAATTCTGTTCATTCCAAAAGCTTCACAGACTTTTACATAAGTCTCTGACTTAATACTCATGAACTCATTTCTTACCATACGGAAAGTAGTCATCCATCCTGTAAATGTAAAAATCATAATAATGTTTGTCATTCCTCTGGTCCCTGAAATCGCAACCAACATCATAACCAATACAAGCTGTGGAAAAGTCTGAAATAATTCTGATATTCTCACCAGAAGCTTATCTGCCTTCCCTCCGAAATATCCCGCAATCGCACCAAGAACCGCCCCAATAATACCAGACATCACAGAAGAAAATACACCGATAAAAATAGAATAACAGCCTCCATATAATACCCTCGCAAACAAATCCCTTCCAATTGTGTCTGTTCCAAAAATATGTCCTTCCGTACCTGGTGCCACCTTCATATTTCTAAGATCTGGCGTAGAATAATTTAACTTTAATACCACACTCATGATACTGGCTATAATCATTACTACCACAATAACCAGTCCTAAAACCGCCAGTTTATTTCTCAGACATTTAAGAATATTTTTCTTCATCAATGAGGAGGCAGCACTTTTATTCTGTTCTTTAATACTTACCGTTTTTATATTATCCATAGCAACCTCCTTAACTATTCACTCAGTCTTACTCTCGGATCAAGAAGAGCATTCAGAACATCTACCATAAACGAACAGATTAGCATTACAGCTGCAATAATCAGAGTAATAACCATAACTGTCGGATAATCATTTGATACGATCGCATTCGTCATTGTTAATCCAATACCAGGATATGAAAACACCGATTCAATAACAACAGAACCACCAATGAGTACTGGAATTCTAAACATAACAATAATCAGAACAGGTTTCATTGCGTTTCTAAATCCATGTTTCATATAAACTTTATACTCTGGAATTCCCTTCGATCTGGCTGTCCGAATATAATCACTATTCATTACATCCAACATTGTATTTCTTGCATAACGCATCAACACTGCAACCATACCAATTGTCAAAGTCAACACTGGCAAAAACAGATGTATAAACGCATCCCATATTTTATTCGTCGCATCTGGACTGACTCGATTCGCTGAAGGAAACCAGCCAAGTTTAATAGAAAAAATCTGAATCAGAATAATGCCGACTAAAAACTGTGGCACAGCCTGTCCCAGTACTGCAAAAATCCTTCCAATATAGTCTACTATACCATTTTGTCTGGCTGCACTGATGATTCCAATTGCTACTCCAATAACCGTACTGAATACCAGCGCATACCCCGACAATTCCAATGTATATGGCAGTCTGACAGCTACAATAGATGCAATACTCTGTCCACTAAACGAATATCCGAGATCTCCGGTAACAATTTGTTTCAGCCAGTTAAAATATTGAACGATTAGAGGATCATTCAATCCCAAGCTTTCTCTGAGTTCTGCAACAATTTCCGGCGATTGTGCCTGTACTTCCATGCTCACCATATAAGTAATAGGATCAATTCCTGTAGCTCTTAATCCCAGAAAAACTATAAGACTAATCACAAGGAGCATCGGAATCATCTGCAGTAATTTTTTTAATATATATTTAACCATGTGTTCGCTCCAATCTGTCAAAGATAAAAGAAGGGAATTGCAGATTACTGCCAATTCCCCTCTCCAGTAAACCGTTTTACTTACATAAATGCGGTTTTAGTCAAATGCAAATCATTTTACATTCCAGTCTACATAATCTATATCACATGTATACAGCGGATTACAGAATTCTACACCCTCCGGCAATTCCACATTATCACTGAGGTATACATAATTACCTACAGTAAATAACGGAACTTTATATAAATTTTCCTGTTCCAAAGTTTGCAGAGTATTTAATGCCGCATCTCTGTCCTCCTGTGTAGTAGCTGCGCTTAATGCAGAAACTGCTTCATCAAACTGTGTATCTCCTCCGAAAATGTTGGCAAAAGTTGCACTATTGCTCATATATTCTGCATACCATTCATTCAAAGAGAAACTACTTAATCCCTTAAAACCGATATCATAATCTCTGGTTGTAAATAAATCTGTTGTCCCATCATTAGATAAGGTAGCTTCTACGGTAAGTCCCGCCTGTTCCAGATAGTATACAATTGTATTAATCAAATCAATGCTAGTTTGATCGTTATTATAATAACAGATCTTTAAGGTACGACTCATATCATATCCAGAAGCTTCTAAATCTGCCTTTCCTTGTTCCGCATCAAAGGTATATTCAAATCCATTGTAAGCCTCATCGCTATTCGGAACACCGCTATTAAGTACTGTTGCGTTCGGGTAAAGGGTTGCCAGTGTTGCTCTATCAATACATTCAATTAACGCTTTTCTTACATCGACCGACTGCATTGCTTCATTTTCTTTCCCGTCAATCCCCTTCATATTAAAGATAAAGTACTTATAGAAAAGCACATCTACCGGGATAGAAGTATAATTATCCAGGCTTGCCATTCCATCTACCAGATCAGAAGCATTTCCATAAAGGAAATCAGCAGAACCGGACTGTGCTGCGGTCAGGAAATCAGATACAAAGGAAACTGTAACATTTTGAATTTTAGGAGCCGTTCCCTCATAATTTGGATTTGGAACAAGTGTGAAATAATTACCCACATTAAATTCTCCTACCATATAATATCCTGATGTTACAGGATTTGTCCAATAAGAACAGGAATCTACAGATTCTCCATCTTCGTTTTCCAGACAATGTTTAGGTAAAATAGAAAACTGTGCCAAAATATCTTTCATCTGAGCATATGGAGTGCTTAATACCATTGTGATCACATTTCCGTCTGATGTAAGTTCTGTTATATTTCCAAAAGCCGCAGAATAAATACTGTTCTTTCTGGTTGCTTCCTGAACCATATTAATAGACCATATAACATCATCTGCTGTGATTGCTTCTCCGTCAGACCATTTCAGCCCATCTTTTAAAGTAATCGTATAAGTAAGTCCATCTTCACTCATATCTACACTTTCCGCCAGATCAGGACCTGTTTCCTGAAGTGAACTGTCAGCAATCAGAAGAGAACGAAACATCAAAGAAGTGGCAAGATTATGGTTCATCCATGGCGTTGGAACTCTATCATCTGTCGTAGAACCATCATTTGTAGATAAGACCAGTTTCAATGTATTACTATCAGAAGAAGCATCTGCAGCATATACAGACATTGCTGAACCCATTGTTGCTATTGCCATTGATAATGCAAGTGTCGTAGCTAAAATTTTTTTCTTCATTAAAAAATCCTCCTTTTATGTACATTATTTTATTAAGTTCTTACCACTTTCTCTTTCCCAGAGTTTTTAACGATTTGGAACGATTACTTCTTTATATATTTTCTGAAGTTCTCTTTTTCCCTCTTCAGTCATCGGAGCAAATGGTCTGCGAACCCCATGAAATGCAAAACCATCCATCTCCAAAATCTCCTTCACCGATGCAAATACCCCATATTTACATATCACCTTTATAACCTGATTCAGTTTTTCTTGGAACTTATGTGTTTTTGCAATATCACCCGAAACAAAAGCATCATAAACTTTATGCGCCAGTTCAGGCATACAATTATATGTGCTTCCTATTCCTCCATCCGCTCCCATAATTAATCCCGCCGACAACATTTCATCAAACCCATTCCATACTACCAGCTCCGGATGAAGGGTCTTAATCTGCTCCAAAAGAAACATATCAGAACTGGTAAATTTTACTCCTATAAGATTTTTATTCTGCTTCAATTTTTCCAAAATCTCTTCTGTAAGAGAAAATCCTGAAAAATTTGGAAAATTATATATAAACATAGGTAATCCGGTTGCAGACATAATGTCCTGATAATATTGTATGATTTCCTGCTCGCTGAATTTATAATAAAACGGACTGATAGCCGACACTGCATCTGCTCCACATTTTTCTGCATTTTTTGCATAACCAATTGCCTGATCTGTAGAAATAGCTCCCACATGGCAGATTACTTTTTTTCGTCCTGCATTTGCCTCGACAACCGCTTTAATAATGTTATTTCGTTCCTCTTCTGAAAGTAGAAATGCTTCTGCAGTACTTCCATTGACATAAAATCCATCCAGGCCCTTTTCAATCAGGTAGTTTACAAGCTTTTGCAACTCTTTATAGTCAACTTTTCCTTCTGATGTATAGGGAGTTACCAACGCTGCATAAATTCCGTGATATTCTGCATTCATTTAACCTTCTCCTCCTTTTTTAGAATTTATAGTTCTCCTTTTCCAAGGCAACTTTCTCTTTCTACTATAGTAGGCTGATATAGATATTCATTAAAATTAGAATTCAACTTTTCACCAATTATAAGTTTCACTAATATTTCTGCGGATTTTTCTCCAATCTCCAAGCTCTTAAACGATACAGATGTAATCGGTGGATGATTCATAGAAGCATAAATATTATTATCATATCCTATAATTCCTACATCCTTAGAAACGCTCATTCCCATGTCTTGTACAGCCCTGCAAACATCTACTGCTACTTTATCATTAAAGCAAAAAACTGCATCTGGCTTTTTCTCTCCCTGCAGCAGCTTTTTCATGTTATTATATGAAGCACATTTTTGATCTTCATAAGGAATAACAATCATACTGCGGTCTATTTCATATCCCTTTTCCATCAGCGCACTTATATAACCCTGACATCGTTCAATACTTACGCTATACATAGTTTCTGCGATATATGCAATTGAACGATATCCTTTGGAAATTAGATGTTTTGTTGCGATATATCCACCATAAAAATCATTCGAACGAACTGTTGGTGCATGTATTCCTTCCACCGAACGATTACATAATACAAAAGGAATATTGGACTTCAATAAAGTTCCATAAAGAATATTACTCACTTCCACATTATATGAGATAATAGGAACAATAATAAATCCACTTACTCCCGAAAGAAGAAGTCGTTCTATATAACATCTTTGTTTCTCCGGATTATTGTCCGAATTGCACAAAATAATATTAGCTCCATGCCGACAAGCTATATTCTCTATCCCCCTAGTCAATAACGAATAAATGTCCTCACTGATACTCGGAACAATTACACCCCAGTTTTCCACTGTGTCAATTTTTCCCTTGAGAATACCTATCGCATAAGTTCCGCTTCCAGATTTCGAATATACGATACCTTCTTTCTCAAGTTCCTGCATCGCCCTGTCTAATGTTGTTCTTGTTGTCTCTAATTTTTCACAAAGCTTCGGTCTGGATGGAAGCGGTTTACCCGGTTCCATTTCTGCTATAATTTTAATTAATTCTTCTTTTATTTCCAAATACCTTTTCATAGTTATTGTGTATTTTGTATGTTTTTATCTGTTTTTTATCTTAGTTTCTGTATATATTAACCATATTTTATAGTGCCTGTTTGTTTTTGTCAATATATTCAAGGTAAAACGGGCAGGTTTTCAGATAATACGGGCAGCATTTATTAAATTCTTCCGGCATATTTTGTTATTTCCTTTAACTTAATAAAAGTATATCAGTATTGAAATATATTTTCAATATTATTAGTAAATGAAAATAATTTTATTTTTTGTGCACTTTTTATAGAATTATTTTTTATACCAAATATTTATATGTCAAAATGTACATTTCATTTCTTGCAACATGAGAAATATTGTCTTATAATAAATTTGTAATTCCTATATCCGATTCTAAAGGAGGTCAATCTCATGGCAGACACTATCCTAGATTCTATTACCAAACAATATCATACACTCACCAAATCCGGAAAAAAATTAGCTGACTATGTTTTTTCCCATACAGCCGAGACCCAATATCTTTCCATTTCATCGCTTGCTGAAAACTGCAAGGTATCAGAAGCTACCATCACGCGTTTCTGTAGAGGATTGGGACTTTCCGGTTATAATGCTTTTAAACTAGCACTCGCCCAGTCGGATCGAACTACAGATCTAGGCGATTCTGGTAATTCAACTGAACCTATATCTTCTGATGACTCCATACGTACCATAGCCGAAAAAGTACATTCAGCAAATATTCTTTCTCTTAATGAGACACTTGAGCTTTTAGATTTCCAAGCTATAGAAACAGCCATTTCTATTTTGTCTCGTTCCAGACACATTTATTGTTTTGGACAGGGTGGAAGTATGATTATGGCGATGGAAGCATGGGCACGCTTTTCAACTGCTTCTCCCGACTTTATACATATTAGTGATTCACATATGCAGGCCAGTGCTACGGCTCTTGCCGAGCCTGAAGATGCAATTCTTTTTTTTTCCTACTCAGGTTCTACTAAAGATATGTGTGACACCTTATCAATTGCTTCTCAGAAGGGAATTCCTGTGATTCTGATTACTCATTTTCCAAAATCGGCAGGTACTGAATATGCAACAGTCGTTTTACAATGTGGTTATAATGAAAGTCCGCTTCAGTCTGGTTCTGTTGCTGCAAAGGTCGGACAGCTTTTTCTGATTGACTGTCTTTTTTATGGTTATTGTAGCTTGAAACCAGAGTTACGGTCTGCTGCCCGTTCAGCAACAGCTCAAGCAATTGCTGGTAAATTGCTGTAGCTCTATCTCCAATACTGTCACAAGAAAAAAACTTGCGAAAGAACATTTTTATATCATAGAAATATTTCAGAATGATTTTCTGTAATATAAAAAACACAGCAGGTAATTTACTAAGTTACCTGCTGTATTTCATAATATTTTATGTTTTATTTCAATATTTCCTTTATTTATTCTGTTCAATAGCTGACTGAAAACGCTGAGCAATTTCCAACGGACGTGTAATCGCCCCACCTACTACAATTGCCCAAACACCAGTTTTAAGAGCTTTTACCGCCTGATCCGGGTAATGAATCTTACCTTCTCCAATAACGGGAATGTCTATATCTTTTGCCAACCTTTCCATCAATTCATAATCCGGTTCGTCCTTTTTAGATGTATAGGCAGTATAACCACTCATGGTTGTTCCTACAATATCCACACCACATTTCCACGCATTAACACCCTCTTCATAGTTGGAAATATCTGCCATAAGAATAATATCCGGATATTTTTCTTTAATCCGAGCAACAAATTCATTTACTGTTGTTCCATCACCTCGTTTGCGAAGTGTACAGTCTAATGCTACAATATCAGAGCCCGCTGCCACCAAATCATCAACTTCTTTCATCGTAGGTGTAATATATCCTTCATATCCTGGATACTGAATCTTAACCAAACCAATAACTGGAAGTCCAGTTTCTTCTTTAATCGCAATTACATCGCGGATGCTGCTGGTACGAATTGCTGGTGTACCAGCCTGCTTCGCAGCACGAGCCATCAAATACATGATTGATTTTTCTTCCACATACAGCGGCTCACCTTTTACAGCCTGACAAGAAATAATCATTTTTCCATGAATCGCATCCAGAATCTCTTTTTTAATCATAAATTTTCTCCTCTTTTTAGATATCTTAGAATTCTCTCGTTGCTTACAACACTTTTACAACATTTAATTCATCATCTGTCAGAACAATATCCGCACGTTTCCCCG
>OGGQ01003400.1_pt1 | contig 14954 bp, 13 predicted proteins | sample 1571191 | NCBI WGS metagenome assembly OGGQ01 (sample SAMEA2582061, study PRJEB24529) | metagenome | biome: Human gut stool | place: China | collected 2011
AAGGGAGTTGGGACTATCAATGCAAATGTTGCAATATTTTTCGTGTAGCTCTTTGCGGTTAATATATTCGCATGCAGCTAATCCGGCGACAGCGCCGTCGGCGGCAGCCGTTGCCAACTGACGTACCGTCTTTGTCCGGCAATCTCCGGCAGCAAAAACACCTTCGCTGGTTGTTTTGCAATCTTCCTGTGCCCGTATATAACCGCCCCCGTCCAATTCAACCAATGGCGCAAAGGAATGGTTATCCGGCATTTGCCCGATAGCTACAAAAAGACCTGTCACAGCAATCTCTCTCTGCTCTCCCGTCTTTGTATCCCGAACCCGGACACCCTCGACACTGTTTTCTCCAATAATGTCCGTTACCACCGCATTCAAAACAAACTCGACGTTTTCTTTTTTGCGAAGATTATCTACCAGCCACTGCTCTCCACGGAATTCGTCCCTCCGATGAATCAGGTAGACTTTTTCACAGTAGGCGCTCAAAAACTCCGCATCTTCCAGGGCCGTACTGCCTCCGCCAACAACTGCCGTTGCCTGTCCCCGGAAAAAAGCCCCGTCACAGGTTGCGCAGTAGGATACCCCTGCCCCAACCAGCGCTTCTTCTTTGTCCACACCCAATGGCCGATTTTTAGCCCCTGTTGCCAGAATAACAGAATGACACGGAATCTCACGTTCGTCCGTATAGACAACAAAATCCTTTCCGTCTCTTTCCACCCGGGTAACCGCTTCAAATTCAATCACTGCTCCAAGATTCTGGGCCTGTTCATACAGACCCGTAGCAAATTCAAAACCGGAAATCTTCGCAATTCCCGGATAATTCTCAACTTCAGGTGAATTAATGATCTGACCGCCGTAATTCTCTCCTTCAAGGACCAACACTGTTTTACCGGCACGCACACCATAAATAGCCGCAGAAAGTCCGGCTGTGCCTGCACCTATAATAACTATATCGTACATATGAATAACCTCCGTAAAATTTTAAAGATCTATAGCATAGTTTAACACAAATCTGCTTTTAAAACCATTGACTTTTCATAAATTTAGCCCTACACTAAATTGAAATAACATTAATTTCATTTATGAAAGGACGTGACAGCTATGTTTGGTTATCCGAAACAATCCTGCCTGCATCTTCCGACACCGATAAGCTATCTCTCCAACCTGTCAGACCGCCTGGGCATTGAATTTTACATGAAACGTGATGATCTGACTGAATTTGGCGTCGGAGGAAATAAACTCAGAAAATTGGAATATCTGATATACGATGCAAAAGAAAAGGGTGCGACCATGCTGATCACCGTCGGCGGAGCTCAGACGAATCACGGCCGACTGACTGCTGCCGTTGCGGCAAAAAATCAAATGAAATGCGCCATTGTCGCTATGGATGATTATCCTGGTATTCTCTCATCCAACATGCTTCTTGACCGGATTTTCGGTGCCTATGTCTTTTTGCACAAACCGGATGGTACGCCTCTTATGGATGTGGTTGAACGGGTTGCTGATAAATTCGAATCCCAGGGTGAACGGTGCTATTTCATTCCAATGGGCGGTTCTAACGAGATTGGCGCCCTTGGCTACTACGAATGCGCCCAGGAACTTAAACAGGCGTTCAAATCCGGTCACGTCATTGTTCCCCTCGGAAGTATGGGCACCTATATGGGGCTTTTCTGCGGTCTCCATGATTCGGACCTGACCCTTACCGGTATTCAGATTATGCCTTATGAAGAGGATATTTATACATACGCCTGCAACTATTTTAATAGGATAAAAGAAAGCTGGCATCTGGATTTTGATGTGACCGAGGAGGACTTTGATATTGCCACCGACTACCTTTACGGCGGATATAATGTTCCGTCTGAAACAGTGCGTAATGCCATTTATGATATGGCCCGTTCCGAAGCAATCGTTCTGGACCCTTGTTACACCGGCAAAACCTATGCCGCCCTTCTCGACATGCTCGCTGAAGGCAAAATCAAAAAAGATGAGACCATCATCTTCATCCACACCGGCGGACTTCCTGGTGTCTATACACCATCGCACCAAAAGGCATTTGAGGCCGAATTGATGGACGGTGTGACCATCTTGGGTTGATCCGTTATCCATTCGCTGTCGAAATAGTTTCACTACATCTTATCAACAGGAGAGGGACTAGGCTCGCCGGAAAGCGAGCCTACTCAACCCAAATTATATATATTTGAGCATTATTTGGTATCTTTATAATAGCGAATATTGTATCAGGAAACAACCCGTTGACCATGAACAGTACCTTTTCAGGCCACCGGTGTCCTTCTTCAGGTCTTGCTCATATGTAAAATATATCAATTCTTACCTATATGCTGATTAATATAGCTTTCTACCGTATTTCCCATACCTGGCAGACAATATAAATTAAATTTCTTATCCCCAAGACGGGATTTATACAATCTAATTACAATGATGTCATCCATCTCGGCAACTGCTTCTACCTTTTTTATCATATTCCAAGAAATAAACCCCGTTTTTATCAAAATACCATTCTGACATATTTTCTGAGGTTGAAAATCAAACCATGCTATCGATGCCAGTATGATTAACGATAATACTATTTGAATTAAAGTTATTTTCGTCATTTCTGTCTCTGGAATCTTAAACACCATCATGCTCAAAACAATAACATAAGCTATTCCCCTTCTGGTTAAGGCGCGATTTGATTTGCGTAAAGCAAGGACGATTTCTCCTGTTATCGATTCTGGAACATAATATCTTCTAACACAAATAATTATGCCAATAACTGCTACTATAAACATAACAATAATAAAAATAAGATATATATTATCAAACATAAAAACCTCCTTACCATAACTACATGTAATCAAATTTTAATTAGCAATAATATAGCTCTGCACTACTGGTATATCGTCTGAGTATAACGATCACAAAAATCTGTGTAAGAAGAATTCCAATACATATCCCAATATTGAACATAATATGTATAACTACTATCTAATCTCTTATACATCTGCGCATAGCAGGCATTACTATATGCATATCCGGCTGACGCGCACATGCTAACTAATGAGGATGCTAAGCTCCACGCCGCATTTCCGGTAAATTCACCAATTAATTCAAGTACCGCACATAAGCCATCAGTAGTATACTGAATCAACTGCTTTTTTAAGCTAATATTTCTATATACAATATCAAAAGCATTTCCTAATGCCATAGGTGTTATTTCCTGGCTAACGACCACATCTTCTGCCGTTATTTTTTGTCCATCAACATACACTTCGCCAGTTAACACATCATAGGATATAACATCTACTTTGTCCCCTTCTACAAATTTAACTTCTTGATATTCATCTGTATTTACAAGAATCTCCATATATGTATTACATTCTGTAGAATACATTTGTGCCCGTCGTTCTTGAATCTCATATGCAATAGTCACTAAATCTCTGTCATGAATTCTCACATTTTCCTCTTCCGCAGGTGTTAATGCCATTGCTGTAGATGAAATCATAAATGAACAACCGATTATAAGACACAAAAACATTGATTTTATGGGAAAATGCAAATAAAAAGAGCATTGACCTCCCTTTTTCTGGTATAATCTCCTCGACCAAAATCCCAAAACACCAAAGGAGACAATGCTCATGGATATTATACAATACTTACTTTCTGTTATTCAATATCTTGATCAGCAGAATTGCTGGCTGATTACTTTTATCTGCAAATATATTCCACTGAAACAGTGGGATTTTGATGATTCCCACTCCCCAAAGTACAAGAAACTCAAAACAGACGAACTTCCCGAAATGGAAATCCACCACAACGACTGGGACTGGCAGCTCCTGATCCCCTACTATGAATTCAAGTATCTCAAGAAGATCAAACCCGTCTCACGCCGCAAAGAATGTGATATCCCTGAGGACTGCAAGTGTCCCTGCTGTAATGCCCCTCAACCTTATCTCTACCGCAACAACGGCAGGAAAGGCCAGATCAAATGCAAGATATACGACACAAACTTTTCACCGGATGATAACCGTTTCTCCAAAGAGTATACGTTACGCTGCCCACACTGTGGAAATGCTCTGGTACATAAAAAAGACCGAAAACACTTTATCGTCCACAAATGCGTAAATCCCAAATGCCCTTACTATCTCCACAATCTAAAAAAAGTAGATAAGCAACATCTTGAAAAAGCTTATGGAAAGAACAAATACAAACTCCACTACATCTACCGTGAATTCACAGTGGATTTCTTTAAGTTGGATCTGGATTCCCTCCCGAAGAACGCTTCCTCCCTGAAATTCAACAAGTTCGATTCCCACGTGATGTCTCTGTGCCTGACCCTCCACATAAACCTCGGGCTCTCCCTGCGGAAAACCTCCCAGGCTTTGAAGGATCTTTATAACATCCGGATCTCACACCAGCAAATCGCCAACTACTGTAAGACTGCCGCTATCTGTGTAAAACCTTTCGTGGACAACTATGACTATCATGCCGGCAACACTTTCACTGCCGATGAAACCTATATCAAGATTCGTGGTATCAAAACTTATATCTGGTTCATCATGGATGCTGCGAAGCGCTCCATCATCGGTTACCAGGTCTCTGACAACTGCGGCGTCGGTCCCTGCATCATGGCAATGCGCATGGCTTTCCGGCACTTCAAAGAGCTTCCAAAAAATTTCCGCTTTATTGCCGACGGATACAGTACCTATCTTCTGGCTGCCCAGCAGTTCTTCCATGAATTTGGGGAGGCTTTCAAGTTCAGCATTACCCAGGTGATCGGACTTACCAACAACGATGCGGTTTCCAAAGAGTTCCGTCCATTCAAGCAGATGATCGAGCGCCTGAACCGGACCTATAAAGCGTCCTACCGGAAAACAAACGGCTTTGACAACATCGACGGTGCCAACTATGATCTGGCTCTGTGGGTTACATACTATAACTTTCTGCGTCCCCACAAACACAACAGCTATAAAGTCCTGAACACCGTAGAAATGCTGGAAGGCGCTGACAATATGCCCGGGAAATGGCAGATGCTGATTTTCCTCGGCCAACAGACCATCCTGAATCTCCAGAAACAGGAAACTGCGTAAACAGAGCGGAACCGTTGTCAGGAAGATCGTGGAATACCGGAGCACAAAGTGCGAGAATATGCCGCGAAAGCCTCTTAACATAAAGTTCACGGATTATCCTGTTTAGCAGAAAAGGGGTCAAGTGCGCCCTTTTCCTGCCTTCCAGCGAGGACAGGCCCGGGCAGAGCCCGGAATTTGCTTAAGGGACCAGTCCCTTGCGGGTTCTTAGGGCAGCGTCCTGAGCCCCCAGAGGGCTTTCCGTCTTATATATTTGCAATTTTCAAGGTTCGTTTGAGCCTGTTTTTTTCGGCTCAGTTTTTCATAGATTACTTGACACTACCCAATTTACATCATCGCTTTAAAAAGCTAAAACAAATAGTTAAATTATCATCTCTCAAATATCATCTTTAATACCAGTAATAAAAACAAATTTGTTTAATAATTAAATGATATACTAATAATTATCCCAAAACAACCCGTTGACCATGAACAGTACCTTTTCAGGCCACCGGTTATTTTCATCTCCCCGATGTATCGCGCCTGCTTCCTGGCGTCTATACCCCATCCCATCAAAAGGCATATTACGAAAAAAGAAAGTATTTTCTCCCCTCAAAGAAAATACTTTCTTTTATTATTGGATATTTTGAGATAATAGATAACTTGACAGTATGTCTATAAATTCACCGGATGTCGGCTTTTCATAAAGCGGGATGCCCGCTATAGATTCCAGAATGTCTGCGTACTCACTCCCCCAACAACGCTTTACCACTGTCCGTATATCCCGCTCAACACAATTAATTGTCGTATTATGAATCCTTGCAATTTCTGGATACAAAGATTTCGATATATATAACAACAAAGATGCATCTTCCATTACCAGACGCACCGCATCTGCCACATAATAGTACCCCTTGTATGTTCGCCGTATTCCTAATGCTTTTAACACATCATCTATACGGCTCATGACCCACCTCCTGCGCTGACTGTTTAATGATAGCACAGCGGTCTTTTTTTGTCATCATATGCTCCAAAAAGAATACACAACTGACATGCTTCGACATATATCTACACACTTCTTTTTTGCTATTCTTTTAATGAGAGAAAACTCAAAATGAGATGGTTAACATTCAAAGAATTTTCATGAGAAACACCATCTAATGATGGTTGTATAAATCACCGTTACGAGGAGGATGCGGCTCCGATGATCGTGCCATTTGACCAGACGATTTCCGTCGGCATTTACAGTGATCTGCAGATAAATATTTCCGAATTACTGTAAAATGTATTTGAAAAACCTTCGAATATGTAGTATAATAACAAAGGTTCTGATTCGTATACAGAACCTTCGTTAAATGGAGACGTACCGAAGAGGCCATAACGGGACTGACTCGAAATCAGTTTGTCGGATTTACCCGGCACATGGGTTCGAATCCCATCGTCTCCGCGAAATTTTATAAAACAGGGGCTGCCTGTTCACAAAAAAGCTGCACATGGATATGCTTCATGTGCAGCTTTTCTATTTTAATAAAACACTATATAATTTCTACATAACCGCCCGAGGCAACAAGCAGGGCGCCCACCAGTACTGCATCATCCAGCAACTCACTCTGTAAGATCTGATAACGGCCTTTATTGGCAATGAAGGCCAGATTATCCGTAAACTTCCGAATCCGGTCAAACAATATATCACCCATGTTGGCAACACCGCCGCCAATGACCACGGTATCCACCCCCTGGGCAGCCAGTATATTGACAAGAGAGATAGAAAAGCTCTCGGCAATCTTATCCAGTTCCACACAGGCAAACATATCCCCGGCTCTTACCGCTTCCGCCAGATCAACGCAGGTAATCCGGCCTATATCACCGCCATGACATCTGGAAAGAGATGAAATCTTCGGTATATAGCCTTCGCTGCGCAGACGCTTCTCAATACTCCGTCCGGAACAGAGCAGTTCTGTCCGTGTATATCCCCCCGGAAGAAGTGAACGCCAGTCAGGTACCAGCATATTGCCAAGATAAGATGCTCCAAAACCGCTTCCGTCATAGTATTTTCGATGAATATAGAGTCCGCCGCCGATACCGGTACCGATATTCGTATAGAAAAAATTCTCCGAATTTCTTCCCGCTCCTTTGTACAACTCGGCAAAACCGCCGGTTACCGTATCATTGACCACATTGACCGGAAGGCCAAATGACTTTTCGAACCACTGCTTCAACTCAAAGTCTTTCCATCCCGGCACCTGAAGCGAGGATAAAACCCGGCCTGTGGCTGTTTCCAACGGTCCGCCAAAACCAACGCCAATCCCCGCAATATGCCCCGCATAGGGTGCCATTGCCAGATATTCCCGAATATTCTCTAAAAGCCAGTCGAGTATATCCTCTGCGCCCCTGCGATAAACAAGCTTTACCTGCCTGCTGTCCAGAATAGTCCCATCGGAAAGACCAACCGCAAGCTGCTGTTTCGTTCCGCCGATTTCTACACCGATATAATACTGGTTATTCATGCCATTGTGCACCGTATTTCTTTTCAATATCAGAAATCATATCCACGCGAACGGCATGACGACCGCCCTGGAACTCTGCGCCGAAAAATTCATCGACGATCATCTTCGCCAATTCCGGACCTACAACACGAGCTCCCATGGCAATAATATTCGCATTATTATGTTCCACCGTTAATTTTGCTGAATATGGCTCACTGCATACGGCCGCACGAATCCCCGGCACTTTGTTTGCCGCCAGAGAAATCCCAATACCTGTTCCGCAGATCAATACGCCCTTTTCAACTTCCCCGCGCATAATGGCCTCTGCAACCCTTAAACCCGGCTCCGGATAATTCACCTTAACATTCGGGTCATAAGCACCATAATCCACACACTCATAACCTTTTTCTTTCAAATGCTCCATCAATGTTTGTTTTAATTCAACAGCCACATGGTCGCAGCCAAATCCCACTTTCATATCTGATACCTCCAATAAATTCTAATATTCGCGCGATATAGTATACCCATACGGGCATACCGTATGTCAAATGCTCCGCATGGGCGCGCTCCGTCAGGCTTCGCGCGATATAGTATATCATATTCCCCAAAACCCTTCAAGAAGAAGGCGGCGAAATACGTATATCCGCCTTAAATAATGGTAAAAAAGGGACTGAATATCTCAGCCCCTTTCTATTATGTCCTAATCAGACATTCGCAACCCTAAAATCTGCCTGATTATTCTTTTGTAACTAATACGGAATCAACTGGTGTCATATCCGGAACAACACCAACTTCACCGATATTGCCAGCTTTTACAGCTTCTACTAACAGTTCAAGACCTTTGGCGCCGATACCTGCCGGATCCTGAGCAACTGTAGCGGATAACTGTCCTGCATTTACAGAATCAACAGCTTCTGTGTCACCGTCTGTACCAACAACAAAGATTTCTCCAAGTTTGTTTTCATTGATAACAGCCTGTAATGCACCAAGAGCCATTGTATCGTTACAGCAGTAGATACCCTTTAAATCCGGGTTCTGCTGAATAAAGCTTGTTGCAGCATCCAATGCTTTCTGACGGTCCCAGTCACCCGGAACACTTCCTACAACTTCAAGACCAGCAGCTTCAAAAGCTTCTTTAGCGCCCTTTGCTCTGTCTTCACCGGAGGCATTACCAGCTTTACCTTCGATAATAGCTACTTTGCTTCCTTCTTCAACGTTTTCAACGATGTAGCCGGCACCTTTGTTACCAACAGCTACGTTATCTGTTGTAACAAAACCAACAACAGCGCCGCCCTGTTTTTCCATCTCTTCCATATCGAATTTTTCATCGATATTTACAACTGTAATTCCTTCCTTATAAGCTTTCGCAGCGGTGGAAACAAGATTGGATGCGGACAGCGGAGCGATAGCGATACCATCATATCCATCATTGATACATTTTTCAAGGATAGCAACCTGACCTTCGAAGTCTTCTTCACTCTGTGCGGAGTAGATATCAACCTGGATACCCATCTCTTCAGCTTTGTCTTCAACACCCTTCCACATCTTTGTCCAGAAGTCTGTTGCCTGTGTTTTCAGGATAACAGCATATTTTTTGTCACCTGTACTTTCCGCTTTGCTCTCTCCCGTTGTTTCTGCTGTGCTTTCAGCAGCTGTTTCAGCTTTTGTTTCTTTGCTGGAATTTCCACATCCTGCAAGTAAAGCTGTTGCCATAGTCATTGCACACGCTAAAGCTACAATTCTTTTTTTCATTTCTAATCCTCTCCTTTTTGCTTTCTATATAGACTGTTTTTCACAGAACTATATCATGTTACTTTTCCATCTTCCCCAACTTATCGAAAGCAGCGTAAGCCCCTCCAATTACTCCGCTATCCTGTGTGTGTTCAGGGAAAACAAATTCCAGATTTTCGGATGGGAACGGCTTTCTTGCCCGTTTCTTTACCGCCCAGATCAGGCGCTCCATCGGAAAATCTTTCATTGTCATGACACCACCGGCCATGATCACATAATCCGGATCCAGAATATTGATCTCTGCTGCCATCGGTATGGCCAGTGTATCCACATATTCCAGAATTCTCGGATCATCTCCGTGTTTTACAAACACCTCGGAAATATCCGTATCCGGGAAACAGGTATCCGACAAATATCTCAGATATCTTCCGGAGCAGCGTGTTTCATAACAGCCAATATTTCCGCAGGTACAGGCCTCATCGATGCCGTACATTGGAATATGACCAAGCTCCCCGGCCACGCCGTTCTTGCCCACATGAAGCTGTCCATTGATGTAAACGGCATTTCCAAAACCCGTTCCCAGATAAAATCCAAGAATCGTCCGTTCCCGTTCCGGGTCCAGATGATGACTCTTAATATCATTTACCAGAAGATAATTGACATCCCGGTCTACAAATACCGGAACATTGACATAAGCCTTTAACAAATTTCCCAAATCAATATTTTCAAGACCTTTTAAATTCGGTGTCGAATAGATAAAACTCTTATCCTTGCTCACCATCGACGGCACGCCCACCGAGACCGCTGCCACCTGACCCTTGAGTCCACAGCGTTCAATGTAAGACCGGACTTCGCTTCCAAGATTTTTCACAGCATCTTCAGATACCAGAGAAGCGCTGGACTTTCTTTCAAAATTCACCAGCCTTCCTTCCGCATCCACCGTTCCGATTCTCAGATTCGTTCCGCCGATATCAATGCCTATAACGTACTTCATAGCTCGTCCTTTCTGCACTTAAGCATTCACACAGGCATTAAAATTCTCAATCATTTTGTCCCATGCAACGGTTAAATCTTCGTCCAGATTAAAAAGTCCGGATGTTCCTACAATAAAACATTCTGTGCCGGCTTCTGCCAACTCTTTAAATGTACCGGAATTGCAGGAACCGTCGACTTCAATAATGTATTTGTAGCCATTCTCCTCTTTCAGACGTTTTGCTTCAGCAATCTTACTCAACATCTCGCGTATAAACGGTTGTCCGGCAAATCCGGGATCCACACTCATAATCGTGATCTTATCTACCAGATGGATATAATGCTGAATATAGGACAGAGGCGTCGCCGGATTCAGAACAACGCCAACTTTACATCCATTGGCACGGATTTTATTAATGATACGAAAAGCATCGGAATTAATCGTTTCAGCATGCGGACAAATATATCCGGCACCAGCCTTTGCCAGACTCTCAATATAATCATCCGGGTCTGTCACCATCAGATGACAGTCCATCGGAATTTTAACCACCTTACTGATCGCCTTTACAAAGTCCGGAGACAATGTAATATTTTTCACAAAATGTCCATCCATGATATCAACATGGTACATATCCGCTCTTTCATTTAAAATTTCAATCTGCTCTTTGATGTTCAATAAATCCATACACATCAAAGAAGGATTAAATAATGGTTTCATAACTACAGTCCTCCTTCTCGGTGTCTACATTCTACTATATCTGTCTGCATAATACAATTGTGTAATATGACACATTTTATCAGGATTTTCTACCAACAACTGTATCAATCGTTACGGCAATGATAATCAGCGCACCCATTACAATCTGCTGATATGTGGATGGCAATGTCAAAGCTGTCATTGCATAATTGATCAGACCAATGATCAGACCGCCGACTACAACGCCTGGAATCTTACCTTTACCGCCCATAAAGCTTGTACCGCCGATAATGGATGCAGCGATGGCATAGGTTTCAAAACCTGTTCCGGCTGCCGGTTCTGCAGCGCCTACACGACCCAGAAGTACAACACCGGCCAGACCAGCGCATGTTCCGGAAATCATAAATACGATCAAACGGTGAAGGTTTACATTGATACCTGAATACCAGGCCGCATCAATATTTCCACCCAATGCGTAAATATTACGTCCGACTTTGCATTTTGTCGTAACAAACCAGAGAATAACAGCCGCGATTAAAGCAATGATGACCGGAATCGGAATACCAACAACGCTTCCACTCATCAGTGATGTAAAGGAAACCGGAAATCCATATACGGAACGGGAATTGGATAATACAAGGGTTATGCCCCGGAAGATCGACTGAGTACCCAATGTAATGATAAACGGATGAAGTCCTGTCTTATTAACAAGCATACCATTGATAAATCCAAAACCTGTACCAATAAGAATACCAGCCAGAATAGCCAGAGGTACCGGAACACCAACAATCATCATCTTCGCGGTAAAAAGCCCGGTCAATGCTGCCACAGAACCTACGGACAAATCAATACCTGCTATCAGGATGGCGAAGAACTCACCAAGGGCCAAAAGGATATTAACCGAACTCTGTTTCAAAATCTGCGGCACGCTGCTCGCACTAAATACACTGCTTGGCCTAATCACAGCCAGAATAACTAATAACAAAACAAAGATACCAATAGTACCAAATTTCTGCCACGCTTCGCCGAATGACATTTTTTTCTTTGCATTATTTTCGCTCATCGTTTCAATCTCCTTTTTCTATTCGCCTGTGGATGTTTTTACAATCTTCTCTTCGGTTGCTTCCGAGTTTTTGAAAATTCCACGGATTTCACCTTCACGGAAAACGGCTATCGTATCGCATACGGAAAGCAATTCCGGAAGTTCGGACGATACAACCAGTACCCCCTTGCCCTCATTGGCAAGTTTACGCATAAGAACGTATATTTCGCTCTTACTGCCCACGTCAATACCCTTTGTCGGCTCGTCGAAAATAATCAGTTTACTTTCTGCCGCCAGCCATTTGCCAAGGATGACCTTCTGCTGATTACCACCAGACAGCTCCGTGATATTCTGGTTAATATCCCGCATCTTTACACGAATATCTGCGCACTGCTGATTCGCATAATTCAATTCTTCTTTGTCATTGACCAGACCAATGACGCCATTTCCTTTTGATTCCTTAATATACGGCACAATAGAAATATTCTGTTTAATATCAAAATTATCCAGGAAACCGGTCTCACGGCGGTTTTCTGTAACCATACCAAGACCGCTCTTGATGGCTTCATATGGATTATCGATCTTCAGTTCTCTGCCTTCCATAAAAATCTGGCCCTCAGACTTCGGCTCCGCACCAAAAATCGCATTCATCAATTCACTTCGCCCCGAACCAACCAGGCCGGCAAAGCCAAGAATCTCACCTTTATGAAGCTGGAAAGATACATTCTTTACCTTCTGGTCTTTTCTGGAAATATTTTTCACTTCAAAGAACACGGGTTTGTCTGAAAAATCATGACATTCTTCATTCAGGTAGGTTCCCTGAATCTTACGTCCAACCATCATGGCTACCAGATCATCGACCTCAACGTCGGCCACATCCCGGGTTCCGACATAAGTCCCATCTTTCAATACGGTCACCCGATCGCCGATTTCTTTGATTTCTTTCATCTTATGACTGATATAGACAATACCCTTTCCCTCAGCCTTTAACTGACGGATAATTTTAAACAGGTGCTCTGTCTCCGAAGTTGTCAAAGATGTGGTCGGCTCATCCATGATGATGACATCAGCCTTTGAAGCCAGCGCCTTTGCAATCTCGACCTGCTGTTTCTCTGAAATACTTATCTTTTCAACAAAAAGATTCGGGTCCCGGTGAACGCCGACCTTGCTCAAGACATCCGCTGCGATCTCCCGCATCTTTGCATAATCAACTACAGGAATGATACCTGCTTTCTTTGTCGGAAGTTTACCAACAAACAGATTTTCAAGAATTGACAGCTCATTGATAACACTCAATTCCTGATAAATAATGCTGATTCCCAAATCATAGGAATCCTGTGGTGTAAGTTTTGTATACTCTTTTCCTTTTACAGTAATTTTCCCTGACGTCGGTGTATAAACACCGCTGAGAATTTTCATTAGCGTGGATTTCCCTGCACCATTCTCCCCCAACAGGACATGCACTTCACCTGCATTAATCTCCAAAGAAATATTGTCAAGGGCTTTGACACCAGGAAATTCTTTGGTAATGCCTTCCATTTTGACTAATGTTTGCATAGAATCCTCCTTTTTCTTCATTTACGAGTTACCAATTTATGCCAGTTTAAATAAAGTCCGTTATTTAGGTTGTGCTCCTGACTTCCAGATGGATGGGAACCACATATTCCTTCTGTTCGATCGGCTCCTTACGAATCAGCTTAAGCAGCGCTTCTCCGGCCACAAGCGCCATCTGCTCCGTATCCTGAGCAACGGTTGTCATCGGAGGATTGCAGAACTCCGACAGGGAGACATTATCAAATCCGACGATCATCACCTGTCCTGGTACATTATACCCAGCCTCAGCCAGAGCATGTATCGTTCCCAGAGCCATCATATCATTTGTTGTAAAAACACCGTCAAAGCAACATCCCTTTTCGCCTAAAAACTCGGCAACTTTTTCTTTTGCTGATTTATAATCTGGTAAGATTGTAATTTCAAAATTCCCTTCACAGGTCTTTCCATATTCCGCCAACGCATCCAGAAATCCTCTGCGGCGCTGCTGAATCGTCGAGGCCATCCGATAATCCCGAATCAATAATGGCCTGGTGCAGCCTTTCTCGCACAATTCTTTTCCAGCCAGATATCCACCCTGATAATTGTCTGACTGGACAACAAATTCCGCATTCTTCGGAGACCGGTCAATGAATACCACCGGAACCCTCGGGTTTTTCACCAGTGAGCTGATAGCTTCCATACCTGAAACATAAATCAGTCCATCCACATTTTTGTCAAACATGTCCTGAATATGGCGCTCCTCCAGTTCAGGATCCTCATTGGAATCACAGATCAGAACTGAATAATTATATTTAATAAAAAAGATATCTAAAGTCCGGACGATCTTTGCAAAGAATTCATTTGTTATATCCGGAACAATGACCCCCACACTGTGGCTGCGCCGTGTTCGAAGACCGATGGCATTGACATTGGGGCGAAATCCACATTCCTTAATCGTGTGAAGAACTTTTTTCTCTGTTTCCTTTGAATAACCACCTAATTGATTGACAACTCTGGACACTGTGGCAGTGGAAACCCCGGCCGTCTTTGCCACATCAACAATCGATACCTTTTTCCCTTCCATTCTGCCACCTCTTTCTAACATTTGCGTAAAGGTTTACGTTTGATTTACATTTAGTATATAACCGCCTAACAATACTGTCAACGGCTTTTAAGTTTTTCTACAAAAACGGCAATATTTTATGTATTTTTTTGTGCATATATTACATAACACATCCGAACTTTCCCAAATTTTATCGTGTTATTTTAATAAGTAAACGTTTAATCTTTAACAAATAAAAAAACTGCCCTACCCCTCCGGATATCTATCCGGTTTCAGGTATGACAGTTTTCATGTGAAACGCAGTTACGCGCTGCTATTCTTATTTTGCCTGAATATAGCCTTTTGCAGTCAGCAGCTCGGCGCAGAGAAT